>Ga0209434_1000053_pt1 | contig 76839 bp, 77 predicted proteins | sample ETNvirnome_2_300_FD_184068 | JGI IMG/M metagenome (GOLD analysis project Ga0209434, IMG submission 184068) | Marine viral communities from the Pacific Ocean - ETNP_2_300 (SPAdes) (version 2) | ecosystem: Environmental > Aquatic > Marine > Oceanic | place: Pacific Ocean | collected 2013-06-22 | reverse complement strand
GAAAGAGCTTTAGCCGAAAGGGTTCTAGCCGAAAGGGTTCTAGCCGAAAGGGTTCTAGCCGAAAGGGTTCTAGCCGAAAGGGTTCTAGCCGAAAGAGCTTTAGCAGCCTCCGAAAGGGTTCTAGCCGAAAGGGTTCTAGCCGAAAGGGTTCTAGCCGAAAGAGCTTTAGCAGCCTCCGAAAGGGTTCTAGCCGAAAGGGTTCTAGCAGCCGTAGGAAGAGTTGGGGTCGTACTAATAAAAGCGGCAGATTCCAGGGTCGCAGGAGTATCAAGGATAGGGTTCGCGGAAGCATTCGTTCCCGTTCCCGTTGTCATAAGGCTAATCGTATGTATAAGAGTCGTCGTCGCCAGCATCGACGCTAAACTTTTGAGCGAGTAGTATAGAAGCTATTACGTCGGGTTTTGGTCCCGAAGAAGAAGGAGCGTTACCTTCCTTGCTTTCCATTTCATACTATCCTTCCTGAGTAGAATGAAGTAAAACGGCTCTTGTGGATCGTCCTATGGATTTAGGCCAATGGACTTCTAATCTGTTTGAAGTAGGTTCGATTCCTACACGATCTACCATGCCTGCGTGACCTTTACCATTTTTCAATTTTCCCCTTGGTAAGGGCTATATAAGGTCATGAAACGGTTCTTCGCAAGCGTGTTGTTTTTAGTTAGTTTGTGTGGATTTGCTGTAAAAGGACAAATTCCGAACCCTTTGAAAAATGAGGGACCATCTCTTACCACTGTTGGGGATTTCAATAAGGACGGTAAGGATGATATTGTTGCATGGGGGTGGTATGGTAATTCCACCTACTTGGGGACAAATAAATCACCTTACCTAAGTGAAACTGTCAATAGTATTGGCACACACTTTGGTAGCATGTTAGATCTTTCCGTGTTCTTTGATGGATACCTATGGGTTCCTAGCGAAACACAGGGAGCTACTTACATCGATATTTACAAATTTGAAACTCCCAATAATAGCTGGAAGTTTGTGCGTAATTTTACTGTTCCTCAGGTCGCTAACGGACTAATCAACACACTAAGATTCACGCCCTATCATAAAGATATTGACGGTGATGGACATAAAGATCTGATGGTTATGTGGGGCCAAACAGATCAACGTTTAGGCAAGCTAATGACAGGCGTATTGCAGTCTGATAAGGGTTGGCATAAGCTTCTCACACTCAAACCTATCCCAGGTCAACCAGTAAATAACTCTGTAATTGTGGATTTAGTGAAGTGCGAGGGTGCTCTACACCCAGGAAAGAACGACTATCAAGCTTTTTTAAGTGCAGGGGAGAAGGATTTCAATGGAGGGTTTGGAACTCTTATTGTGAAGGGGGATGATCCCCCTACAAAGCACAGTAGTATCTGGGCTCAGAAGGGGCCAAATATGAAGCTTGACCCACAGCAGAAATCATATGGTGGAGTTGCTTATGGCACTTTCAGTATCTTCCCTGTTGGTAAGGTTCCTATGTTTTTACTTAGAACAGGAGACGCTGCTCTCTTTGGGCTAAATGTCCCTGCTCCATGGCTTGGAACTACAGGTGAGTGGCTGCACCTAGGTAATGCTTTTGTGTGGGCAGAAGCTACAGCAGACTATGACGGAGATGGGAAAGAAGAGATTGTTGTATCAGTGGATGCAGTAGGGCACCCCGGCTACGCAGGAAATATGCTGTATATTGGAGACCCTTCTGAAAGTAGGGCTTATAGGCAAGTCTTTTACATTCCGAACAAATTGAATACATGGGCTAAGGTTACGTTTGCGGCTAGTGGAGACTTCGATGGGGATGGAGATCCTGACCTATTAGTATCCACAATCAATAACAGTTTTGGTAAATTCCCTTGGGCATACTTCCAGTGTGACCGCTCCAAGGGTAGAGGTAATCCTGCTCTTACGAGACTGTATTAGGATCATTTTTATATTACATTGAGTTGCATAACTAAAAACACAAAAGCATGATATCCCTAAGGTCTCACGGCCCAACGCCCCCTGCCTTCACTTGGCAGCATTTGTTTGGCGCAGGGGATTGACAGACTCGAAAAATAGTCTATAATAGGTGGACGAGCCTCAAGTTCTGAGGCTGTTCGATGCCCAACAAGGAGAATTAGAATAATGACCCATATACCCTGTCCGTCTGAAGCGTGGGATCCTTACGAACACGGTGAGGAACAGCGAGCCATGGGCGAAGACCTTACGGATCGAGTTGCAGTTTATTTTGGCCTAGAAAAAGGATGCCCTGTCCACAGGATCCAAAAGGCTCTGTTCAAGGGAACTGCTTGTGGGGCGTGGATTCAGTTTACTGAGTCTGGCTTGGCAGTAGGCAGTATAGTAGAGGGAAGCGATATAGATTGTGAATCCCAATATTTTGATTGGACGGGAGAAGAAGATGTGGAGTCTTTTTTGAGTAAGGCACTCGATGAGATAGAGTTGGAAGCTGATATACTTTGGAGGGAGAGTAATGAATGGGAAGAAGATCTTAAGGAGGATATATAACGGGGGTGAAATGGATTCGATTGCTAGAACAGGTGAAAGACCAGCCCGATAAACTGCGCTTGCAACTAAAGGGTTTTTAGTAAGACGCGATTTCGATGTCGCCACCTCCACCATTTAGGAATAAAATTATGAGTCTAAAGCAGAAACCAAATAAACATCTAAAGAACAAAAGCAATAAAGCTACTGGCCGTAAAGGGTCTGTGCGAGGTAAAAGAGACCTCAAGCATGGCAAAGGTAAGGGCTACATTTTTTTGAAGGATAAAAACTCCAGAAGAATAAGTAAGTGATGAATAAAGTAATTTTACGTGACTGGGCTGTGGTAGCCAGACCTCCCCAAAATCCTTACGCTGCTCCTGAAACTATAAAGCTATCATTGCACGGCAAAGTATATAACAGTGATAAGTTTGAAGATGGTGATGAGATTACCACTTCACACTTTGTAAAAGTGAATGATTCGGGAAGACTTATTACCACCAGTAGTGGGTCTGTGTATTATCTGTGGAATCCTAGTGAAGACTATATTTCATGGGTAGAGAAGAATCTTCCCGAGTTGTGGGAGAAATGGGATCATACTTCTCTCATTACAGAGTATGATGAATAGGCCTGCCCTGTTGTCAGGTGTTTCTCAACTGTTTAGTTACGGCTTGGAAAAGTAAATCGAGTAACATTCACGGATAGTTCCCGTGGGGCAGGACCATTATGATAAGTGACGCAGAGAAGACTTTGGTAGAGATCCGCACAAAGCTCATCAACATACTCTCCCAGGCTCAATGTAGGAAGAAGACTACTAAGTGGAAGTATTGTCGTAGAGCAGTGCAGAGAGATATTAATCGTGTTGAAGCTATTTTAGCCATACACCAAAATGGAGGATCAGATGATACCGTAGCAGTTATCAGTGATTCAATTGTTTACCATATGCAGTATCAGGATGGTATTACTTTCTGGGAGGGAGAATTAGAAAAATGAAGAAATCAAATCACCCCTTAGGTTTAGACTTCTACCTGCCCATGTCTGAAGATAATGTAAATTCTCCTGACCATTACACAATGGGAGGGCATGAAGCTGTCAAGGTTATTGAATCGAAGCTCAGTCCTGAACAATTCCAGGGGTACCTTTTAGGTAACATTTTAAAGTATACTATGCGATGTAATTATAAAGAGAAGTTTGAAGAAGATCTCAAGAAGGCTCAGTGGTATCTCAATAAGCTTGTAGATACTTTCCCCGAAGAGGACGAGAACTAATGCATAAAGTAACACTAGATGTAACTGCCGCACAGTGGGAACAGTATGAAGAACAGTATGGTAGGCTTATGCACTCCATCACTAGACGAATATCAGGTGATAACGCTGTGGCTAACCTTGAGGATAACTATGCTGAACTGTGCTTAGCTGCAATAGAAAGTATCAACGGCTTCCACCGCAAGACTGGGCAAACCTTTAGTGAGATGTGGGAAAACCCACTCTTTGATAAATATACAAAGACGTGTTTGTGGCATTCAAAAAACAACAGAGGTAAAAAGATCAGCAAAAAGATTCCAATGTTGAAGAAGACATTCTCAATGGATTACAAGCATGTAGATCAGCAGGTATACGATGATGTGACATTCTCAGACTTGTATTTTGACGATCTTAGGGTAAACTTAGGGCATAAAGAATCACAAGCCTTGGACATGATTTTAGAGTCCAACAAGTTTCTAACGTCTGGTGGCAAAGTAAATATTCTGGCTCTTTCGCGTGGGATGAAGTGTTCGTGGGTAGTGGCAAAGAGTTTAGTATCTAAAATAGCAACAGCACTAGGGAGTGATCTATAATGCTTAAACCAGATTGGGTAGTAAATGCAATATCGATAGTCGCTTTGGCGGTAGGATTTCACCTAGTTGGGTGGACTTCATTAGCAGGATGCTTGCTTATAACTTGGGGATTGCTATATGCTGGTTCAAGTTGGTGGGCATTAGTAAGAAATTAATTGGAAAGTAAACTAGTATGAAATTAAAAGAAGTTGCCACGTTCTATTTCGGGGAAAGTATCGGCTCACGGGTTGTAGTTTTATGTTTAGGAGCGTTCGTTCTCACGGTCACTCCCTTAGCAATCACCAAGACACCCTCAACACCCCTTGAGCTTCCCCAGGATGTGATCTCAGGCTCTCGCCCTACTGCATGGTTGTCTATTGACAACGGTAACAAGGTGCCCTTAGCGATCAATCTGAGGCACATCACATTATGTTGGCCTGACCCTAACGATCTTAAAGGTTCAACTGTTATTAGGCTTGAATCAGGGCTTGATATTTCAATTCCCATGAGCTACAAAGATTTGTGGCGTTTGATGGGCAGAGCAGCAGGTAAGTATATGAGCCCGACTGAAACTAAATTCGAAATCAATATAGAAGAAACTGTAGTAAAGAAATTACATGTTATGGCTAACACCTTGGAGGAAGCAATATACTCCGCTACTCACTATGGGCCTGTTCCTCAATATAAAGATAGCCATATAAACTGTATTATTCGGGCTATTGAAGCAGAAAGAAATGTTGTCATTAGTGAGTATGTAACAAAAGTAGTTCTACTATCAACAGTTCCAGTCACCCCAATTAGGTTAGATGAAGAGGATAAGCCTGATGTTAGTTAAATTCACAGTATTTGAGTTTCATAAAGTCTCAGGGGATCTAACCGATCGACGTACTGATTTATGGATAGATCCTAAGAGAATTAAAGCCCTCCAAAATGCTCGACCAGAAGATAAAGAAAAGCTCTTAAAATATGGGTGGGACGGAAAAGAGGATTTGGTAGTAATGTATACTGAGAGCCTAGCACCTGTGTTACAGGGAGCAGAATCGCATACTGTAGCTGTCCAAGGGTTCCATGCTAATCCAAATGTTAGTTACATAGTAGTGTATGGAACTGTTAATGAGATTGTAAATCGTATTAACGAATATGATAGACTTCTTCCTTAAGGATTATCAGTGGACAAAGTCTATATTATAACTGTTTTAGGAGTAAAATAATGGGTTTCTTTTCAAAGGAGAACAAGCCTACGAAGGAAAGGCACTAGAAAGCTACGATGAAACATATAGCGAAGAAACTGCGTGAGCTAGCAGATCTATCAGAAAAAGTAGATGAGGCTTACTCCTTCGGGGGTAAGGTAGCTCTAGCTACCAAGATACATGCTCAGATCTTCCGACTCATGTGGACAGACATGGCGAAGATACTCAAGGACCTGAAACAGAAAGCAAGGACGGAAGAGGATTTCTTTAGTTTTTTCTCAGGGTAGAATTTCATGAGTGATGAAGAGAAAGAACGTATTGAACATAGTGATAAGCTATGTAGAAAAGTCAAAACACCTATTCCGATATATAGGAGAGTAGAGTATAACCAGGACAAAGAGGAAGAAAACGAGGGTAAAGGAGTGGATAAAACAATAGCTTATTTCAACCATGTTAGAGGGAGACAAAGTTGGTAAAAAGTCAAATGATTGAGAAATTGGTAAGAATACCAATGTTCTGGCCTATGATTATAGTTGGAATTGCATTTATCATTATGGTTAGCTGTTTTTGAACTATGTGAGCTTGGCCCCACCGCAAATAAGTCAAAACCGACTTAAGTAAGAATCAACTTATATATATGCAAATAAGTCAAACCATAAAAACCACTCTAACTGATCGAATAGCCCTATTACAAGCTATTTTGAAAGAATTACAAAGGCTTGTAAAAAAGTCAAACAAGGTCTGAGACCCCTTTACCGTATCGACCCCCCACAGTAAAAAAGTCAAAACGTGATTTAGACGGTCAAATACATCAGAAAAGCTAAAAACACCCAAAAATCTAAGTCGTGAAATAATAACAACTTAGATGTTGTTGCTCCTAGAGAAAGTAGGAGAAAAGTCAAAACGTCTAACTTTCGTTTTAGGCACGAAAAAAGCCCCTTTTGGGGCTTCTATTATAAAAGTCAAAAGGGGCTAGTTAGTCGTATTTCGGGTTCAAAATCTGGTCTAAAATTCCCTTCAGCAATGGGCCGAACAGGGGATCCTGCGCGAGATCGAGGTGGCGTTGGACCGCCCACTGGTTGTAGATGGCAAGGTGCTCGACGACGTGCAGGCTTTGTTGGTGGTTGAAGTCCGTAAAGATCCTTTTCACAATTTCGATTTCTTCCTCATCCAACTCGATTGTGTATTTAGTCATTAGTTTGGTTCAGGAATGTTATGCACTCCAGCCTCGAAAAAGTACCCTTGGTCGTCTGACATTTCAGATGCTTCTGTAAACCGTGTAGGTTTTCCTGCTTTTTCCCAGCATAGTTTATGATAGCATTCGCAGGTCCCGTCCTCGAAAGGTTCCTGCCAGTCATCTACACTACCATATCCATCGTATGCCCCTGAGAATTTGTGTCCTTCTTCGGTAAGTATTACGACGTTATTCATCCATGCATTTTTATCTTCTAACGCATAAACACTGAGCAGCGGATGCCCGCAAACTTCACAATCCCACGAGAAAAATCCCATTAGTTCATACTCGCGGTGCGAGGATGGGGCGGGGTGAGCTTATCAGCAAGTTCCCGAACAGAGTCGGCGGGATGCTTTTCAGTATCCAATCCGAGCACCTTAGAGATGTCATAAAACGCTTTCGCACCTTCCTCGTCGTGGGGGAGGAGCTTCTCGATAATCGTGAGGGTGCGAACGATGAATGTTTCTAGTTCTGTCAACTTCATACCTACTATTGTAGCACACAAAATCGATTTGTCCACCCCCCACTTAATACTTATTGGATAATTTTAAGTGTTGTGATAGTAAGGACTTATGGGGGGGCGTCCCGGCCCCCGAAGGGGCCTAAGTCTAGTCTAGGCTACAGGTTATCGCCCTGAGTGGCCGAGAAAGCCTCGGCAGCACCAGGACGCTTGTAACCGTTTGGACCCATCTGCTTAGCGAGCTTGCGCCGTTCGTCCTTGTAGTTTTCCAGCAATGCGAGAGTGGCATCGCTCGACGAGTCGGACGCATAAGACGCAGCGAACGCATTACCCAACGCGATCGACTTATTGTGAATTTCCGTAACGGAATTGAACATATTGGATTATTTCCCAAAAATAGAATCTTGGCAAGTTTGGCAATAACCAGATATTGCAAACTCCTCCAAGGAAGAAGTATCACGGAAGCGTTTAGCGTTAGCTGCACACTTCACGCATGTATTGTGTTTGATACAGTCGAGGCGTGAACTGCCATAAAGAGACTTTGAGGACTCTTCCAGAAAATCCTCGATAGCTTTAGCTTTTGGTTTCGGTTTCATGCGTGGTACCCTGCGATAACGATAGCGTCGTCTAGCGGAATAAAAGAGAGTTTAATTTCACAAGGGGCGAAGCGGGTTCCCTCTTCTAGATAAGGTGGGATTATCCCGTTTGGAATGTATGCTATATAATCGCAGTCATCGTCGGGAAACTTATCGCTATACTGCAAAGGGGCAGAATGATAGTCCCAGATCATAATTGCATCGGCAGCGCATGAGAGTGCTTCGGGTATGTGCATTAGTGTTTCGGGTAAGCAATTACAGGAATAGAAGAATCCCAGCAATTGCGACAGGAGCCACACTGGTTTCCTTGTTTAGATGCGGGGCAGATCGAAGTATCAGGCTTTTTGTCTTTCGAGAAAACCATACTCCCCAAGACACCCGAGAGCGTCTTAGGGAGATGATCCATGAGTGGAGCCGAAACACGAACACACAAATTAGAGGGAAAATCCCAATGCTTTAGATATTGTTTGATTATCCCGTATTCTTTAGTAGGGAGCCAATGCTGCGTATTAGGAGTGTATCCACAAATCGCAGTAATAGCCATTAGATGCGCGAGGCTTTGAATATCCCCGCTATCATGCCAGCGAAAGTGTTTGGGGGATTGTTTGCTAATTAGCGTGACCATCGCCTCGATCCAATAAGGGTGATCGAGGGAGGCGAGTCTACGCTTTAGAGCTTTTTGCACCATAGGGAAACGATAGCGACCCTTTCGAGCATAGCATCCCGAGCATACACTTCCCGCTTTTACAGCGAGTTTAGAGCCCATATCACAATCGAAAGCGGATAGATTGTAGGCTTTCCCTGGCATCTTAGAGGGATTGGAGAGACCCCCCGTGATCGCTTTAGCTTCGGCGATTTTCACTTTATTACGTCCACCGACTTCTCCGACAGGTTGTTTTCCTCGTCGAATTTAGCGAGAAGGGCGCGACCCTCGTCCCGCCGAGGAACGTCGCGTACTCCGTATTGGTCATTAAGATAGGCGCGAGCGCACTCTGCCATGTCCTTGTGTCGCTCGACACCCATCCAACCGAATAGGTAGTGGATAAAGAAAGAGTCAAACTCGTTCGCCATGTTGACGAGCTTCATGTGTTGTTCTTGGATTTCTCGGAGTTCTTGGTGCCCCAGAGGGCCGTGTTCTTGGCGTTCATTCATGCTTCTATTATACAGTAATTTCGGGGTCTGTCAAGCCCTATTATTCGGTTTCTTGCCAACCTGTGGAGAGCTTCCATCGAGTGATGCGAAGGGGCTTCCAGCCGATCGGGCGGTAGATCCAACCCTTGTCCTCGTAGGCTTTTAGGATCCGATAGGCTCTGGCCTGGGTGAGGTAGGGCTGACGAAGCAAATCTCCGTTGTCATACTCTACGCTTAGGGTGTATCGTGCTTTTTTCATTAGTTTTGGGGAAAAGGTGACGCTGGGGGGATTTGAACCCCCTACTATGCCTCATCCCTTCAACACCGCTACGAAACGGTCGCGGGAATCGTCGTAATGCACAGCAAAGCCAATATCAGCGCCCTGTATATCATACACTAATTTTAGGGTCTGTCAAGCCACGGTTTCATGTTTTTTTGAAGTTTTTATGGCTCATAAGGTGTTGGTGTGTAGGGACTTAGGGATTTCGCCCCGGCCCCGAAGGGGCCTAAGCCTAGATGTCTAAATCACTTATGCCATGATTTGTGGGGATTGTATTTGCAAAAGCGGTGAGATCATCCCGTTGATCCGACGGTCGCCATCGGTCGTTATTTATTAAATAACGAGGCCAAGGCTTTAAACTCATAATAAGTTGATCATACACAATATTATGATGAGCTAGAGCTTGTTCACACCATTTCCTAGAGGATTCAGGCCTTCCTGTAGTAAGGATTATATTATAGCCTTTTTGATGCCACTGCCAACACTTTTTAGCTGAGCCCTTTATTAGCCCAGGCTGGGTTCTATAGACCTCGTCGCAGCGGTCGGATTGGTAGAATATAGTTCCGTCGATATCTAGAAATATTGTTTTCATAATAGAAGAGAGGAGTGGGACGCACCTTATCCCAATTACCCGCACATATCTTACTATGCCATCGCCCGAAGGTGCTACAAAGGTGCTGACTCGGCTCCTCAAAAATGAGAGGGGGGGATTGGTTACTGGACTCGCCTAAAGGCTCCGAAGGCAACCATACTCCCCCCCTGAATATAAATGGTGCCACGGTCCTCGCATGTCCATCCCGTAAGGGCGTTGGCGATTCCCGAGCTTAGGGTAGCTGCGACACATCCTAAGCCAAGCGGCTGTCCTACCGCCGTAGCACTAATAAATGGTGGGCAGTTTAGCATACCCAGGCTCTGACCTTAGTTAGCGGTGAAGCTGTAAGGCGTGGCGTATCGCGTGTTCCACACCTCGACGATGTGCTTACGCTTGCCACTGTGAACCACAGCCTTGTTGCTGCGCTTTACGATCTTATAGATCGGGGTAGACGCACCACTAGTGCGACCGTAGGAATAGCAGACATAATTGCTATTTGAGAACTGGACTTGACGAAAACTACGCATTGTTGATGGCCTCCTTGGCCTTTTTAGACATCTTCTTCAGTTTCGTAAAGACGAGACGATCAGTGGTAGCGGCTTCAAGATTCGCTCGCGCCCCTGCAACGTTTTCGTCGTCGATGGTTGGAATATTACCGAGCACCACAGAAACCAAGTGGTCAAGTTCGACCCCCGTGATACCTTCGGTAATTGCAGTGGCAACGTGACCGATCTCGGTCTTGAGGTAATCCCTTTGCTCACTTAGAGCGTCGAGACCAACTTCAGCGAATTCCGCCTCAGCCTCGATCTGCGCGATCCAGAGTTGTTTGCCTTCGATGCGAGAACGGAAGGATTGCGGGCCACTGCCGAAACCTTTCTGGAATTCGATCATCTTCTTAGTCAACTCATCGAGGGAATTCTGCAAAGTCTTTATTGCAGGGTTGTCCATCACTTTCTTCAAAGCGATGCGAGCCTTGAGCTTGCGCTCCTTGGCTTGGGTTTCGTCCAACATCTGTTGAACAGTCTTCCGCTTGGCGCGGGTCTTCTTGGCGGTCTTGGCCATGTGTTGTCCTTGGTAGGGGTTTAGAAATGTATTGCTTGAACTATTATAGCCGATTATCTCGGATTGTCAAGAGGTGAAACTCGAAATTCTGGAGCGAAGACGCGGTCATCGGTGTAGTCGAGCGTGTCGCTGACCCTAATGAGAAAGTCAAAGCATGTCGGACACATGGCCTTGGTCTCGCCTGTGCTAATCTTCGTGACGAGTCGGACAGGACGGAGCCCATCTGGGTTAGTGTCTTGGCACCCTTGGCACCTAAGTTGTGTGATGATAGTCATTTACCAGGGCTCAGGCCAGTTGTGGTCGGGGTGGTCGTCGTTGGTTGGTGGAAAGTCAACCCCTATTTCGGCATCGAAAGCCTCGCGTTGGGCGGGGGTCATGAAAAAGGCGAACTGGTTTTGGGTCTCGTCCCACATAAGGCTAATTTTGTCCTGTTGGAGCAGGAGCCGCAGAGCCCTATCGAGCGCATCATCACTGGGTTCATGTTTCATGTTACCCATCATACACTAATTTCGGCATTTGGCAAGGGGTAGTTTTAGGGAAGTCGCTAGATTTCTCAAATAGTTTTTGCTCATAAGGTGTTGGTGTGTAGGGACTTAGGGATTTCGCCCCGGCCCCGAAGGGGCCTAAGCCTAGCCTAGCAAAGCCTTTAGCGGGGATGGAACTTGCGACTTCTAGCGATATTAATGGGGAGGCTTGTCGAAGAAACTCTCTTACTGCTCTGTCTCGCATCCTCTAGAAGGAACGTGTTGAGTCAGACCCAAGTAATGTAGCTTCTTTCTATCTCTTGCCTCAGGCGATAGATCTAATACAATATTAAACACAACACTAATATCCTTTGTCCCCTGCTAGTTTGCAACCTAGCAATTAGTGCTAATGGGTGTCTCCCCGCAAATTACCACTTGTAAGATGCGGACGCTCGTGGCTTAGAACACACTATTTATACTCACCACGACGAGTGTAACGATCCTTAATATCACCTAGTAGAGTGTGAAACCCAGAATGATGCAAAGGATAAGCAGGAGCAGGAAGGGCAGGAACGCGATTACGTCCCATGGACTAGAAGGAAAACAGTTATTTGTGTCTTTCATTAGAAGTCGTCCCCGAAACAGCCATAGTCCTCGTCCATGCCAAAACCTGCGGACGCCATCCCCGAATCCCAGTCATACTGATCATCGTGATCGTACTCGTCGTATTCGTCGATCTCATCGTCGCAGGGGCCGTCGAGCGTGAGCCCTCTCGGGAACTTGTCGCACTCTTCGCCCATACCCGCTTCCGCGCAGTCGTCGCAAAACAATTCGATATAGTCAAGATCGCCTTGTATGTCGATGATCTGGGTCTGGCTCATGGGGGAGCAGGAACCTGTGAACAGAACGTGGCAACCCGTGCAATGGGTGGGGTTGTTTTCGTATGAGTGGATAATCATGGCTAGATTGAGTTGTGAAGTGACTTTTTGGTAGTGTTAGGGGCCATTGCGAGAGACGCAAGCCACTCATCGAACATACGGAACACCGTATTCCTCTGACCTGTGAAGGTGCGAACGAGGTCGCCCTTATCGAAAACGTTGAGGGTGAACAGCCCGCTCGGGCTCGTAAATGCTTTGATTGACACCATGCCTCTATCTTACACTAATTTCGGAGTCTGTCAAGCCTAGTCCTCTGGGTTTTTCGTCTTTTCTCACTTTTCTTAGGGCTCATAAGGTGTTGGTGTGTAGGGACTTAGGAATTTCGCCCCGGCCCCGAAGGGGCCTAAGTCTATTCAGCAGGAGGGTTTGCGCGTAGGATCTTGGCGAGTTGACGGCCAACCTGTAACCTGCGACCGTTACCCAACTTAGTGCGGTTCAGATAATTTACAACTTTGAGAACCGTATTTCCAGGAACCCAACCCGCGACCGTATCCGCCCCGAGATGTAACATTCCGTGCTCCTCCTTATGCCATACCGCGATTTCCGCGTCGGGGCAAGAAACACTTCTCCCGCTATCGAGGCGATCTTCGAAGTGAATGTCACGATTGGCACAGTAATTGAACTCGCCAACCTGAATGCTGAGAACCCAGCCATTGTCAAAGTTGAGATGAAAGCCTTTCCCTTGTGTGATCGTGATGTTCATGTTTCTATTCTACACTAATTTTGTAGTCTGTCAAGCCTAGTCTTCTAATCCTTCCTCTGTCGGATGGTCTTTCGCCAAACCTTGATAGCGTCAACGATAGCCTTGGAAGAGTGTAGACTCAGCCGAAGTTGTTCCCGTATGTATTTGATCGCGGAGATGGATTGACGATTGACGAGATGCCTCACCGTTTCGCGCAGGATTGTGACATTCACCTCTCTATTGAGTCGGTCACTGAGATACTCCCGTACCCTATCGTAGTCGGCATCGACGAACGTGGCGAAATCAGCAGCCTCTCGCCGAAGCTCGTGCAATGTGGGACCGTCGAACGGGTTCGGGTCGTAGTGAGGATTCACGCTGCCGCTCGATCCCTCCCCTGTCACCGTATTGTCAAAGTCAAGCTTGACGGTGAGCGTGCCGAGCTTATCGAGCTTATCGAGATGCTGCATGATGAGCGCGAAAGATTCGAGACGGTCGTCGATGCTGGCCTTGAAGGTAACTTTGAGTGTGTTGGGCATGGTTCTATTATACACTAATTTCGGAGTCTGTCAAGCCTAGTCCTCTGGGTTTTCTATTAAGTTCCTCAAATAGTTTTTGCTCATAAGGTGTTGGTGTGTAAGGACTTAGGGCTGCGCCCCGGCCCCGAAGGGGCCTAAGTCTATTTCTCTGCTCGCTTTATGATGGTCAGACCGAGCAGGATCTCAACTGCCTCAGTACCAATTACATTCGCTAGAGCGGAATCATCGCCAAGGACTTCTGACCAGTGCGCTTGGCCATCTCGACTCTTCTTTTTGGAGGCAAGGTAGCGAGCCTGTCGGTCCGCTTGGTCCTGCCCGATGAAGAGCGAGCTAAGATCCTCGGTGTTTTTCTTGTGTTCCATTAAAACTCGTCCTGCAAGTGGTAATCGTCGGGGCCTTCGATGTCACGATCCAGGCAGTCCTCGCACAGCAACTCTTCGCGGAGAGTCCCAGGAACCTCGACCTCGATCAGCCAAGAGGTGGGCTCGTCGCAGTGGTCGCAGTGGGGAAGGTTGTTTTTCGGATGGTTCATGCGTATATCATACACTGTTTTTAGGATCTGTCAAGTCTAGGGGTTGATTTTGTGCTTTATACGTTCAGCCTTGTAAGCATCAACCCAGTCGGGTCCATTGGTCTCGGCAAGCGTGAGGGCATCCCTACAAGCCTTGTGGCCTCTGGTATACACCGAGTGATCGTCACTCATAGCGTAGAACCAATCGAGGTGCGTGAGGAATTCTAGGAACTGGTCGAAGGTCATGTTAGTAGGTTTCTGTGAATTCATGCTTCCATCATACAGCACTTTTCGGATATTGCAAGAACTTTCTCAGAAAAGATTTCTTTTAGCTCAATGCTAGAAAAGAGGCGAAATCGCCACAACCTTGGGCGAAATCCTCAGCCTCAGCCAAGGTATCAAACGCCACAGGCTTGCTGTGGTAGCGCATAACAACGACACCCTGAGGGTAACGGGAAGCGTACGCTTCCAAGAGCTGAACCCAACGGCGAGGGAGTAGTTCTTTTCTGTGTTTCATGCCTCCATTGTATAGCATATTTCGGATCTGTCAAGCCTAACATTCCTGGTTTTTCGTCTTTTCTCACTTTTCTTAGGGCTCATAAGGTGTTGGTGTGTAAGGACTTAGGGCTGCGCCCGGTGCTGATGGTCCTAAGTCTAGTAGACCAGGGATGATGTAAGTTTTATGTATGTATGCTTGCGGTATAACGTATGTAAGTTTTATGTATGTATGCTTGCGGTATAACGTATATATGCTTTACGTTTTTGGGACTCCTGTTCCATCGGCTTCGCCCCATATACACAGTATCTATCTTATTTTATAGTTACTCAAATTAGTTCTAAAAGTTCTAAGGGACTCCTATTAAAATTGGGACTCCTTACTAAATAACATTCTTAGATTTTTTATAACTATTTTCAAATCCCTCTTGTATACCTTTATGACTTCTCTTGGAATACCAGTGCTCTCCAAACTTATTAGCTTTGTTGGTGCAGGATGAACGAGGTGCTAGTTGTTTATATCGAGCTATCACATACTCTTTACTTAAATTCTTATAATGTAACAGTTTAATATCTGCTAGTATGGAAGGTAGTGCAGCCCCCGTAACTTGAGAATGAAAATGTGCTCCAACACTAAACTTTACCTCTACTTTGTTTGGATCTATCATTACAGGTTTACACTGTGTTATACTAGCATTGCCTTTTTTTACTATGTCTGTGAGTAAAATTCCTTTTTTGTGGGATGGGAATTTATTAGAAATCATATCATAACCTGCTAACCTGGGAATTGCAACGCCTTGTTCCTTATAATTCTTTAATATTTTTATTATATTAGGATGGTAAACAAACTCATCTGCATCTACTAAAATTGCCCAATCTGCTTTATTTGTTGCATGAAATCCGTAAGTTTCATCTTTGTAAATAGTAGATCTAAGTTTAGCTGATTTATACTCATCGTAAGTGTCATCGTCTTCTTCACAAGAGATTGGAATGACTGTTACCTTATTATACTTACTAGCAATTTTCAAGCTCTTATCAGTTGAATAATTGTCTAATAAAAAAATTCTATCACTAAACTGAGAATAATGGTCTAAAGTGAAAGGTAGTATCTTCTCTTCATTCCAACAAAAGATATACGTGTAAATAATCATACTTACATTATAGTGGGACTACTAAAAGCAGTTTCTAAAAGTTCTAAGGGACTCCTATTAGGATTTAAGGGACTCCTGAATAACCTTGAATAAATTCATCATTATTTGAATAGATTGCATGTCTAAATAAGACATGGGCAATGTACATGCCTAAATTAGGAAAATATTATGAATCATATTAGTAAAGAAAAGACAGATGAAACACGGAGAGCCAGTAGGTCTGCAAGGATAGCAGTAGCGGCAGCTACCCCAATCCGAACCTCTCCCACTTCTCCTCAAGGCAATATGGGTCCTAAAGCCAGCACTGACAATCGGCGTGGATACACTGGGAAATTCAATACAGAAGCACCAAGGACTCAACTCCATCTGGGGAGGAAGGCCACGAGAGCCCAGAATGCCAAGAAGATGAAGGCAAACGCGCTTAAGCCCAAGGAGCCCGCAGTCTATGATGCTGATAGGGGGCGAGAGGCGGGACGAAGAGGACAAATATCGTATTCCCACGAGTTGGTAGATGGGGTAAAGACACAAGTATATCAAGGTGTCGATCAACCAGTTCCTTCAATAGATCCTGAAATTCTGAGAGATTCTAATGCTAAGTTTATGGAAGAGGGTATACCGTCCAAGATAACGGTGGACGCAGCGCATCGCACCGCCCGAAAACGCGCAAAAGCTAATGTAGACCCAAAGGTCCTTGCCAGTCGAGATCCTAACTATGAGCCAACCGATGAAGAAAAGAAAGAGTGGAAGAAGAAGGTTGACCAATCCACGGCTGCGATCAAGAAACCAGCATCCAAAGTAAAACCCCGATAAGTAGCTATCACCTTGGCATCGGCGGCGTCTTATCAATCCTAACTGAATATTTGTCTGTGTATTTTTCCCACATCCTATAAGCTAGAGGATCTCCCCAATATACGTATTTACCGCTCCAGAACTTAGCATAGAAATTATAACGTTCCATATAATCAAAGAAGGCATCAGATTTCCACAATGCTCTAGCTCCCATTACATCGGCTGCGAAAGCATTTCCATACCAAGACGCTGCGGTGCAACATTCTCGATAGTTTCTATGCCACCACAGTTCATCCTTCCAGGGCCTTAGTCTATGTCTAATTCCCCATTCTGGCATACCGCTGTGTTCAAGCTTATAACCACCATAACCATTATTCCATGATGAAGTGTTCAGCGGGTCTTTGCCAGTGAACTCTACGTAGAAGCATTGATCAGTTTCTCCGAAGTCTGCAATGTTTCTAACGTTTTGCATTGCAGGGTCATTTAGCATTAGTCCCGCAAAAATTGGAGGCCAGACTCTTCCACTAGCATGACCTCCATTAGCAGGCCACATCGTATTCCCAGCGTTAAGTGCAACTCCGTAAATGTCAATTCCAATTTGAATCAGTCCAATTACAGTTTTTGTCTTTTGGGCTATAGTTGCATCAGTGTGAAGCATTGCAGCTACTTGGGCTAAGTCATAGCAAAGATCTCTGCCATATGGACTCATGTTATTACTTGGATGCTGGTTTCTTGACGGGAAATCAGGAATGTGATCCAAGTAAACTCTTTCTACGATTCTCTCCATTTTAGGCCAAGATAGGGGAGTAGAAGCGGGAGCAAGGCTTTTTAGTAGAGAATAATCAATATTACTTGCGTTGAAAGTAGAAACCTTACTTGCTCCTACGTATGCAGGTCTGAAATCTCCTGGCTGGGGGGCTGAGGCTACCACGGTTAATACGCTCGCATCTGAGAGTTGAGGTCTAGCCTTAGTTGCAACTACACTTTTTGTAGAGATTAAAGAGGAATTTACAGGTACTGTGAGTTGCTTGGTCTGGGATACATTAAATGCTACATTTAGGGCAGCAACGTAACTTGTCCATTTCATTTCATTATCATACCCTTGGGCTGCGCTCACCGTAGGATTGATTTGTGAACCGTTAGCGATTCTCGTCGTCGATCCAAAGGCCCCTAATTTAGATTCAGGAGTAATGCTTACCACGTTGACTGGTCCTACTACCCACCAATCTCCATTAGCATACTGCCCAACAGGGTATTTTTTATCGAATTTCCAGGTAATGGCAAAGCTAGTGATTGTATCGCTATCAGCTACAGTAGACTGACCCAATCCCCCTTGATTGATAGTTTTGTGAAGTGAAGCTACATTTGTAGCTAAATCATCGCCTGCGGTTATAAAGTCTCCTAAACTATTTTTAACGTTATCAAATTGGTCTTGAATTTCAGTCATCAGTATCCTCGTTTAGTGCTTGCCATTTATCATTTGTCGTAGGCTCTAGGAATTCAGGGCTCTCCTGAGGTGGCATAAAATGCCCTATTAGACTATATGCTTTGTATAAACTAGTCTCAATAGCTTTTCTTTCAATTAGCAGTTTTGCGTAAGATGCTGCTGCATCATCTAAATGGGTTAGAATATCATTTTGGATAGTCATATGTAAATCTCCACATTATTTAGAGTCTAAGCGTTGAACTAAACTATATATTTGAGAGGTAACTTTACTTATGGCTGCTCCTATCATTGCTCCCCTAGATCCTAGCTCTAATGCCTACGCACAAACTAATGCTAGTTCTTATTCTCTTTCTGACGTTTCGACATCGACTCCCTTCGAAGGCGTTGCCATGGTCACGACTCAAACCCTGTACTTAGACATATATCGTCAACCTAAGTTGACGCCCACAGATTATATGAGAGTGGGAAGAGGTCTTATGCTCAGTTCGTGCGTGGCTGGAGGTGCGGTGAGCAACGCTGGCTACACTTCTGCTATGCAAGCGATTCAAGCATCAGAACTTAGAATTAAGGTTACTGCCTCTCATGATAGGACGATTGTTACGGGAACGTGGACTGGGTCTTCAACTTTTGTTCCCCAGGAATTCCAAGTTATTCGATATGATCAAGATATTAAGGGAAATACTTATTCTACATCCGGGCCGTTGTCTAGTGCGGACGGGACGGTCGGACCTATGAGTAGGGTAATTAGCACTATCGGAGTTGATCGAAGACCTTGGCTGTCCAGCATGGGGGGAGCGTATTCTGAATCTGTGCAAGATGTTATAAGTTTTCCAGAAGTGACAGTCGTGGATCCTTGGGGAGCATCTGGCAAGATAGAAAGTAACCAAAATTATTGGGGGGACTGGGCGGTTGGCAATCCTCACGGGGCTGTCTGCGCAAGGAACTCGGCATCGTGGGGATGGATGGGTGGAGATTATGCTCCTGTAAATGAAAACTCAGGAGATATGAGAAATCTTATTCATAATCTTGCTTTACATCTAAAGAATAGGGGCTTTTTCGATGGTCTAATTCCTGCCCAGCTAAGATCTGTGCCTAGCTATGATCGAAACTGGCATAAGTATGGTACTTAGTTAGACTGAGAAGGACGTTCCACAACCTTGCTCGTAGGTGAGGTCAAATTCGCTTGCACCGTCCTTATCGAAGTCTAACACGTATGTCATGCCTGCACACCCGCCTCCCTTAGTGCCGATTCTGACCATCACAGAGGCATCGTAGTTCTGTTCCTTTATGATGCTTCTGATCTCTTTAGCAGAGCGTTTGGTTATTATGATTCCTGCTTGCACTTGTAAGCCATTTTTACAGGATATCCAAAATTCCAGATCCAGACTGAGTTAGAGTTTCCACTGCACCCCTATAGTTCATGTTGCGAGCAATCTTAGAGTTCCAGGGCAACTTCTCTTTATCTGCAACCCCACCTAGAGCAACCGCTGCGAAAGCACGGCTCAGAGGGGTTAGGGAGTCATTAAACAATATCTTTTTCAGAGGAGCAATGGTCCTACGATCTCCAATAAATCCTAACGCAGAAGCAATAGCACTCATTTTGGCTAGATTGGTTTCTTTCTCCTGTAGCATACCTATTAGAGTTTGAGTTACAGTCCTATCTCCAAGTTTACCAAGAGCAATTGCAGCCTGTTGAAGAAGCTCCGGGCGGCGTACAGCCCCGCTAACTACTTCATGGATATCTCTCTTTGCTTTTTGTTCGTTCATCAGTGCTAGACTAATGCAGAGGTAGCCAGCGAATTCGTCCTGGTGACGATATTTTACCAGTAGATTCATTAGTTCGCTGGAACCCTTCTCATAACGACACAAGCCAAGAGCAATAGCGAATGCACTTCTAGCTTCTGGAGCTTTAACTGATTTTAACTGCTTCAAAATACAATCACCTACAAGGTTATCAACTCTAGCGTGTTTATCATTTTCGAAGCGATGGAAACTCATGATACCTAATCCAAGAGCAGCCCATGGACGATCAAGTGTTTTACGACCTAGGCCAAGCTCTATCAACAATTTATTTCTATTGGTATTACCACCAATTTGGCCCATTCCTAATAAGCAGAAATACTTGGCTTGAGGATCTTTGCCATTTTGATAGTATGAAAACAAAGCCTTAGAGTATTTCTCGTCTGCCTTATTGTCTTCTTTAGACTCAGCTAATTGGCCCAAAGCTATGGCTGCTGCACGGTAGATATCGCTACCCTTCTTTTTCCTTGAAGATAGTTCTTTAGAGAATTTCTCTTTATAGAAATTCTGCTTGTGTGAATGTCCACGCCCTAAAAGTTTAGCGATAGCTGGAGGAACATGGGACTTGATAAGATCAGTTCCTCGTCCTGCTGCTTTGTCATAATAAGCATCTAGGGACTTCAGTATGTTGTCTAAAAGTTTTGTTTCCTTATCGCTCAAGTTCTTTTTGTTGAGGTGTAAAAGAGCCATTCCATTGATGGCTGCAACTTTCAGGTTACGGTCATGAGTATTCTCATCAGATAGGATTTTGTCGATAGCGTTAAAGCATTCATATTTGAGATCAATGTTGTCGTTTAGATGTGCGATAAGACCCAAACTATAACATGCGAATGAACGTGTGCGAGCGTCAACTTGTGTGCGTTTACAGGCTTTTCTGCCTGCTGCTGTATCCCAAGCTAAGTCTGTAAGAAGTGTTTTAGCACTTTTCATCCCTGAGATACCCATAGCAAGAGCCGCTGTTTCTCGGATTTCTTGATCTGGGGTGTTCAAATATTCTTTAAAGATAGAAAGGATATCAAAAGTATTATGATCGCGTCCAATCTTAGCTAGTGCAATAATACAGGCTGAGTTTATGTCACGGTTATTCGAGGTATCCAATGCTCTCTTTAATGCAGGTAGGATACTTCCTTGGATATCATATTTCGATGGTTTAGAGGTATCCTTGGAAGCGACACGCTTCGTCGGACCCATGTAGAATTCCGGGGATCCGGTGATAACCATGGGAGCGTGAATCGCGTCCTTTAAGTTGATGAATGGAGCCTTGTTGAATTCCCACCAAAACTGCCACTTGCTTAGATCAGCACCAATATAAATACCTCTAGGCCCAGTTCTGGGTCCAGGTCCAGGTCCAGGTCCAGGTGCTCCTGGCCCTCCAGTATTTGGGCCACCAGGGGCTGAACCGGGGGTGGTAGGACCAGAGGGGTTTGGTGCGCCTGGGGAGAGGCCACCTGGGGTTACTGGGCCGGGTGCTCCTGGCCCTCCAGTATTTGGTCCGCGATGTCCTGGTGTTCCTGGGGGAACAACATCCCCCGGACCACGATACATTCCACCGTGAGCTACGGCAATTGTTGGTAGTGCTAGAATTGCAGCGAAAGCTAAATTAAAGAATTTCTTCATATTTTATGTAGTTCTCCCTTCTAAAAAAGTAAGATACTCTGTAAAGTCCTCTTCGGTCTTCCATCCATTCTTGACAGCTTTATCTCGGATTTCACACATTTCTTCATAGTTAGGAGCAGGAGCGAATAAAGAGTTTGCTCCCCAATCTTCTCTAGGGAGCGTGTGCAGTAGAACTCTGTATGAAGCTTCTAAACCTTTGAGGTAACCTTTAAACCACATAGAAGTTCCGAAGTCTACAGGTTCATGAGTTTCTCCCTCTTTCAAGTCTTCACCCCAGGTGATATTTGTTTCATGCTTATCCACTCCATACGTATAGCCTGGATAGGCGAACTTGTGATCCCAGTAAACCTGTTTGATATATTCTAACTGTTTCTTAATTTTGTCTCTCATTCAAAATTTCCTTTAGGTAGTTTCTTGCTTGTAAGTAAGAAACTTGTGGATTGATGGAAACTAAAGTTGTTGATAAAATTTGTATAGGATTCCAATCGATTTCACTTGTTAGATAAGTAACCCAATGATTATGCATATTTTCATACTTACTTTTTAGAAAAGTATGGGCCTCTTCATCTGTTAGTGAGCCATCTACTATCATAGCCTAAGATAGTGAAAAGTCTAAGCTAGATCTCCTTTAAATCGATCTTCGACCTTTAGGCCTAAGATTTTCAGCAATCTCATTTTACGTTCTTCATTCTCATCCTTGGGGCTAGCGTGTCTAGCTGCCAACCATGCAAAGTGTGCCCCACCTGATGATTTACGTTTATGTGTCCAATCGGTTACAACATAATAAGGTAGATGAAGCTCATCATCGTATTCGAAGAAAGCATCAAAGCAGAATCTCGCAAGATAATTTTTCATGTAACATAGTTCATTTTCTAAGAATTTTATGCCATGCTTTTTAAACATCTTTTGAGCAGCATCTAGTCCCCACCAGTGAATTCCTACTTCGGCAGGAGAGTGCTTTCCCCATCCTTCAAAGTAGTGAATCGGTGTGCTTCCTCTTAGGATATTTTCCCTGAATTCTCTTGCTTGATTACTAAGTCTATCTGCTGATCTGATTCCTACTTCTCCAGCTAGTTCAGGTTTTCCAGCAGCAAGTAAAGCTTCTACGCATTTGGCAGCAAACTTAGGTATACGACCTTGAGCCCTTTCTTGGCCTGGATCCCAAGCGTATGTTCCTTTATTATATCCTGGGATCTGGAAAAGGAATCTGTGGGCTGCAAAGATTACCTCCCAACGCAAAGCTTCGTCCCATGGATATCTCTTGTATACCTCCATGAGAGCATCATACACACTGAAATGTTGGTCATCTGCTGTTCTCATATCAGCACGATCTTCCCACGGGTCCTGTGGGTGAGTATATTTGATCCAGGTTTTAGTTTCTCTATGGAAATGAGATCCATTCTGTAAAACTGCCTTTGGGTAATCTTTTTCAGATACTGGAATACCTGTCTCCTTGTGAACAAATCTTCCTCCATATCTGGCATGAGCGTAAAGACGTTTGCGCCAACGAAGTAAATCACCTGTGTCTAGTGGTGTTCTAACTTGCATATAGTCCCACTTTCCCCCAGTCTGGTTTCCATCATGAGGAACGTTTTTGGTTTCATTAGGGGACGTTGTTACTATAGGTTTCGCAGGATTACGAAAATCAAATAGGAAGTGAACAGAGGAAGATCCTTGACCATGAAGGACACTACCTGTGTTAGGCTCTAGCTCTACGTCAAAACTCTCTACTTGCAGTTTGGTAGAACGTCTATTGAATAGGGAGGTACTAGCTCCAGTATGTCCATATCCCATTGTTGCAAATACGTCAGCTACGGGATTATTGGATTGAACTGATACTGCTACTTTTACCCAACGTGAGTATTCTAGGAAAAAGTGTTTTTCAAAAACCTTTCTTCCGTTTCTATAAGCAGGTTCTCCTACTCCCCCCACTACTGATTTTCCTTCAACAGTGAAGTCGCCTCCATCTTTCAACCATTTTACAATGGATGGATGGTAAAAGGGATCTGATAGTTCTGATTCTGGCATTAGTCTTCGTTTAGTATTTTCTTGTTTTTAGCCTTCTTAGGCTTGGGGGTGAGAATCGCATTTAGGTGTTGCGAAGCTTCTAAGACATTCTGCGGACGTTTTCCCAGAACACCTTCAAACATATCTAACCAACTATCATTAATTTGTGCTCTAGATTCTAGCACTAGTCTTTCAATAATTTCATCATAATTTTGTCCATCGAAGACCAGATTGATTCCTAAGACTTTCGAGACTCTCCCTAAAGCCATCATGACTGCTGTGTAATTTTGTGTGTTATCATTCATTTACTTTTCCTTTGGTGTTTTTTATTATAGTATCTTCTCATTAGGTATCGTCTTACTAGAGAAATTACTGTCATCCATGCAGTAACTTGTAGGTTCACCGTGAATGCTATATTGATTCCAAACAGTGGAAAAAAGATGAGAATGAATATGATGTTTAGAGTGAAACCTAGTGTCGTATCTACGACAATTTCAATAAAAGATCCTATTTTTGTTTGTTGCATATTCTCTATATATTTTTGAGGTATATTATGTTACTAAAAAGACGTTGGGGTCTGAGAAGGACCGCTTTGTGTGCTGGAGGGTGTTGACTAGTAATTCTCCTGTCGGGGTTGTAAAAATACATACATAGCCCATGCTGTGATACTTCCTAGGAAAGAGTCCCATAACCAAAATCCAGTCGGGGAGTGCCAGACTAAACTAAGCAAGAGTGCTGTCCAAAAAGAGAAACACATGGGGCAGTAGAATAAACTAGTTCGCAGATGCTTGTGTGTCCATTCTCTAAACGTAGTTGTAATTGCACCTGTAGTCATAATATTGACTATGCTAAAATTCACTAGCACCCAAAGAAAATCAGTCCAAATCTTTTCTAGCATTTGATTGGGAGATCCTCCACTCGTAGGAATCCTTTACGATTCTCTGCCCACCCTCTTTCTGCGATCATTTCTCCTGGAGAGTTATGTAAGATATGGATAGGCACTACGTAATTTTCCAATCCCTTCTTATGAGCTTGAAGTGTGTAATGTAAATCGTAAAAGTCCCAAGAGTGAGTAAAATGCCCTGGCTTCCTAAGATTCATACTTTTTAGAGTCTTTCCCGATGCAGCTAGGAAACACCCATCTAAGGCTGTTACTCTCCCAGGAGCCCCAAAGTAGTTTGGATAGAATGTTGATCTATCTTTTCCTTGCCATACAAACCCTCTAAGTTCTCCTTTCTTTCTTTGGTTTATATCCCACCATACAGCATCTCGATTCAGATTAGTGGTTCCTGCAACTCCAATGAACCCTGCATGAGAATCTAAACAATGATCCAATTGAAGTTTTAGCTCTTGAGGATCATCCCAAATTTCAATATCATCATGACACATAATAACAATGTCCTGATCTCTAGGAGATATTTGTTCAATCTCATTAGCGTAAGCATCGAAGATACTTTTTTCCGCTACTAACCAACTATGATTGATACCAGCACGTTTGAAGTAGTGTTCTAGATTTTGGCTAGTTATGTCTAACTCTGCATTGCGCGTGCAGGCAATGCTATATATCATTGATTCTTCCATATGAAACAGTCCGAAGTTATTTCCGCTGAACTTGTAAAATACAAGAAAGATCCAATTTACTTCATTGAATCTAGGATCAAAGTAGTTCATCCTATCAGAGGTTTGGTCCCATTCAAATTATACCCTTTCCAAAAGAAAATTGTAAGAGAATTACAGGAGAATCGCTTCAATATTCTCAGAAAGTTTAGGCAGGCAGGATGCACTACAATTGTCGCTGCTTACACTTTATGGATGATGCTGTTCAGAGCCAATACTACAATTGCTGTTCTCTCAAAGGATGATGAGGCTGCTAAGGAGGTCTTGGAGAGAATCAAGATAATGTATGATGAAATTCCTGCTATTTTAAAACCTAAGATTAGGTACAGGAATAGTCATAATCTAAAACTTAGAAATGGCTCTCGTTTACAGGCAAAAGCTCCTAGCAAAGAAGCGGGACGTTCAATTTCTGCTAACTTGTTGATTGTGGATGAGGGGGCATTTATTGAGCATATTGACACAATCTGGGGTGCTGCTTATCCTGTAATTTCGACTGGTGGTGCTGCTTTTATCCTGTCCACTGTAAATGGTATAGGAAACTGGTATTACAAGATGTGGCAGGACGCTGTTCGCGGTATCAATGATTTCAATGCGATTGAGATTGGATGGGGTGATCACCCTGAGTATAAGAGAACTGAAGGCTATGAGCATCTTTACTTGGATATGCTTAAGTATAACAAGCCTATCAATATTGATGATTGGGAGTCTACCACTAGAAAGAACATTGGCCCTAAACGTTGGCTACAGGAATATGAATGTGAGTTCCTGGGAACTGGTGATACTTACGTAGATGGGGAGATCTTGAGATATCTCAAGAAGAACGTTAACAAGGAATATTGGAACCGTTATAATAATCGTATGCGCGTATGGAAAGACGCAGAACCTCAGTATGATTATGTAATGTCAGTTGATACATCTATGGGACGAGGAGGGGATAACTCTGCTTTTCATGTATTCAATGTCTATAATGGAGAGCAAGTAGCAGAATTCTATTCTAACAAAACTCCGATCAATGAATTGGCTAGAATTGTGTGCGAGGTGGCGACAGAGTATAACACCGCTATGGTAACACCTGAACGCAATACGATTGGAAATAATCTAATTGACCGTCTATTTAATGATTTAGAATATGAGAACATCTACATGGATGATAAGGGGCTTCTAGGAGTCCAGGTGCAAGTTTCTAATAGAGAAGTTATGCTTGCCAACATGGAAGAGGATATACGTTTAAACATATTTAAAGTTAACTCAGAGCGCACAGTTGATGAGCTTTTAACTTTTATTGTGAATAATGTAGGTAAAGCAGAGGCTGATGAAGGGTGTTATGATGACTTAGTTATGTCTTTAGCTTTAGCAGCGTTTGGTTTTAGAGAACTAACAGGTGGAACTTTAGTAGAATTCAAGGGGCAGGAGCAGGATAATAACCTAATACCACCTAAGGTTCAAACTACATACAAGATGAGATCGTATGGTGGTTACACTGAAGAGGAATACCTAGAATGGATGAAATAGAAAAGCAAAAGAAGCTTGACGAAGACGCTATTGGATTCACTGGATTTGGTGGTGGGCCAAGGCGCAATACGTGGTATAGTCCGACAGGACGTATGGCGAACTTCTTTAGTAAGTTCTTTGCTACTAAAGCCCAACCTTACGTAGTTGGTGAGTTTGAAAATGAAGACCCTGAAAAGGCTAAGACACAACTTCCTCACCCAATGGCTGGTGATACGGTTGTCAATCCTGATGTATTAGTCCCTAATCAGAACACTGGTGGATCGATGATACGGGGCTCTCTCCCCCAGCTTACAGAGTTGGAAATTGAGAGAAGGCGTAGGTATGCAGAGTTTGAGAATATGGATGATTATCCAGAAATCGCTGCTGCGTTTGATATCTATGCTGATGATGCTACTCAAAGAGATACACAGAATCGTCGTTGGGTTATAAAATCTGATGATGAGTTAGTAAAGGAAGAAATTGAAACTCTATTTAATAAAATCAAACTAGATCGATACTACTGGGATATCGTTCGTAATACCGTTAAGTTTGGTGATTGTTTTACAGAAAGTATCGTAAACCTAGAGAACCCCAAGGCAGGTATCCAAAGGCTAAAGATTCTGAACCCGAACTATATTTACAGGGTTGAGAATGAATATGGTTACCTAACTGACTTCTTGCAGGAGATCCCGCAGAAGAGCGATTGGGCGGCTTACGGGTTTGGGGCAGACAATATGAAGGGCAAGCAGTATATTGTCCTTGATAGGAATCAAATCTCTCACTTCCGTCTACACACTAGCGATCCTACTTTCTACCCATACGGGAAGTCTATTGCTGCCAATGCTCGTCAGATTCATCGTAGTCTAAAGCTAATGGAAGATGCGATGCTTATCTACCGATTGGTAAGAGCACCAGAACGAAGAATCTTTTATCTTGATGTCGGTAATCTCCCAACTTCAAAGGCTATGGCTCATGTTGAAGAGACCATGAAGAGGTTCAAGAAAGAGAAATTTTATAACTCTAACACTCAGCAAATTGATTCTAGGTATAATCCTCTATCTGCTGATGAAGATTTCTTCTTCCCAATGAAGAAGGGATCTACTACAAAAGTAGACACTCTTCCTGGTGCTCAAAACCTGGGAGAGGTAGATGACGTTAAATACTTTAGGGATAAGCTACTTGCTATCCTAAAGGTTCCTAAAGATTTTATAGTTGAGAAGGATAAGTCTCCTGAACGTAAGGCTAACCTTGCTCAATTGGATGTGAAGTTTGCTAAGGTAATCACAAGAGTTCAACGTTGTTTGGAAATTGGGTTTGAGAGTATTGCCAAGAGGCATCTCCAGATAAAGGGCTTTCCGAGAACAGCTATCGAAGGTATGCGGATTCAACTCCCTGTGCCTTCGGATATGTTCGAAAAGAGGCGTTTGGACCTTGAAGACCAAAAGGCTCGGGTTGTTACTGCTGTCATAGGACTTCAATTATTCTCTAAAAAGAAGATTTATCGTGAATATTATGATATGACCGAGAAAGAAATTGAAGAGACTGAAAAGGAACTAGAGGCAGATATGGAACAACAAATGGAACAACAGATGCAACAGGGAATGATGGACCCCTCTATGGGCGGGGGGATGATGGGTGGAGGTGGTATGGGGGGAGAGCCAGTTAGTACCGACGCTGTTGGTGGGGCTTCTATGCAAAATCCAACGGAATATAGGACCGAAGGTGGAGAGAATAAACCACCAACCGAAACAGCGCAAGTAGATACTCTTGTATCACTAAGAAAGAAGCTGATGTTGGAAAATCAAGCCAAAACAAATTCCAAAGCAATTAGTGCTCTAACTCGTAGAATTACAAGGATTCAGGCTAAATCAGGAAATTAGCACTTTGACACCTTAGCTAGAGCATATATAACTAAGAGGAAATGATTATGCTTACAAACATATTCGAAAACAGAAATAAAAAGGTTACTTCAATATTAAAGTTGGGGGACTACCTTTCACGATCTCTACGTAATAATGTAGAGTTATTTGATCTAAGAGACAGCACAGTAACCTTTGTCACTGAGAATAACCAGATCATTAGAGGCAGTATTAGTCTCAATGAAGGCAATATCTCTCTAACTGACATTGAAGTCACTCCTGCTACTTTGTTTTCTGAAGGTAAGCATTTCGATGAATTTGTATCTCAAAAGGCTATGGCCTTTTTAAAGAATTTAAATAATAGTGATTTTCCCTCAACTAGCTGTTCATTTACTGATCTTTTAGGTCTATGGGAAACTCGTCTAAAGTTTGATAGAGTTGTAGCTAGACTCAACGCTAAGAAAGCCAAGTTTACTGAGAAGCTGAGTATCACTAATGAGAGTGAATATAAGAAGTTTGTTGAACTCCGTAAAGAGCTTGTTGAGTTTCTAAAAGAAAATAAGGATACAATTCTACAGGTTCCTGAGATCAAGAACTCTATTAGATTCATGAATCTCGTCTCCACTGCTTTTAACTTCCCTAAACTTACTGAGCAGGATCTTGGTGATAAGGGATCTTATGAAATTAAGAGTGGGCTAAATGAGTCTATTTATGAAATTATCTGTAAGCAGGAGCTAATCAAAAGAGAGCTTCTAGAGGCTAAAACTAATTTCGATGGAGCATGGGCTTCCAATACAACTGTTTCAAAACTAGCTTCTCTAGTATTTGAGTCCGACGATGATGTTGTGGCTCAAGCTTTGGGAGAGGCAATCATGGAAGTTCCGTATATCGCTCTTTCAACAAAGAAGAGTCTTACTCAGGCATTCTCAAAAGCTCTAAGTATGGATAATGATTCTACTATTTCTACATCCGATATAAAAGCATTTTCTGCTAAGGTTTACGAGATGAAGAAGCCAATCAGATCTCATTTGGCTAAGAGTCTTAATGAGGACTATGGAATAAGCACTCAGAACCTGAAAGAAGTTCCGACATTCAAAGATCTGGTAAAGACTCAAGTAGTTATTTTTGAGACTCTAGGCAAGTTGTCAAAGAAAGATTCAATTCAACAGGGCGTTCTAAAAGAAATGTCTAGGATGCTTAGCAAGAAATCTGGGTCTGAGAGTCTTGACGTTTGCGAAGATATTTACAGCATCTTTAATGAAGCTGGTTATGACAAGCTTCTGACTGAAATGCATCTAATGGATTATTTGGATTTTGATCGTGTCGCGTCTGATCTAGGACAAATTGGTGATATCCTACGTATGCTAAAGAAACAAACAGGTGTTGAGCCTGGAATGGAAGAACCAGGAATGGAACAACCAGGAATGGAAGAACCAGGAATGGTGGGCGGCGAACAACCAGGAGTAGGAGTTGGCCCAGAAGTAGACCAAGATCAATATGGTTCTGAGGAAATGCTAGATGAGCCTGGGGAAGAAGAAATGGGAACTGGTCTAGCTGGAGGCGATGATGATATGGATGAGCCTTCAATGGACCCAGAGATGGCTGCTGCGGAAGCAGATGCTGAAGTTGAAGCAGGCGCAGAACCGGGAATGGAAGAAGACCCAACTGAGGTTGATAAAGAGGATCTTCTAGGTAATCTATCTAAGCTTGATGCTCTTATTCAAGATCTTGCTGCTGAAATTACAGGCAGCGAAGAAGAAGGCATGGAAGATGGAGAAGGGTTCGGAGAAGAGGAATTCGGTGAAGAAGGAGGCGAAGAATTCGGTGAAGAAGGAGGCGAGGAGTTTGGAGGCGAAGATGGGGAAGAAGAACTAGATATAGACGGCGACGGAGATGGTGATGTCGATGTCGAAAAGGAGGAGCCTGAGGAAGAAGACCTCAAGGTAAAGAAAAAGTCTAAGAAGAAACCTCCTTTCAAGTAGGAGGTTAAATGGCTGCAACTGGTACCCCCGTAGTTCTAAATAAAAAATCGGATGGTAATTATACCTTAGCGGAGGCGTTACATATAGATGTATCGTCTCTTAAAGTTGATGTAGTTAATCAATTCAATTCTACCTCTGGAATTGATTTCCAAGCATCGGCAGTATTCTTAGGTGTATCTGCGGGAGGGGTATCTTCAAATAGTATTGCTGCTGGTGATACTTTTGTATCGGCTGGTAAGGATATACTCGATGTCATCCTAGACGTTCCGGGGGGGGCCTCTAATCACAGTTTACTAGCCAATCTTGACGCAAATGACCATGTTCAGTATCAAGCTACTGCTGTTCTTAGCTCTACGGTAGCAGGTAGTGGTGCTGAAGTAGTTGGGTGGCATAGAGGCTCAGCTGGCTTCGGTGAGCACTTCGACGCTGAAGCAACTAATGTTGGAAGGGTGCTGTATGCATTGACCTCCACAGCTAATCATAAAGGAGCTAATCTGGTTGGATTCAACGATACTAATTCTATTTACGCTTCTACTAATGTTGGAGACGTTTTAGATGAGCTAACCTCACAAGTTGAGGGTAAAGGTTGTGCACTAATAGGATTTACTAATGTAGGGGGTTTTGATTCTACCAGTGTGCAATCTGCGCTTAGTGCCCTAGATCTTAGTGCCAGAACTCACCATGGTCTGAATAACCTTCACTACCTTCAGACAGCCATTGACCATAGTACTATCCTGGGCCTTGATGATAATGCTCACCCTCAGTATCAGCTTACAGGAACTTTAAAATCTGAAAACTCTGCTAGTGGTGCATCTCTGGTTGGATTTGATGGAGCTACTATTGGCGGGTATACAGCTACCAACGTTAGAGAGGCTCTTTTAGATTTACATTCTCAGGTAAACAGTCAGGGGGCCAATCTGGTTGGTATATATGATACTTACGATAGATTTGCACCAGATGTTACTAATGTAGGGGATGCTTTGGATGCTCTTGCTGGTAGTGCTATTACTAGTGCGGTTAATCTCGGTGCTCTAGGAGCCCGTAACGAGCACTTAGTTTCTGGCTTAGATGGTGATGGAAATATTGAAGTTAAGAGTTTGTCTGCTGATCCTCTTGGCACAGTTATCTTGAAACATGCCGGAGACCATATTGGCATATACGCTCCTCAGGCTACGATTGGAGCGGACGATTTAACTGATATGGTTGTAGCATCTCCTCAAACTAGTGCTATTCTTGTATATCATGATACTTCACTTTGGGAAAATACGGCCCCTGGTGATGCTCCTTTTCTAGAGTCCTCAGGAGGAATCTTAGCGGGGGATCTTAGACTTCTAGGAGATACACATAAAATTAGATTTGGGGCGGGTGGAGATTCAGAGATTTATTTCAATGGAACTGATACAGTTTGGAATGGGGGGGTGGTAGTTTCTAGCAAACTGATTCTAAGTGCATTTACTGAAATAGATTGTATCAACACTCCAATACATAATGCATCTGCTCTAAATGTTGGAGCAGCAGGGGCACCTTTGACTGGATTCCAAATTGCATGTCAAGGATCTTATCTTGCCAGCGGGGGAGCCCAAACTGGGTCAGGAGTAAGAAATGGAGGATTTTATCCTTGGGTTGATAAGAGATTTGGGATAGAACTTCATTACGACGGGACAGATTATGCTACAGCTATTTTTGGTGGAGCGGAGGCAGGGGACACAGATTGTATTCGATTTGGATCTTATGCTGCTAATGAAGCGGGACAAGGTGATTTCAACTTACTTGCTGTACTTAGAAAGGATGGAAATTTTGGAGTTGGAAAAGCTGTTCCTTTGGAGGATGTTCATGTTGCTGACACTGTGCGGGCAGATACTTTTTTCAATCATAATGGAACAGATGGAGTGACAACCTCTCTATCTTGGACTAATGGTGATTTCACTACAAATACTCTCACCACTCGGGGGGGAATTGTTACTGTAAATATGATTTCCTAATCTATAATTTTACTATGACTCATCACAAAACTAACGAACGCTCAGCCGCAATCAGTAAGGTTATGCAAATTTTCAAGGAAGTGAAAGACACTGAGGCAGCAGAACTAGTTGACGCATTTCTATTAGCTTCTGCATCAGACATAAAGCATTGCCAAGCATTGGATAAAAACTATTCACAAATGGTGAAAGATTTGAGGAATAAGCATGGATTTTTCGAAGAAAATTAGACTAGAACTTCGTACTGCTATTCTCGCGGTTGCCCAAGCTAGAAATGATATTAGCTCTTACGAACAAAAAATAATGCAATTGCAATCGGAGAAAGGGATTAAGATGCAGGCTTTAGCTCATGCTGTTGGAGAGCGGGGGGTCGCTAATAGACTTCTTTTCGGAAGAGAGTTATCCCCAGAAGAGCTTCACAAAGCGTGGGTAGATAACTTGGACTTCCTCAGGGAAGATGAAAAACCTTCCGATGCTAGTCCAACATGTGATTCTGCTTTAAAATCCTAATCAATCGAAGAGTAAAACTTTCTTTGATAATGTGTATCTCAGTATACATATTAGAGAGATCCTTCAAAGTATCTTCATCAATCAATTTACGTTCCATTAGACGTTCGCAGACTTTGATGATATATTCTAGTTTGGATATTTCAGTATGAGACAGTTCGCCTATCTTCTTATTAATCTCTTCTTTAGTTTTCATTTAGAATTTTTACCTCGTGACCCTCTGCTTCGTAAGCAGATTTCCTCTGATCTGAATGGGCTTTTAGGTATCGATAAGGATCAAGGAAATCATAAACAAACACCTTCTCCTGCCCCTCCTGCTTCCTCAAAGTGCGACCTAAAGCCTGTAAGGTTGCTGTTTCCGATTTCAGTCCTCTGGCATTTATAAAGTGAGATATTTCTTGAATATTGATTCCTGTCTGCATAATTTTTGTTCCTACTAAACAAGAACTTGTGGGATGATTCAAGAAGTCGTGTATTACTTTATAGCGTGTCGCTAGGTCATCTACACCTTCTAGGGTGTAGAATCCGTTTATACCTTCAAAGGTATTTAGGTGATCAAGACTCTCTACAATTATCAATATCCTGGGAGGAGGGGGAGGGGTCGAATATTTCATGGTAAGACTTACAAAGTGATCTGTCCTAATCTTCTCTGTGATTAGTTTTATCTGTTGATTACGGTATTCATTATTAACAATGCATTCTTTGTAGATTTCTTGATAAGACATGTTCTCATCATCAATTGTTTTATCTTTAGGAAGTTGTAGTAATTGAACAATAGGTTTGGAGAGCTTTCCCTCATCTACTAGTTCTGCTGTAGTCTTGTAGATCTTGATAGGCCCCAAAGCTCCTTCCAGGTTGAATAATCCAACTGAATCATTTTTTTCTTTTGGAGGGGTGGCAGTAAACCCGAATCTATACGTTGCGTTTGGGAAAGCCTGTATCGCAGCTAGTGTGGTTTCACCGTGGCAAAATTCATGGCATTCATCTACAAAGATAGCCTCACAATCCCCGTGCGTGTCTAAAACCTTGTCTATGCTTTGCACAGTGCAGAACATAGTATCTCCATATTCATATCCTTCTCCTGTGCATATTCCAACGCTGTTCAATCCATGGGCTTTGAAGAACTCATAAGTTTGAGAGGTTAGCTGCTTCTTGTTGAATATAAATAGGGACTTTGGGCAATTGAGATTTAGCCATATGCCTGCCATAACGATTGTCTTCCCAGAGCCCGTAGGAGACTGCACAACCATCCTGAGGTGCGTCTGAGCGTCTTGTATAGCTTCCCATTGATAATCGTAATACGACAGTCCCCGAAGCAGCTTGCGCTCCTTTGAGTGTGGGCAGGGAAGATGATCCATTCCTGTAACGGAAGGTTTCACTCCTGCCTCAGTGAGTATAGCTAAAACTCTTTCTAAGAGACCCGATCTAAATACCCCATTCCGCGTGATGAAGTGTTTTTTACCATCCCATCTGCGAGCCCTGTAGGCAGGAGAGAATTCTGCACCCTTCACCCTGAAAGAGAATCTCTCATATAAGGTAGAAAGTATTTCAGGGTTGTCAGTAATAATCTGAGCTTTTTGGGTTCCTATTTTGATTTCCACGCGACTATTATAGCTATTGGAGTTATTTTATGACACAAAAACAAACACTATCTCACGAAGAAATAGTAGCCGATATTCTTGGTTGCGTGCCTGATGACATCGCAGTAGATGCTGATTTCCCATCGAGAGGGTTGTTCTATACGCCACAAGATCCAAGTCGTCCAATTCAGATTAGACCGATGACGTTTGAGGATGAAAGAGGGATAGCATCCATAAAAGATGCTAGAGGGGACAAAGCTATAAATTATATTATTTCTAGGTGCCTGCTAAACGTGTCCCCAGGACAAATCTTGGAGATGGATAAAATCTATATTCTAATAAAGATTAGAGAGATTTCCTACGGTTCTGATTTTAAGGCCGATATTACTTGTCCTGAGTGTGGGGATACGCAGCCGATTTCTATTGATATCTCTAAATTAGCTCACCTCAAGGTCCCCGAAGATCTTACTAATCCTAGAGAAGTCTATCTTCCTGTTTGTGAAAAACATGCTCGGGTGATCTTTCCTAAGGCTGAGGACCACAAGTATCTAAATAATGTAGAAGTTGCTGCTGCCAATATGTATAGATTTATTGAGAGTATAGATGGACATACAAATAAAGAGATTATTTCGGCTGTTGTAAAAAAGCTCAAGCTTAAAGATATTCATACTCTACTCAATGGGATCGGTATGCCTGAGTATGGAGTTGATACTCAATTTCTCTATAAATGCGAATCTCTAGGATGTGGCTGTGAAACTAAATTGGAGGTTCCGTTTGACGAAAGTTTTTTTACAGGGAGATAGAAGAATTTTTAGACTTAAACTCTCTCTATCTAGAAGCCTATATACTTATAAAGGAAATAGGCTTTACTTGGTCTGATTTACTGTCACTTACTAGAACCGACAGAGCAATTTTCCTAAAACTCTACAACGAGGATATAGAAAGACAAAACAATGCTGCTGAACGGAGTAGAACTAGTAGATAGGCACAATCGCCCTGGTGTAAACCAACGGGTGGGGCTGCGTATGTTTTTTATTAATGACGGGCAGTTTACAGATCCGAATAGCATTAGTAGCGTTTCCATCTTCCAGAAAGATAAGAATGTCAGTCCTAGCACTATTTTGAATGGTAGTGGCCTGATTGCTACGGGGGTTTATGGTGATATCCTTATGCATTTCCAGGCTTCTTCCCCTCTCGGGATGCCTGGGGGAGGTCGAGTAGCTGGAAGTGCTCTGGCAGCTACAGCGTATGAACCAGGAGAAGCCGCTTCTGGAATCTATCGTGTAAAGACTGGTGAGTATATTGCTGTTCTCGATGGGACTTTGGACCTGTCAGGGCATTTCAATGGTAGCGCACTGGCTAATGCTGTTAGTGCAATTGGGGATTACATTGATGTTTGGACAGTAAGGAATGTAGGATCGTCTAATTATACAACTTACATTCGAGATGTATCTCTTCATGATAATACGTTTATAGCCATTACAGAACCTCTAATTATCAAGATGCATAACAGGCTAACTAATAAGCATGTTGATCTGGGTTCAACCGTGAACCTAAAGGTAGAGGCTACCGTAGCTATTGAAAATCGTAATATCGATGAGGCTGCTCGTAACATTTTCAAGGACAGCGTCATTACGAGTGCTATGTTCCAGATTATCAAGCTGAACGACAATCAAGCTTTGGCGGGACATTTAACTGTGTCAGCATATTCAGATACTTCAGCCACAGTGGATATTACTTCAGATAATACTCTGTTGTTTAACTGGAATACTAATGACCTAAAGACAATGGCGTCGGTAGCTACAGGAGAGTCAGGTGCTTTACTTGGCCCCTATGCACTAAGAGTAAAGTATACAGTTCTCAATGAAACTATTGTAACTCCGCTTATGCACTTTATAGTGCGTTAGCAGCTACGTGAGCCCAATCATATAGAGTTGGTTTTAGATAAATTGACCCTTCGTTGACGTATTCCTCATTCCAATCCTTATAAGGGGAGAGAGGGCTCACACTCCAGAAAGAAGGCATCATTAGACTTTTTCTAGTTTGATTAAAGGATTGGGTAGCGGAAATTCCTGCTTCATCATTATCCATAGCCAGGATAAGTTTACCTTCAAACTGTTTTAGTTGAAGAGCCTGTTCACGACTCACATAAGACCCGCTAATGCAAGTAGCATTGTATCCCAAAGATCTCAGAGTTTTACAGCACAGAACCCCCTCAGTAACGTATAGTTCGTCCGCTTCCCAATCGAAAGGGTATAGGATGTCAGAACACTTCATACCTTTGAAATTCTTGTATTTAGGCATTCTGTCATCAAGAGTCCTGCCTTGGAAGAAAACTACCTTCTCACCTAGAAAGAATGGAATTATTAAACGCCCTTCATAGTCGCCTTTCTGGCACACCCAATATTTCCCAGTATCCCAAAGACATCTATCCTGTAAGAAATTAGATGCATCTTCTACTAGACGAGTAACATCTCTGTGGTCTACTTCCCACAAGGGTTGGCAATCAGCCAGGAATTCGTCAAAATCAAATGCTTCTCGTTTGATGTTGGACTTAGTAATTTCTTCTTTGGGAGTATACTTGGATAGATAAGAACTGTAGAAGACCTCTCCTTTGGCTCGGCTATACTCAACTTCTTCCAATATTGCGTATAGTTTGAGAAACCCACCTTTTTCTTTAGACTTAAAACACTGCCACATACCAGTATCAAGGTTGATACTCATATGGCATTTGTAATCACCTTTTATGAAAATAGACGGAATAACTATCTCAGTCCCGTCTGAAACAATTTTTCCATCTTTCTTGAACTTTTCGGTCAGGTAGTCTCTAATAAACACTGGAGAAATCATATGTTCGTATCCACTGTAAGTAACTCAAAACATTCATTGTATTTCCAATGTAAGTTGGCGTATAAGTATAGATACCATGACAGGTATGTTGGAACACCTAAAAACGCATTAGCTTTGAACTTCGGGTCTTACATTCATAAGATTCTTGAAGATGGATATGAGGCAAAACACATTTCCACTCTTCAAGACCTAGCCGAAGAGCACAAAGCTGCCTTCAAGATCCCCAACCATTATAGGGACCGAACCGAGCTTTGTCTACGCAACTTCCTGAAATGGAACGCAAATCTTTCTGAGACTATCGGGACGGAAATAAAATACGAAGTTGACTTAGCTGAAGGCATAACTGTCAATGGCATCATCGACCGTGTTATCAAGGGCACAGACGGTGGAGTGCTCATCGTAGACTACAAGACTTCCAAGAGGGAAAAACAGGCACACGATTTGTTCTTCGATAAACAGCTTCAAGGATATGCCTACGCTATCCATAAAGAACTAGGGGTATCCCTGGATAAGATCACTTGTGCCCACTATTACCCAGTTACTAATAATTTTGTGACAGTAAAGTTTGGTAGGAAGAGGATGGCTGTTTGGCAAAACAAGCTAATTGAAGATGTATGGAAAATGAGAAAGGCCAAAGTAAATGATCTCTTTCCTACAGAGAATCAATTCTGCAACTGGTGTGACTATAAGGAATTATGCCCTATACACACTAAGCCTGGGAAACTTCAGGAAAACCTGAAGAACGCGAAGAAGAAGCCTACAAGGAAGAAGAAGCCCCAGGAAGATCCTGCATTGATCCCTGAATAAGGGGTCTGTAGAGATCTATGTCTATGGACCCGAAGAAGTTGGTCACTTGTTCGGGACTATAGCTGCATTTTCGCGTTAGATAGTTGAATAAAGATTTCAACTTTAGGGGCTTCTGTTTACTCAGGGAAGAGAGTATCTTTAGCTGAAACTGCTTTAGGAACTTTTCACTAAACCTGTGTCTCCAGGTAAGGATGAACTTGTTACTCAAGGTTTCGTCTATGAGGTCTAGGAAATCAACTATATCTACATCTATATCTCTATGCATATCTTATCAAAGCTATCTATTTTGTATTGTATTAAAGCTAGCGATGGCGAAGTTTTCAAAAGAATTAAGGAATTTTCTTGTATCAACAGGAAGACCAGAGATCAGGACGGGACGGCAAGCTGCCCAATATCTTCGTAAGATCCCTGCCAGCCCTTTCTATATTAGTGCAGGACACATTCTTGCCTTTAGGTATGGTTTGTCCACGGTGATCGCTCTCATAGTCTCTACTGGTAGAGGGAACGGATTGTTCATATCTACGAGGCATAATCCTCTAGTTACTGTATTCAGACTTGAAGGAGTTTCGGATGTAATTTTGAAGGAAATCGTGAAGAGTCTATATAGGAATCCACGCCTAGCTAGTTATAGAAAAGTGGTTGGCACTCTTAGAGCTATTTTAGGTAAGGACAGATTTAGGACATTCAATCTTAGGAAAATGAGTGGAATCCACCAAGTAGAGTTAAAAAGAGATATGAGAGTAGCAGGTAAGAAATAATGGTCGATCGAAGCGGAAATCTGGAAGATGCCCTCGCAGCTAATGTCAGAGCGACGAACGTGTTATCAAAGGCTCTTCAATCCTCTAGCAAGATTGGGGCTAAGATAATCGGCTTTGGGAGTATTATTGGGGTCTTAACTACCGTTATATCCAGAATGATTTTCGGTGTAAACCAACTGAATAAGATGGGTGGTGATATGGGTATCACGGCAAAGGCAGCGATAAGACACTTTTCAAGGGCCACTGAAGCCCTTAGCCATTCATCTGATGAGATTTCAACATTGCAGTTATCTTTGGCGGCTCATAGGGAAGGTCTTGATGGAAACAATATAAGTCTCCTAAAGTTGATGAATCAGCAGAAACTTTTTGGTAAGGGGGCGCTGGATGTAGTTAGGACCATGGCTGGTCTGAAAACTTCTACCAATATGAGCACCGAAGCTATCGCCGAATTGTCTGAAATCATTATAGATACCTCACAAAAGAGAGCTATCTCTGCCGATAAACTTCTTACGGCTATTGATGGTCTTGCGTCGGAGATGGCAGGGTTTGAAGCTCTTGGCCTGTCTGAACAGATGACGGGGGCGATAACTAAGATTTTAGGTGTAGTCGGACCCGCCTTCAAAGATCCGTTGATTAGGGCTATCAAGTGGCTCACCGCCACAGACACGCTAGGTAAAGTATCTCTAGTTGGAGCGCAAGCTGAGAGAGCCGCTATGGCTTCTGTGAAAACTTCTGAGGGGATGGCGGCTCTAATCATGCGAATGATGGTGAAAACCGGAGCGTTTGTTGGTGATTGGGTTGACCAGACGAGGGGGGGAATTGACCAGTTTACTGCTGGAACTGGAGCCATAACTAGTATGCTCGGTAAAGATGTTCTTGGAATGGCTGTTCTTGCCAAGGCTTACGCTAAGGGTATCAAAAGTAATATTCAAACTTCTAAACGAGGGGACATCTCTAGGATGACTCTTCAGGCTATTATTGGTCGTTTGATGTATTCCATAACCAAAGGGCTGATTCCAATGGGTTTCGATTTTATGAAGGAGGTGAGAGCCGGGGCGGATTTGATTTCCGGTCCTCTGATCACGTTGAACTCTACGATCAGGGAGTGGGGGGGTGAGATCAGAACGGCTGCTCGCTGGCTCGCGCTGCAGCTCGCTAAATTCGACGACAAGTATAACTGGTTTGGCAGCGGCGGTGCGGCGATGAGGCTTACACTTGGCTGGCAGATCGCAGATGTGCAGAATCATAATGCGAAGATGAGGGCTAGGCACCTGAGGGAGGAGGCCGAAAAGAATCGCAAGAAGACTAGGGCAGATTTAACGAGGAACTTCAATAATATTGGAAATATCCTGACAGGTCAAACAAATAAGCTCATTGCAGGCCAGAAGAAAAGCTTAGATGTGCAGATGAGGACAGATGCACTAACTGGGTCTACTAATATTCCCGCTCACACAACTAGAATGGTGGAACTGATTGATAGAGCATTTCAGGCCAACATGCACAGAGGTCAGAATTCTGCTATTCTCGACGAACTTAAAAAGAATAATGACCTTTTGATACGTCGTATGGAGCAAGCGGACACCCAGGGTCAAAACCCTATCATGAATAAAACGGATAGGCAGAGATAATGGCTAAGATTTTAGATAGAGAACTTCCTGAACGGTCACTGATACGTTTCATGTATCCTAGTGCCGATTCTCCGAGATCACGAATCACATTAACACTACCTTTCTTTGAGAACCCACTTATTCAAGAAACAGGCAGAGCCAATTATGCCAAATATGATCTACTGTCCAGGGCGGGAGAGATGTTCACCTACACCGGAGCTAAGTCTCGTCGTCTCAAGCTCACTTTCAATCTAACCCTCCCACACATAAGGAAAGAGAACAAAGAACCTCTTTACAGGTATATGCAGTATGGCACTAGTAACCCTGATGAGAAGGCTAAGATGCGTATGGACATGCGTATGTTCCTTGAGCCTTCTGTAGATGTTAATATTGAAAAAGCTCCTCTCCCTTTCTTTAGGAATCGGTCAGTAGAGGATGACACTGTGCGTTTGATTACTTGGTGGGTGAATGTTATTAGATCTTCTACTACTAATAATACTAGAAATCCTAAATTAGGTCCACCTATAATTATATTGAAGCATGGGCCTCTCTACAGAGACGCTAAGTTTATTTGTGAAGGGTATGAAATAGCAGGAGAAGAGGTAGCTGGCTATGAACTGGCATCTCTCCTAAATAGGAGAATCATGGTTACAATGAATTTGGCAGAGGTCAAAGCGGGAGACTTTGAAGATTACAAGCCAGGAGATGAAATAAAGGGGGATAACCTGACTGGGTGGGACTCTCTGTTAGATTATGGTATTATGGATCCTGCTAATGATCTCGCTCGTCAAGTTGAGGACACCAGTACGCACATCGCCGAGCACTTCTACTTGGATGGGGGGATCGACTTCGATACGGGAGAGGAAATTTCCGTGTATGAGTTCTAATGGCATACCTTAATCATTTATCAATTGGTTTTGATAGGTTTATCTACAAGGATAAGCCTATAATCTCTTCTGTAACCAATGATACCTATAAATTGTTTTTGGAGAATATGGAAGACAATTACGAGTTTGAATACGTTTTTGTTACTCCTGCTGTAAAGCATAGACCAGACCTGATTTCAAATGCGTTCTTCGATACTGTAGATTTGGGATGGTTAGTCATGGTGGCTAACAACATACGAGACCCATTTGAGGGCTTCAACATTGGCGACAGAATTAGAATTCCAAAACTGTAATGAAAATAGCAGCTGCAAATGTAGTCCTAACCAGCAACTTCGAATCCCTAAAAACATTCTTCTTTAAAGAGTTTCACGGACTGAAGAAGCCTAGCTTTGAGGATTTGGGCAAGCACGAGGATATCTTCTTGTTTTCACCAGGAAGAGACTCAGGCTTGATTAGCTTGGAACATGAGTGGAGGAAAGGTGGGATTCCCACAATCACTATAAAGTTCATCGACCCTGAGAAGGAGTTTGAGAACAGATTCTTACAAACCAACTTCTTAAATATTGTGGACGATCTAATCGGATCGACCAAGCTTAGCGGAGATAATGATGAATCCAAAACTGAGTTCTTTAACCAACTATCTAAGGCAGTAGTTAGGGAAGAGTCTAGAACTGGTAGGGTATTCATTTCTTACGGAATTGGAGATGATATAAATAAGTGGACTGTGATGGCAGCACAGTTAACACTGATAAATCTTGATGTATCCAAGGGAACCCGACTCTTTACTTTGGTTTTTACTGGGGCGATAAACAATCTTACCGTCGAGAGGTTTCTTGATGGATACAATGAAGTCTCAATCCCTAAGAACTCCAAACAGATTTTCAAAGCTAAAGGTAAACCTATCCTAGAATATCTGAAAGATGGAAAGATGGATTGGCACAGGGTCTGTGTTGATCTCCTGACTGGCTATTTGAAGAGAGTACACAACACAGACAACGTGGTTGTGCTGATCCCAGACGTTAACGTAGTTTTGGCTCCGCACATTAGTCTCATTCGCCAACGCCATATCAATTCAGAGGCTGTTGCGGGTAAGAACATTGAGAATCTCCGTAAGAACAACGAGATTAGTGATATTGCGGTAGCTATGCTTCAGACTATCGATTACATTAGAGCATTCCTATCCCTACTAGGGTTTAGCCTGTCTTACAAAAGGAAGCCAATTGAGAAGTTCGGTGACTACAGGTTAATGATTGATGCGTCTCCTGGAGACACCATCACCAACCCAGCGAAGACTTACCCCAGCGTAACCAATGTGATTAGAAGTCAGAAAGACAGCAAGGGGAACCAGGGGAGGTTGATGTCTGTGATTGACAGGTTTGAGAAGGGTTTTATGTGCGCGGAGTATATTCCCAACTTCCTTCTTGAGTATGAGTCAGATCTTCGTATCCTGAAAGTGTGGAAGGATGAGTTGAAAATCGGAAATGGGCAGGACCCAGTTATCGTCTATGGAGACAGCAAGCTGATTGACGAGTATCTTTACCATAAGAATATTCACGAGGATGCGGACAAGTCACTAGCCAAGACAGAGTTCATGCCCCAAACTCGAAACGATGGGTCTGGGCGCAGCCTTCAACGGGAACGTCTGGGTCGCCAATGGGCGACCCTAGTCCAATATAGCCCAGATTTCGCTAGAGATATTGTCACTACAGTCAACACAATTGATGTATCTGAATATGGGGAAGAGCAGGTAGAGCTTCTAAAGGAGTTGGCTGAGTTTGCGGCGCAGACGGTGGGTGGGGCCATTAAGGACCCCTCACTAGTTCTGCATGAGGATGATAAGAAGTTCACATCCAAGTTTTATGCTGAGACTATCGCTAAAGCCTTAGCAATACCAGACAGAGTATTCGAATCTAACCCTAAAACTCCGTTGGAACTGGCTGAATCACTTGCCAACTTCGCAAACATTCCTGTGTTCAAGATGAATGTGAAGAACCCTAATGTCACTAGGGTAGCTATAGATTTCAAGCACTTCTATTTCGCCGCACTTACGAAGTCATTCAGGGAGTCTATAGTTCCTAGAGCAGTATGCTCTTTAACAAAAGCTGGATTCTCCATTGAGACCTTGTATCCTAAGGTGAAGAATGTCAATCAAATTATCAAAACTCATATGCAGACTAAAGGAAATAACCTAAAATCATTGAAGACAGTGCTCAAGAATCATATCTTGGCTCTACTTCCTGAACGCGACAGGGCACTAATTGATGAGGATAACGTTGATTTAGCGGCTTTTGTTAGCTTCGCTATCGCTTTGTTTGCCAAGTCTGCTGCGACCAAGACAGGTTCCCTCGATATCGACGCGGATTCAACTCTACATCCAATGTCAGTCCAGTTAGCAACTCTTGACCAACTAGCTGGATATGCCTTTGAGGTGAATATTGAGACTTTACCTATGTTTTATTTGAACGGGCTATCCGTTTACTCTAAGGACTGTTTGTTCATAATGGAAGACAGGGAGGTTGTAGGGGCTGTGAAGAGGAAAGTAGATTTCGGACGAGATTCAGCTTTCTCGGGAAGATTCGTGGTAATGGGATATAAGCATGTTATCACTCCGAGACAAGTCTATTCCGAGTTCAGCCTACAAAAGAGACCTTCCAAGAGTACTACCAAGAAGGATATAAGATTATCAAAAGGTGAGGGCAGCTAATAATGTTAAAAGCACAAGTAATGGATACAATGGACATTTCCCAAGAAGGGAAGATGAAAGTGTTTTGTGAAGCAATAGGCGACGACTTATTTGATGTGATTTACGTGTCTCCATTTTATACAAATCCTCAGAGTGGATTCATTGCTATCCCAGAAAAAGGAGCGGAGATTCTCATTACTCAGGTGGAGAATTCTGATGAGTGGTATTACTTAGGTTCCGTTGTGTCAAGGAAAAGGGGTATTCCTGATCCCGAAGACCCAGACATCCAAACGGACCTCTGTAGAGATGTGATGCCGCCAGAGGGCATCTACGACTCCAGAGGCATACCTCAGAAGCTTATCTGGAAGAGCCCAATGGGTCACACGATCACCATGTCTGACCAGTATAATAAAGACTTTAATAACGTCAAACTTGAACTAAGATCTGGTAGCGGAAAGAAGATTCTAATGCATGATAGTGCTGACGTTGGAATGATTCTTATTGAGAATGAAGATAAACTAGGGGATGGTATCAAAATTGTATCAGATAAATCTAAGAATTACCCAACGAGAAGTATCCTAACAACTTCACATGGTTATCAGGTATTTACGTGTAAAGAGTCTGAGATTAAGATGATTGTTGTGGATGGGCAGGACATGCATTTCACTAACAATTCTACAGGATTCAACTCTCTAGAAGAGCACAGAGATAAGTCTGGCAATATCAATTTTACGAGCAAGCACAAGGATATCAATATTACCTGTCTCAAGGATACGGGAAGAGTTTTTGTGAAGTGTGGCGAGCACCTACAATTAGAATGTGTAGATGGAGAGGTTATCATTCACGCTGCTAAGAAGATTAGTATAGCTTCTGAGGACAGTATCCATATGAAGGCTAAGGGAGATATAAGATTAGAGTCAGGTGGTAACATAGATATAAAGGCAGAAGCAAACCTATCCTGTGAGGCGATTACTGGGAAGAGTAATCTCATTTCTGAAAAGGGTGTATGTTCTATTGAGGGGAGTGTAATCTATCTAAAGGATGGTCCCTACACGAAGGCTGTGGATGCCAATCCATCTCCTATAAAAAAGAATCACTACGGAAACTAATGATATACGATATTGAGACATTTGCTGCAATACAAGGGGAACAAGGTAACCTAGTAGAATCTGTAGGTGCTGGGTTTGGGGTGCCTAGGTGTATCCTGGATATGACCAATGATCTTCTAAAGCTACTTCCATCATCCGTTTTGAATGCTGCTGGTGGAGCTTCAAAGGAAGCAGAAAAGAAGGCTAATGATAAGATCAAACAAATTACGAATGCGGTCTTCTTAGAGACAGGTATTATTGAGTTTGATACTGAGACAGGTCAATTTGTCTTCATGACTGATGCATCTAATCAGAATAGGGAAGGTGAAGGGGGAAGTCTGATGGATAAGTTGGGGGGCTTCATGGGGGCTCTCAATGGATATTTGACAGTTGGGGGAAATCTGTATAATAACTACGTAACTCGTAAGGCGCAGATTGAAAGTATTGCTGAGTGTATTGATGGCTTTTCAAAAGTTATTAGGTATGGTGGGGGTAATTCAGTTAAGGAGAGAAATTATTATCTCACACCGGAAGAGAGTCAAGCTTTAATTCAGACAAAATATAGTAGTGAGATTGCAGAGGTAAAGGATCTCCAAGTCTTTATTGAGCGGGCGGCTGATTTACAAAATAATATCAATGGTATTCTAACTTCAAGGCGTTTAGACCCTTCTCTAGAGCCAGTATTTGATAAGAAGTGGGAGGATCTCATAGGAGATCATTTCCTGGTTCAGAAAGATCCAGACGAGGAGCCAGACGCTCCGGTGTTCAGATTGATCTTTGGGCCACCAAAATCAGTCAAGGGCCAATTCCTTCTATCAGTGGATGGCTTGTATTTCGACTCTCAAAAAGAGGATGGACTTGAGCTAGCTCTAGGAGAGTTGAAAAGAAGGCAAACTACTCTAAAGGATGGGGATAGATGGAAGTTTGATTATGACCCTAACCTTGGAGGCAAGGGGGTTGCCATTAGCAATGATGATCTTCGTGAATATGTTGGAACCATATTTGATCCTAATCTAATAGACAATAGCTCCCATATTCAGGAGTATTACGATAAGGACGGGTTCTTAGCAGTTTTACTTGAGCAGAGGGATAAGAAGATCTCTGATATGGAACAACAAATCATTGAGTTGTCTGATACGCAAGGAAGCCTAGCCATCATTGATAATACCAAACAAGCTCTCCTATCAGAGCAAGCTTTAATGGATGACAAGGTCAATAGGCGAAAGAAGCAGATTGAAATTGCTGTCAAGGCTCCGTCTATCTATGGAAAGGGAGCTAGATTCAGTAAAGGAAATATCCCTATTAATGATTTCTCGTATCTGAGAGAATTGAATATAGCTGTAGCTCTTTCCAAGCAGCAGAGACTAGTTCTAAGCCAAGTCGATATCTCAGGTGTAGTTCTACCTCTGAAGCCTGAGTTTGTGGTAGCTACTGAGAATCGGGAGTTCACCACATTTGATAATCTTCTAGTTCCTCCTGTAGGGTTGGGAGAAGTAGTATACGATACTTCCAATGTGTCAGCTACGATAGGAGTTCCTTACGCAGTAACTGATTCAGTAGTAAAGAAAAATCTAATTGGTCTTTTCAACTTCCTAGATTCAGAGGTTGTGGACCCATCATCTCCACTCTTCCTAATTAACAACTCATCCGAAGAGTCCGATTATAATAACTGTCAGATAGTATCTAAAGAAGCATCTACAGTATTTACCAAAGGGCTTGGAGTGCCATTCTTCGAAGGAGTTACAAAACACCAAGCATCGTCATTAGACCCTTATCAAGCATCTGCTGTTGGAGGGTTTGCTAGACTACCAGATACTACAGAATTCAAGGATCTCATGTATGGTAAGAAAGGATTCACTATTGATCTGTGGACTCATGTTCCTACCCTTATGGACCCCGAACATGGCTGGCTAGACAATGGAGTGTCTTCTCAGCACAGGTTACTTTTGGCTAATGAGAATGTAGGTATTGCTAGTGGTATTAATCCTCAAGCTTCTGTGACTAGAATGCTCTTGGATCAGGGAGATAGTGTAGTTCGTGGGTTTGTGATGGGCTTCACTAGGGATAACCGAATTGTAACTAACTCTGAACCAAGCAATGAGACTACGGTAAACACTTCCGCAGGCCTGGGATTCTATCTGGCTGCTACGCAATCCTTTGATAGCTCTAGTGCTGGATTTATTAGTTCAGGGGCAGGCGTGTGCCCATCAGGTCCAGGTTGGAATAATTGGAGTATGAATGTAACCTCGACTGTAAATGGTCTGAGGTTTATGGATGTTGCAAAGGAGTATATGAATATTACCCTAACCGTAGCTCCCGAAGAAGGAGAGGTTAAAGTGTATCTAGATTCTACCTTAATGGCTACTTCCAGCATTACTGCGGTATTTGGGTCTCCCAATAATGAACCTCCCAAGCTTCCATCCTTTTACAAGGATAACAGTTTTGAATATTCAGGAATAAATGTAGGTTCTTCTGCTGGTGTTGATTTGGGTGCTGGTCCACGATTGAACCCCTTCTTCACTCCTTGGATTGTTGGTGGTGGATATACTGACGGGTTTGCATCTGGGGCTGCTTCTGGTAACTTCATGGGTGGAAAGTATGGTGGAGTCCGAAGTGGTCTAAGAGGTCATATGGGCGGGATGAAATTCTACACTAGACCTTTGGATCCCGTGGAAATCAATCAAAACTTCAATGCTCAAAAGTCTTTCTTCAAGAATGTTAGAACTGTAGACAATTTGACAGGAAGATTATTCCTACTTCTAGGAGGTGAAAATTGTGCGGGTCAGGCTATGCTGTCCAGTATTCCAGATATAAATTCAGCCTACTCTTCTGTGAAGTATGATAACGTGTTTATATGGAATAACAGAACCTCTCCTGATAGGATTTGGGAGAACCTAGAAGCGGGATACAATAATAAAAGTTATGATACATCATGGGGGGCTCAGACCAAGTTCGGCCCAGAACTATCGCTAGCCAGTGCTCTATCGGTGCAATATCCGAATGAGAATATTTACATTGCCAAGATGGGAGTTAGCGGTTCATACCTTGAACCTTCTGCTGGAGGTAGTTACTCTGGGGTGGAGAGGAGTGATTGGTCTACAACAAGTTTAGCCGCTGACGCCAGTGGAAACCTATTCAATATGATCTTTTCCTCAACAGGGGATTCGGGTTTATCAAAGGTTCAAGGTTTAGCTGTCACGGGTGAGGGAGAACCGTTCCTAAAGGCTAGAGGCAACGACCTATTACAGGTATGTGGTATCTTCTATATTAACGGAGAATCGGATGCTCTCGGTAAACCAACTGTCGGTAATACCGCTGCTGCCGATTTCGATCAGAATATTCAGGACTTTGCTTATAGGCTAAGGCATCAACTAACCGCAACGAATTGGGTAGATTCAACATCCATTCCGTTTGTTCAAACTGTAATTCACGAAGATACTGATGGGCAAGGCACAGCAACCATTAGAGCTACACAACTCTCGGTGACAGGGGATATAGAGTTAGCAGCTAACGTGGATTTAAGTGCCTTTACTCTAGAAGACAATAATAGAGATTTGGATGCCTCTTCCTTGATAGAACTAGGAGATGCTCTAGTCACTTCTTACCTAACTATATTGTAATGGCTATAAATACATCTACTACTACTTATGGGTCTGTTCCTCATAAACCGTTTGCTCGGGCTATTGCCGGTAAGGTGAAAAAGGTCTATGGATTTGATTATCCGTTGGGGACAGTGAAGGGTAAAGGGTTCTTCAATAAAATCTCAGGTAAGAAGCTAATTTATAACAATATACGTCAGCTTCTAAGTACTGAAAGAGGAGAGAGAATTATGCTCCCTGATTACGGAGTCTCTCTAAAGAAGTATTTGTTTGAGCCTTTGGATGGGATTACAAGGAATTTAATCCGAACTGAGATTATGTCAACAATCACTGAGTATGAACCTAGGGTTAAAATTGTAAATTTAGTTGTTAATCCTCTAGATGAATACGGAGCAGAAGGGCTTCAAGCTTTGATTATTAATCTTACGCTAAGGATCAAAGAAGAAGTTAACACTCAATTTGATATTCAGGTTAAAATAAACTAATGAACTTTTCAGGAAACGTTCAATCCGACTATTTGAAGTTGGCAGCTATAAACGACGAGAAGAGAGAGTCTCTAATAGATTTCACAGCACAGGACTTCAATTCTATCAAGGCAGCACTAATCAAATATATGAAAGCTGTCTATCCTTTGGACTTTCAGAATTTCAACGAGTCTGATTTGGGGATTATGCTTACTGAATTATTCTCATATGTGGGAGCTATCAATGTTCATAAAGCAGACTTCAATGCTAATGAAAATCTAATCAGAACTGCTAGTTCTAGAAGTTCTATAAAGAATCTACTTCAATTAGTAGGAGTTTCACTACGAGGCCCTATCGCCGCCGTGGCAGATGCTAAGGCTACTATCGACGCCGACGCAGGAGTGGATGACGAGGGTGTTCTTATCCCAGCCACGTATCGGACATACAATATTGCTTCGCCAGAGGATGGAGGGAATTTAGCTTTTACTTTGTATAAAACTGTAAATGGTAGAGTGGATACTGTAGTTGCAGATGGAAGTTTTCGTTTGTATCAGGCAGAGTCTGACGATGGTGATGCTAACAAGATATTCACTAATGTAGTTCTACAGGAGGGAGCTTTAGTAAAGGAGACTGGGACGTTTGATTCTACGGAATTAGTAAAGACTGTGCAGATGACCCAATCGCCTGTAGTAGAGGGTAGTGTCGAAGTCTTTATTGACGGAGACTCAAATACTAGTGGAGCTTATGTAAAAGTAGAAAACATCTTCTTTGCATCTGGATCTAATGATAAAGTATTCCAAGTAGTGTCTGACGATGACTTCGCTGGAACGGTAGTTTTCGGTGACAATAAACTTGGACAGTCCCCTAGAGATGGTGATGTGTATACGATATTTTACAGAGTGGGTGGAGGAAGTAGAGGCAATATAAAGAATAGTCTAATAAATGCAACCATTCCTACTATAGGTAGAGTAGAGAATATCTCTCAAGGGACAGGTGGGGCAGATGCGGAAACTGTGGAACATGCTAAGAAGTATGCTCCGCTAACGTTCAGACGCCAAGATCGTCTTGTAACCTTGCAAGATATCAAAACCTTTGGAAACACCTACATAGGAGGATTCGGAAACGTGGGCAAGGTTACGGCTTCGGTTAGACGGGCATTTAGCTCGGGGAATATTATTGATGTTTTTGTCCTAGAGAAGGCTAATGACTTTCAGCTAAGACGCGCCACTCCACAGTTCAAGTTAGATATGCTTGATCAAATGAATTTGAAGAAGATGCTTACTAGCGAGATTGTCATCCTTGATGGTCTGATTAGAACTCTTGATTTGATTGTTACCCTGAGAATTGATAAGGAACTACGAGGGAAAGAAGCAAGTATCAAGTTGCAAGCCAGGGATGCTATCCAAAGTTTCTTCTCTGTTGACAATAATGATTTTGGTAAATCTCTCCTTTTGGAGGATCTAAACAGGAAAATATTTGCAATCGATGATGTTAGGTTTTCTACTATTGATAATTTGAAAACTAATGTCCCTATCGATTTCAATGAGATTATCCAATTGAATAACCTCACAATTAATGTAGTTCTAGTATAGCATGGGTCAAAAGTTTTCTCAAACACAGAGGAATTACGATAAGATAAGTTTCATCAACGCCTTGGAGTTGATCGTTCCTGATACTTATTTTGATGAAGATCTGAACCTAAGTGGAACCCACGTTGATCCAGTATCTCAGATTATCAATGCCCATTTGCATACTCTAGCTAACGTTACTTCTTTCGTATTCGTTAGTGCTCTACAGACTACTAATCAGTATTCTGCAATGGATAATGTCTCTGGCATGGGACAGTTCTTTGTCAAGCAGAATGGGCTAACAAAGATTTCCCCAAAGGATTTTGAAAACAAGATCATGCTCCCTCAGGGGAGAACTCTTTCTGAGTTTCAAACTAGTTCTGATTTCTCGTCTTACTTAGATGAGTTTCTATCCTCTGTGCAATGCAACCTTCCTACCGCTACATTTACAGGTGTAGGATCTGATACTTCTGCTATTCACGAGTATTTGATTACCAACATGTCTTGGCTCTACTTCTTGAACACTTCAGGAGATGGGGATGGTTTGTATGGGGCATCCGGTATTGTAAAGGATCTCCTAATCAACAATATGTTCAGAGGTAATCGAATTGATCTGAATGATTGTCTGAAGGGTCTTTCTCAGCATATCTTTGAGAACTTTGAGACTTGTACAGCATGGTCTAATCTAAGCGCGATTCCTGCTGGCTTCTTACCATCAGGAACTTTGGATACTTCTCTTAGTAGCATATACACTAGTGGAACTCAGCAATTAGATAAGTGGCAGACCATGATTGATGTGGTTTATTCTCCTGCCGTTATCGACGACGGTAATGTGGTAGTAAAAGATGCCATAGATGATTATATTGTCAATGCCAAATTCTTAGTAAATAGAACAGCTAAAGGGCCATTTTATAATCTGTTGAGAGCATTCTCATATTCAATGATGGATGTGAATGAGGATATAGAAAAGCTTGAGATCTTGTATGATCTTGAGAGATGCCCTGATGAGCTTCTCCCAGAGCTAGCAAATCTCATTGGATGGAAACTGTATGGATATGATCCTTCTAGATGGAGGATACAACTTTTCAATGCGGTGGACATCTACAAGAGAACAGGAACTAAGCAGTCTATTCAAATTGCAGTTGATTCCGTATTTGCAAAAAATGTGTTCGATGTTTCTAGCAATATTCACGAACTATGGGAATCCTACATTCCACATTTGATCTACTACGCTCTGGCTACTGAGTCATCTTTCTTTACTGACCTGTCAGTTTGGACTGAGGACAAAGCACAATTCATGGGAGTGAATGGATATTCTCCCAGTAGCATAGATGATAACCTACGTCTAGTTGTTGACCACTTCATGAAGACTCTGCACAGTTTCTACCCAGAGCTATTTATTCTTGGTGGGAAGGTATTCCCGACTGGCAGTTCCGATTTCGTTTTCAATTATCGCGGAAGGACGGTGAATCTACCTCCATGGGAAGAGACTCCTTATTATGCTAACTGTAAAGTGCATGAAAGGATGATTGCTAAGTTAGAAGATGAACTAGCTTGCTTTGGAGTTAGGAAAGCGTTTGCCCTTGAAGTTGGTAAGTATATTAGAGACAACGTTACTAGAGCTAATGATGACATTAGAGAGAACAATGGTTGGCTAATGTTTACATCGGCAGTGAACTATCCTACTAACTGGGATAGGGTCCTCGATAGTATCTCTGTGAATAGGACTGAATTCCTCAGTTTGTGGAGCGGCAAGTCGTCACATTATAAGTTGTTACTTGAAGCTTCAAGTTTCGACTTCTCTAAGAACACAATTGATTCAGATTCTAAGCACGCTCCAAGCATTGCATTTGCTATAGCTAAGGACTTTTCTCCTGCCCACGCAATCCAGGATTCTAGGTTACTTCTAGGAACAACTGATGAGTATGACCAGTCTTCGGTCCTCTTCCAGTATCTGGCATTAGGACAAGATTCTAATTTTGCAGAAACATCAGGACATGGTGTAAGCTCAGTCTTTGCTAATAGGATGCGTTATGGGGTGTCTATGCCTTTGACGTTCCTTAGAGCAGACGTAAATCATGTTGATGATGCCTTAGCTGACGATACAAGATCTCTAGATTTTCCTAGAAACTCTTTTCGTAGAAGAGACTTCAAGTTTATTTTGCCTAGAAATGGCTACTACGACAGGACTGGATTCAATGGTCCTCTAACTTGGAACCCCTCATCAATTGAACATTCTCTGACTGCGGTTGCCGCTGGGTTAACGATGTCATCTCTAGGATTTCTTCCTTTGGGCTATGTTCCATCGGCAGGTATCTTCATGCCTATTGCTGATTATGATAATATTCCAACAGTCTATGGTCATTGCCAAGTTCTAGACTCGTCTAATACCTTCTCAGGGGTGGACGTAAGCACTACGTTCCCGTGTCGAGGGCTAAGTGCGCTAGGGTCAGATGCCAAGAATACCCAGTATGCAGCCAGTGCGGATAGGTATGTTGATCGAGGTCAGCTAGACCCAATTATCGCAGTAATGCATTCAATTGGAGAGAAGCGTAAGTATCTAATCGGAGCATCCTCTGTTAGTGCTCTATACGATCAATACGTAGGAACTTTCGACTACAAGGATAATGCTCAAAGCTGGGCTAATAGTGCGACAGAATTTAGTGGAGCCTCCCCAGATTCTCAAAAGGATTACGAAGAGTTCAGTTTCTCTAGAGGAATTCACCAACTATACAAAGATTACACTAAGCATTTCAATAGACATAATACAAGACTCAATGTATTGGATACAGATGGAGCCCATGTTCTAGCTCATGCTTTTGGGTCAGTATTCAATAGTTCTAAATTTGATGAGTATGGAAGGGCCTTATCTCACTTTCCTAATATTGTTGCGTCTTCTACAGAATCTGCTTCTGCTCTTATCCCAGGTCAGAACTTATTCGATCTCGGAGCTACGGCAACTTTTGCGTCTACTTTCCATGTTGGAGTTTCTAGCCTTGCGGTATCGTCAAGGAACTACTCTTCTTCTGCATTTGGTGAGATGAGGAATAATACTCTTATCAGCGGTGTGGAGTTAATTCATACTTCTGGTTCATCTCCATTCAACAGTTTTACGTTTTACAATATAGACAAGTCTTTTAGTAAAACAGATCATCCTAATTTTGCTATTGATAATCCGATGGTAAAACTAAGATCTGTTGACGGATTTCCAAGAATTCAATACAGCACTAAGGGGGCTGATGTCGCGGTTACTGCGGTGGTGTCAGTTCTTAAGAATTTCCTAGTTCCAGATCACAAGTTCCGCTTTGATGTGAAGTATTCAGGAGGAACTAATGATGGAATGAAAGTGGGTCAGGTTGGGATGGGAGTTTGGGTTCATACTGCTATTGAGGGCGGATACTTCTGGTCTCTAAACAAAGAAGGCCTTTGGGAGTATGTAAATAGTGATGATCTAAATAGAGAACTACTCTTTGAAAGATTCATTTATACTCATAGGTTGAAGAATAAGGACAGGAAGACTGATCCAGGGTCAAAGAACAGACGATGTCTGGATGAGACTTCCGATGAGAGAAATGTGATTCTGAGTTTCTCGGAAGATGATTTTGAGACTTTCTCTGTATGGTTTAACACTAAGAATAAGCCTATTTGTGTTCCCGAACATTACTATAAGAACACTAATCAAATACATAGAATAGACCAGGATTATGTGATTGAGGTGTTTATGCTCCCATCAGATCAAAACATTGATAAGTTTGCTCTTCTTGATGAAGTGAATCTTATTGATCTAACACAAAATGAAAGGACTATGATTCCTGTGTATGGAACTAGTACAGGTCTTCCTAAGGATATTGATCCTTTATGTGAGATTCGTAGAATAAAACTTAGTAAGGAAGAAGTCTATCATATTATTAGATACTTCAATAAGATCTCAGGAGCTACCTTTAGAAGGCCTGATGCAGGTAGGGATGCATTTAATACTAGTGCCTTTATGGAGTTTTCAGGTGGATCTAGATTGAATTATAGGCAGAACTATTTATGGCCTAACTTTTATAGGCAGAATGAGACTGATAACGGGGGAAGTCATCTTCAAAGTAACGAAATACTAGTGATTGATATCTAATGAAAGGTCACGTAACAGCAACAATATACGATCATCTCAATAATGTGGTAAGCATGGTTGAGGGTTCTAATATGGCTTGTGTTGGGGGTGCTGAGGTATTGGTAGATGGACTTACAATGTCTCCTAGCTTGTCAGCTTTGGTAGAATCGTCAGCTATTTTGGATACGTCTAATTATACAATTCATGGTATGAGTTTTGGAAAGGGTTACGATAGTTTTGATGAGTTTGCTCATGATATTGATATGTCGGCAACCCAGGTTGCAGTAACAGCAGTTCAAGTGAATACGGTCGTTACTACTTCTAGTTTCCAAACCTCTGCTGTGACAGGTATTCTAATCCCTGCGTTCCCTCACCCAGAAGATAGAAGACTGCAAATGGCTTCAACGGATACTCCAAGGGGGATTGCTATGTTGGCAGTGACCGCTGATGTAGGACATAATATGAATGCTATTCAATTCTCTGCTACTAATGGATTAGGAATTAGTAGTATCGGGGTTGGATGTTTTCCTCCCACAGGTGGGATTAGAATGGATTACTATGTCACTGGAACCTTTAATGCGTCAAATATTATGAAGGGTAACTTCAATGATAACAACGTGATGGATGGTAGTGGAATGTTGAACATGACAGTTACTAGTGTGGCTTCAGGGGCGCATGTTGCGGAATATCCTGCTTCAGGAGGTGTATGGATGACCTCCCTATTACAAGGTGTAAGTGCTACTCAAACATCAGCCTCATTCTCAAGTAGTGATGGTAGAGGGCAAATTGGATATAATGCAATTTTATCGGGAGGAGATTTTGCTTTGCCAAATGCTTATGGAGGCATCTATGCAATTGGTTTGTGGTGTATTGATACTAAGGCTATGTTAGCGTCTGGTATTACGCCGCCTTTTTCTTTCACAGCCCTAAATAATACCAGACTCTATAAGCTTTTTGCTAAGAAGGTGTTCACACGAGATCTGACGTTCGCTCAGGATTCTGGTAAGAATGGGATTATCAATAAGTTTTCTACTCCTTATGAACAGTTTGGCGTTGGCGAACCCGGAGAGACTTTTAAGAGTAAAATACAGTGGAGACTATCTTTCTAGTATGAATCTAAATTTTGCAGAACAGAGATGGATAACAGGACATCTCCAAATCGAAAAGATTTGGAAGGATAAGTCTAAAGGATCTGAGATTCTTTTTGATGACCATAATGTTATTGTATCAGGTATGGGGGTTGGACTTAGTATCCTGTATTCCCTGTCAGGGTCTAGTAATATAACTGATTTCCAGTTTGATCGTTTTCAAGTAGGAGTGTCAGGAGCAGGAGAAACTGAAACTAGCTCAGTCTTTCAACTTAGCGGAAGTCTTGAAAGTGCAGCAGAATATGCTGGAACAGCAGGGGGTTTAAGGACTGTTATTGCTGATCAGATTCGTTCTATTGGGGATGCTTCAGATAAGGTGTTTGGCATTATCCCGTTCAGCCATGTTACTAGGGTGAATGATACGTCTGTCCGATACACAATCGTCCTAGACGAGGATTCAGCCAATGGCATCCAGAGAGACTCTGTTGATGCCCCTCTGAATGAGATAGGGCTGTTCATGAAGAACCCACAAGGGAGATCCTCTGTAGCCTCTCTTCTTGTGGCATACAGAAAATTCAGTAACATCATAAAAGCCAGCGACTTCGCTCTCGTATTCAGATGGACGATTAACTTCTAATGACACAATTTAACGAAATTTATCACGCTGATATTTATACTACCTCCGGGTCTACGAAACTGTTCAACTGTTGGACTGAGAATGTGGATAAGTATGATACTAGCTCTTTTTATAATTGGGAGCAAGATAATGAGCCTCTTTACGATTTAGAGGAAAGAACTTATCTCAATTGGGAGAAATTGGGATTCCCAACTTCATGTATTCCTGGGCTAGCCTTGGTAGTTTCTGCTGATGCCCCAGCCGCTGATGTAGGATGTAACCGTAATATCTTTCTGAATCTATCATCTTGTATCGATGCTCTTCCGAAGTTCATTGATTTTCCAGTTTTGATTGAAGTGGCTAGTTATGGCTCTCTTGGTAAATTAGACTTCCATGATATTGTCTTTGGAGATAGGGGATCAGTTGAGATTATAAACAGAAACTCTTACCGTGGATATAGTTATGTTTTGTCTGGAGATGGGTCAGGGGATTTCAATGTTACAGGAAGTGATGGAAGATCCTTCTACAATACTGGAACTATTGGAAAGACAGGAACTTACAGTAAGTATAGCCTATACAATGGTATTAGTGCAATTGATGATAAGCATTCAGTTATCCCAGAATGGACCTTGGAGCAACAAATTTTGGGAGCATCTGCCCTGGCAATTAGTACTCCTGTGGTAAATCATCCAGATGGAGATCACAGGTTCGGCGGTAAGACTAATGTATTCATTGCTGGCCCAGGAAAGAATAGTTTTAATTGGGGTCTTACTGTAGGACTTAACGGGAGGGGGCCTACTGTTACAGGGGCTGCTGGAGATCCTAATGTTTCTTGTGCTCCGTATGAAAATGACAACACAAATGCTACAGAGATAGCTCTTTATGACTCTAGTGCTTACAATCAAATACTGGGTAGAGCTTTCGAGCTTAGAAGAATTGCTCTTGGGCAACTTAATACCAACTCAAGGGTATACGGAAATTATCTTGATAAGATCACAGTCAAGAATTGTGCTGGTCCTTTATACATTCGTGGGTTCCTAATAAACGGTGATAGAGCAGTTCAGGATGGAATCACAATTGAAAACTCTGTAGTTGTCCTAGAAGGATGTGCATCTGTTCTAAACAATGGTAATGGATTTGTATTCAGAAATTCTGATGTCACTCTAACCAGAGGAGCTATAGCCTATAGGAATTACCTCCAAAATGGAGGAGCTAGAATTGACGGAGACTGGTCAGCTCTAGCGATGAATGACTCAGTATTCACAGACGAAACTGCTGGGCTAAAGGCATTCAATAGCACAGTTACTGTTAGTTCAACTTCTGGGTTTGAATTCGATATCCGTGGTGGTGCGTCGGGGGTGCTACCTGTGAATGACATGATTCAGTTCACTAGAAACACTAACGGTATTTCCCTAATCAATTCAGTTCTTAGAGGTGGTCTTAAGCAGACTGCTACTATGGCAACCGAAGGGACTCTAAATTCTCTTTACACTAAGACTTATGTTGTTCTAGAGGCTAACACTAATAACGGTCTCATAGCTAGAGGATCTACTATTAATCTAAAAGGTCGTATAGATTCAATCTACAATATGAGAGGATTGGATCTTATAGACTCTAATGCTCTATTCGATGAGTTTTCGTGTGAGGCCAACCATAGAGAAGGACTTAGAGCCTACAAGTCTGAAATTAAGTATAATTCTAGTTTTCAATCGGTTACCAATAATATGTCATTAACTAATCAGTGGCAGTTGTCGGGTAATGGTATGCACCTGGACTTGAATGATTCCACTTTTCTTCCAGTGTATGGTAGTTCTATGGATGCTAATTATGGTTTGATGAGGTTTACACTTCCTCATGGAACTAGTGTGGATACCTCAGGGGATAAGCCAGGAACTACATCTAATATTATTCCTTCTATTAGACTTCGTAATGGATCTAAGATGGAATTAGTTCACTCTGTTATGAATCGTAAAGATGCGGACGTAAAGACAGCGAATCGTCCTGCTTTCGGATCTCTAGTGAGTGTTGATGGTAATTCTGAGGCAGTGTTCCGAGGAACTCAGAATTATGCTACAAGAATGCTAGGCCCGGATGCTTTTACTAAGCAAAGATTCACAGCAGGAGTGTATGCAAATAACAACTCTAGAGTTGAATTCACTGGTCCTACGGTTATTGCTCAGTTCGGTGTAGATGTTTTGGCTGATCGTAATTCTGAGATGTCATTCAATCCTCCTAGAGAAAATCAGCATGGAAGTGTAGATGCTAGTTCATTCAACTTGTCTGCGGGGGGAAACCACACAATGGTTGAACTTCACAGCACAAGAGCTTGTTTGGTAGCAGATAATGGGTCTATTATCAATATGGAGCATCTTGGAGATTATCAACGTCACTGGGGTAGAAGTCCTGCGGGTGGAGGAAATGGTCTGCTTGCTCTAGCCTCTGGAACCGATCTAAGTATTAGTGCAGATGCTGCTCGTGGAGATCTTGGTATTGACATGTATGTTAGTGCTGGTTCTATGCAGTTCTATCCTAATCCAAACGATGCTAAGGATTATCTTATTGCAACTGGAGCAGGTATAAGCAAAGTTTCTACAGTCGGTAATGATGTATTAGGAACGGAGGCATATGATGATGATAAAGGCCCTGATAGTGAACAATTTCAATATCTAACAGGAGTTGTGCATGGTCCGTGGGCAGCAGCCTCTAATGGATTACACGGTCTTAGTGGTCTAACAGGTGGTGGAGTATGTCTAAGGGCTTTGCATGGAAGTAAAGTAAATGTCAACAATGTGATGTTCCCTACCGGATACTGGAATCCATCTTCGGTTTACTTCGATAGTTCTGGTTCTCTTTGTGATAGATTGTTCATCTGGAATATTGCACAGGATTCGGAACTTCATGCTGCTTATGTATCAGTAAGTGCTGAGTATCCTTCTGACGCTGGATACTTTGGTCCTAGTGCTGTGTGGGAAGCGGGAGGGGGCGTTGTAGCTTATAGTGCTCCCCCAGGGACTCCAGACACTAGCTCTCTAAGTGTATTGGACTATTTCGGACAAGCCCCAGCACCTGGGGGGACTCCAGTTACAGGGCTGATTCTACCTACTCCTCCTCACGGACATCTTATAACCAAGTTTGGTCAAGGCATATCCCCACTAAACCAGGGACCATTCAGGCTGTTCCTGTCCCCTGATCCAGTAGTAAATCACATGGATGATGTAGCAGGTAACAATCATAGGGGGCTAGCCCAGCAGCTATACTCTCAAGGTTATCAACCCTCTGGTGATTTCGAGGTATCAACTTCTGTTAGCTCCTTGTATGGTAATATTGTCCAGTGGAATGATTTTGGAGGTGGAGTGGCCGTCACTGGGGTTCTACAAACTAAAGGATTCTATTATGCTTCTGCAATGCTAAGTCCAGGAGTTCAAATTTTCCTTGAAGAATCTGCTGCAAATCTGTTTGCTAATGCCAAGCACCTAGCTACTGGCAAGTCTGGGCTCGCTAAAAAGGTTCATATCTATGGACCTTACACTTCTCCACATGGAGACTCACCAGACAACGATGGTAAGAGTTATGGACGAGGTTATAGATCGTCAACAGCATTTGACCTAACTAAAGAGAACTAAATGGCTGAAATCGTATTCAAAGACAGTGCTCACAAATTCACTGACCCTATTAGATATTTTAAGAACAACGACCCTTACTATTGGGAAGTTGACAATATTCCATTAAAGCAGATCCATGCTAATGTATTGTGGCTAAAGGATCAGGTAGGTCCACAAAATATTGCTAATGTTGCGAGGCGCGATATTGCTGAACTAAAGCCTTACTCATCTGGCGAAGATAATGTGGTTAGAGTTCTTCCAGGTCGATACACTGCTAGGGTAAACAATGCTTACAAGATTCAAACTCTACAAATTCTTACCCAAGTATTTGGTGATGCTCTAGGAGAAATGGATGTTTGGAGTGCGGGTGTTACTGGGCACTCAGTTCTTAAGCCAACTTTGGATAAGATCAAGACCAGGATTTTAGATAACTTCTTAGGTATGAACGGTTTAGTAGAAAGGGCTTTTACTTACCCTACCGCATTCGAAGATCGCCCATCAACACATGTCACCGCTGCTGGTGGTCCCACAGTAACCGGACTCATAGGCTTGAAAAAGGCTGTGTTTCCACTAAGCGAGGTTTTACTTTGGGCTAATAAAAAGGTAGGAAACCCTGATACATATAATGTAGAAACTTTTGAGATGTCCGACGCTCGGATTCACGGATTTGGATCTCTCGGCATTGCAGAAAATCACTGTATTAAGAGATGGGCAGGAACTGCAAGAACTGCTATTGTTGATGTTCCCTCAGAATTAACAATTGCTATCCCCCCCTTCAATTCCAATGCCTATTTCTATAAGGATGATAAAGGGGTTGAGACTCCTATAGAAGGAGCTACTAATCGTATTGATCTTCTATTCATTTATTCCAAGCCAGTTGATGTAACCTCAATTTACGTAGGAAAGTATGTCAATGGTTCCCCGACTCAGATCACAAAAGCTGAACTTGGGCTAGTCCATGGTGCTGGTATTGGGATGAACTTTGAAGCGGGCCAGACTGAGAAGACGTATGAGCCAGAGTCAGCAATTGATGCCGATGGTAAAACTCGGATTCTAGCTAATGCTGCTGACCAGCTAATGACAGACTCTGGATTTACCCAGCTAAATGTGCATGGTTCTTTCCCAGCACCAGATGATTTAATGAATGTTGCTCCTGTGATTTCAGAAAATCTAGAGGAAGACAGTCCACTGCTAGTAGGCCAGTCAATCTTGCCTATTGCATACATCATTACTACAAATACAGATTCGATCAATGCTTCGGGAGTTAACATAATCTCTGATACTTCTATCATTGACATTAGACCTTTTCTCAGGACAACTGAACTAGCCTACAATGAACGTGCCGGAATCGCTGCCGCCATGCCACAATTATCGTTGGCTAACCCCGCTGTAGGTAAGGCTCAGTTGGACTGGGAAATTCGGAAAGCTATGCAAGACTACGATGCTAAGATTGGGGCTATTAGCAAAGGTGGGGCTGAAGGTGGTGGCACAAGTCCAACTTCTCCAAGAACTGTAGCTACTGGTTACATATTTGGAGGAGCTTTATATGGAGTAGAGGCTGCTCTTATTGATTATCTAAAGGTCAAGAATAGGGGCTCTACAACTCCTCAGGCTAAGGCTGAGTTGGTAAATAGTACTAGTCTGCCATCCACTACAATCTTGCCAGATTTCCCACAGTGGGACCTTTCTAAGTGGGTTCAGGTTGGAAACTTTGCTAGCAAGGGAGACTTCCCTAATGACTATATCAACACTCATATTCAAAGAGGCTCTCTGAATCCAGCAGATTTTGGATGTTTCACAGATCAGGCTAGGTCCAACGTGGCTACTGCTTTTGGAACAGACAATATTCTAGGAAGCAAGGGTCAAGTGTGTATTCATTATGTGTCTAAGACTGTCCCATTTAGTAAAACTGGGGTTACTTGGATGGGGGATTACAATGTTGATGTAGAGCTTTGGAACTGTGTTGCTCTTGCGAGTAGAGCACGAACGGGTGATAACTTAGCTGCTGCGGGAAGTGTAGGAACCTGGGTTGATAAGAGGGAAGATCAGTTTACTATCTACGTAGCGTGGGTAGCTAATGATTACATGCAAGACGGGGCAGAGACGGGTTTGCTTGCAGGCGACACAAAATACAACTCAGGTTCCGATTTCAAAACTCCCCATAACAATAGAGAGGGAGACCATTTCATTGGGTTTGCAGTCGTGAACGAAGATATCATTCGTCAGACTAATAACACTCAGGCATATGACGGGGAACCTCAAGCGGGTGTTGCCATTTATCCAACGGTTACATTCACTGTTACAGGTATTCCGAAGACTTTCTCAGGACACTATCTAGGAGTAGGACGTGATCAAACTATTAACCTACTCTAATGCCAGATAACCTAATCTTCAATTGCGGAGAATTCCGCCCAGGAAAAAAGCCCATTGGTGGGCCAGGACCAAGACCAGGACCTAAGATAATCATAAAGCCAAGAGGACCAATGGGTCTTCCTCCTAATCCTCCTATTGTTAGACCGCCAGTTATACCACTTCCAGAACCGAGGTGGAAGTGCGTCATACTCGGGCCGGTGGATCCATGCCCTCCCCCAGGATTCCCCACGCACACGCAAATGATCCGGCATACTGTGGAGCGAGCGTGCTTCAAATGTACTTTGAATGAGTTGAAGGCGGATTTGTTGCTCCCCCCCGCTCTGCGAGTTTGTATTCATAAGACCAAGATAGCGTGTGAGGCAGTCTGTCAAGATATTCCTGGGAAATGTGGACCTCCCCATGGCCCTATAACCCCAGGCCCTACTGCGCCAGGACCTTCACCTGTTGGAAAACCTGTTAGACCAGGACCTACTACTCCTCCTGGGGGACCAGGATCAGGACCTATAACCCCAGGCCCTGTTGCGCCGCCACCACCACCTGTAGTAGGACCTGTTGGAGGAGCACCTACTACTGGGGGACCAGGATCAGGACCTGTAACCCCAGGCCCTACTGCGCCCACTCGCGTTCCAGGGTTCGGACCTGTTAGACCAGGACCTACTATTGGAGGATCAGGACCTGTTATAGTTGGAAGGGGGGATGCTCCCGTAGTCAGAGGAGGGGGACCAACTGTTACAAGACAAGATACCGGTGAAACTACTAACTTTGGCAGAAGTAGATTTGGAGGGGGAGGGAATAGCTTAGAAAGTATTTTAGCTAATGCTAGAGATAGTGGTGCAGGGCCTCAAGCTAAAGGCAGGCCTAAACAAGTAGAGAAGGTGGACTTGTATAAGGAGAGGGATAAGTCTCTTGGTCCTGGTTCTGAGTCTGATTTCAAAACAATATATGATCCTGAGTTCAATCTAACCACATTCCCTGATGGAGGAATACCGGAGGGTATAATTCCTAATACTTTGTTTCCAAACATTTTCAAAGAAAAAGTTCCATATTCTGTGGGGTGGGCTTTGAGGTCGTTGGGATCTAGTGGTATTTGGCATGAACAGTTGATTGAGGGTATGACTCCTGCTAATATTGCTTTAGCTCTTCAACCCGATCTTCTAATGGCTTTGGATTTATTGAGGTATCCTGGAGGGCTTATCATTGATGTTAGAGACATGCTTGATACAATACGGACTCTGATTCTAACTAACAGAATTAGTGAGTTTGACCCAGAGTATTTCTTATCATTAGCGGCTGATCACCAAACTGAAGATAGGGTTTCATATATTGGAACAAATGATGTTAGTGTAAAAACTCAAGCAGCTTTAGGTATTATCAATTCAGAATCTACTCCAGCCAATCCAGAAGTAGGGGAAGATGCTCATAAGCCTATGCTTAGAAAGCACAGATATCTGAATACAGATCTGGATGTTACTATGCCTGTGGCAACTTGTGATGGTAATTCTATAGGAGCAGATCTGTATAATGAAGGGTTACAGGTTGTTAGACTAGCCAATCCTTCTAATGCTAATGAAGATGTTTCTTCTCTTATAGAGCTAGCAGAAGGTGGGGGATATTACTTGTCTGCCACGCTAATTGATGATGTTACTAGAGTGGTTGTAGATGCATCTACTCAAATTCAGGATGCTTATAGAATCAGTCCTCAATCTAGAAGTAATGCTTTATCCATTATTGGAGAAGATAATGGAATGCGATTCACTGTAACTTCAACCTATGCTAAGTCGGAGTTTGGGGATGATTACGATCTAACCTCTGTCATAGTTCCAATGTATTTCAAGTTGAGCTTGTCTACTGTAGGATCACTGCCAACTAGCAATCCAATAGTTAGTCAGACTTCGGCTGTTTATGAGAGAGTTACTGATGTAAATGAAATCAATATTCATGCCAGATCAAACGGGTTTGATGTCCTAGCAGCTAGTATGGACTATGAAGATCCATTTTTGGTTTATGCTAATAACTCCTCGTCTATGGAGTTGAGTATGCGTGATATCACGTTCAACAATTTTTATCCATCCAAGGGCAATATAAAGAACACAATTCTACCCCGAACCACACCATTTGGGATAATACTTTATCCAGGGAGGGGTAGTAAACATAATCCATTTGGAGAAATGTCTGAATTGGTAGAGTGGGAACATAGTGTTAGAAGATCTGCTTCTTTTATTCCACATATTGATACGGCACAAGATGGAACTTGGGAAACTACTTTAGAGAAAGAATTCTCAGTTGATGTGGATGGAGTTTATAGAGTAGGGCTCTTTGAGCCTATTGATGTAGACAATGTAGTATTCAAATTTGAGACAAGTGCTCCTATCTATCAGGATACTTATTATTCATCTAAAACTGGTTTATCTTCAACTGCTCCTACAAGGGTTAGATCTGCCATAGGTAAGATGATCAATAGAGTAATAGATAATACTATCCTGGCTAGATATGAGATACCTACTAGTAGTATAACATGGTATGACGTATTCAGGCGTTTGAGTTCTGATGAGATTTTTGAAATCATGGTTACTAGGGCTGGTCCTGGATTATCACATTGGCTTTCTAATGGCGGGCGTGGAGGAGTAAAAATTGGTATGATTTTAAATAGAGCACCAATTGTCAAGAGTGGCTTAGGCTCAATAAGAAATTCGGCTATTGAAGATTTGATATTCCTAAATGATGAAAATAGAAAATATGACGCTAAAGTTGGGAGAGCCAATAAGTAATGCCTAAAGTAATAAGAGTATACGAAGGCGATAAAACCCAAAGTCACTGCTGGCCTTCTGCGATTCCAAAAATCGGGAGCACTAAGGTATTCGCCAATAGATTTGAGATTATGAGAATGGGAGATCAATACAACGACCATCCTGGGCCTTGTGGGGAAATCCCAACTCATTCTGTTTTCGCGGGTGCAGGAAGTAGTGATGTATTTGTTGAAAATCTTCCAATTCATAGAGATGGTGATAGTTGTACCTGTGGGGATGCTGCTGATAATGGTAGCGATACCGTATTTGCTAATGGAGGCGGGGGAGGTGGCCCCGGAACGTCGGGCACTGATCCGAATGAAACCACAGGTTATATCAAGCTTGTTCCTGTCTTAGCGTATCCACAGGGGGTCATTATGCCTTATATAGGCAAACGAGCACCCTTCCCTCCCCATGAGTGGCAGTTCTACTCGGGGTGTCCTTATGAAATTAATCTTATTGAAGTTTTCACTCCAATGATTGAGGAAGGTTCACGCGCTCAGTTCAAGAATTTTCCTGGTTTTCCAGTGACAACCCAATCAGGTGTTAAGTTGCCGAAATATGCTAATAAAGGCTTGGAAGCACCGGAACCGATTTTCAAATTTGAGTTGCACAGTGGGGCACTTCCGAAAGGGGCCACGCTGGATTCAGTTACAGGCAAAATTACTGGCACTACTACGAGCGACGAGTATCGGAAAATTGAGATAAAGTGTTGGAATAAGGTTGGCCCATCTAACATAGTTCAAGTTACATTTTCTAGCAAGAGAGTGCAAGAGTGCTAAATTGTAAAGTTATCCCTTTTGAAAGGTCTAAATGTCTAGATATGACATGGGTAACCCCTAAACCAAATTTGGAGAATTAATTATGAATCACATTACTGTCCCTGACGAACTTGTTAGTCAACTTCTTGAAGGTGCTGCTTGGCATCAAATAGGTCATAAACTTGAGAAAAATGACAAAACTGAAAAGGTTGACGAAACTAATATGTTCGGTAACGAGGAAGAAGTTCTTGCTGAAGATTCGGAACAGGAAGTAGACGTTTGTCCGATGTGCGAAAGTGAATTGGATGAAGCCCTTTCAGATGAGACTATCATGGAATGCGTAGAGACTATCTGCGAAGTTCTTGAAGAACTCAATGAAGAGTCTACTGACGAAGACGACGAAGGCTCTGACGATGCGTAGTATCTCACAAGTTCTTAGACAAATGCGAGAGATCCGGCAGGGAGATGAGCACGGTGGGGAAAATAGCCCTTGGATTTTAAAGGCTTTGAAAAAAGCCAAGGCGAAGAGGACGACGCGTAATGCGGAAAAAGTGAAGCCACCAGCGGAGCCACCAGCGGAGCCACCAGCGGAGCCACCAGCGGAGCCACCAGCGGAGCCACCGAAAACAGGAGCTTACCACCCCAACTCTAAGAGGCCTATTCCTAATCCGGAGATGGTAAGGCGTGCAAAGGAACTTCGATTGCATCAGACGCATATGTTTGATAAAATAAGGGCAGCGAGGGCAGCGAGGGCAGCAGCGAGGGCAAGAAGAAAAAGTAATGGCAAATAACGAATTACCAGATATCGACGTTGGCAACTTTGTTGAAGATATGTTGCGTGATCAAGAATCAAAGATTAGAGAGGGATCTGAAAGGGCTCCTGATCTTACCCGAGATACATCTGATGATACTGCTACAGAAGTAGCAGGACAGTTGGATATTTCTAATATTGAGATTCCCGATACTCTTATGGAGATGTGGACTGGTAAAAAGCCTTTGGACCTTAGTAAAGAATTAGAATCAGTTGAAAATACGGTTGTTGTTAGTGAAGAGACTACTAAGAAGGAAATTCCGATGGATAGACTTCCTAAGGTTGTAAAGAATCTTCAAGAAGCAGTTATTCAGGCTCAGAACCTTATCCTAGAAATGATGACCACAGTGGGAACTATTGGTGTCAACATGGCAGGCCCTGAGAAAAAGACATCTACTAAGAAAAAGACATCTACTAAGAAAAAGAAGAAGAAGAGAGAGTCCACTGAAAACAGAATTATTGCTGACGCTCTAAAGGAGTATTTGGAAGACTAATGGATATTTTTGATGCAATCAATGAATCAAGGGCCGAAAAAGCTCAAGGGTCAGCATCTGGTAGGGCTAAGTCTAAAGGAAAGGGCGGTAAAGAAACGGCTGAGAAGTCGAGAGTAAAAGTTTATCCTACAATCTTGAAAGCTTTGAAACGAGGACACCCAGGCCAGATGTTTTCCACTAAAGGATCACAACGTCTGTATGTTATCACAAAAGGGGGATGGGGTAAAGACACTGATCAAAGGGTTTCAGGTAAGACAGCTAAGGGGTTTACCCCTGGTAGTGCAACTCCTGGTGCGTCCTTCAAGGATGTGAAAGGGTATGCAAATAGAACTCTTGTAAAGCATGGTAAGCAAACTGCTAATAAGCTCAAGAGTGAAAAGAATTTCAAAAGTGGTTATAGAGGATCTAAAAAATAATGTTACTACAAGAATTTAATCCAGTTTTCAAACTACAAGTCATTTCTGAGGGCAGAAGGGGAACTTCTAGAACTAAGTTGTGTGGAATATTCCAACGTGCTGATGAGTTCAATAAAAATAAGCGTCGTTACAAGAAAGATCTTCTTGAAAGAGAAAGAGGAAAGATGCATGAACTTATTAAGGAAAACCGTCTTGTGGGCGAGCTTGACCATCCGAACTATGACGTAGTAAAACTACAGAATGCATCCCATAGGATCACCAAACTTTCTTGGAAGGGTAATGACCTTATCGGAGAGATGGAATTACTATCAACTCCTGCTGGTCGAGTAGCGGAGTGCCTCATAAATGATGGAGTGCAGTTGGGGATCTCTAGTAGAGCCCTAGGCTCTCTGACGCCCTGTGATGAGGGGGAAGGCTTTACTGACGTTAACGATGACCTGGATATGAGGACATACGATTTGGTAGCCGATCCTTCAGTTCAAGGAGCTTTCCCAGGTATTACTGAAAGTGTACAAAGAGAGGATAAGATCTCAGGAGCATACAAAAAGGTTCTCGGAGAGAGGGCTTTTATTGCTCTACTAAAGGAAGAACTTCAAGGCTTGTCTGAAGATGAACTTGAAGAGTTCTCTCTCGATCCACGGAGGGTTGCTATGGGTGCCGCGAATTTGGCGGGCAGATCGAAGCGGGTAGCTAGAAAGGTCGGATCGGGGGTAGGCACTGGTGTTGGAATAGCTAAGAGTCTAAAGAGAAAGGGGGTCACAGGTTTTGTTGCAGGAAAGGACGCATTAGGAAGAGCTTACAGGAGTGGAGAAAAGGGTTTAGGCCCGGGTGCTACTTCATTCGCTCAGCGCGATGCCGCTAAGGAGAAGGACCCTGCTGGCTATACAGCATCGAGGGATAGGGCAGCGGGCGATTCGCAAGAGGACCGTATTAAGTCAATGCGAAGATCGTCGGCCAGCACGCGGGGTGCTCGCACGAGACAGGCGAATCAAAAAGAGGAAGAAAGGGAAAACCTTGCTGCAATAGCCAGAAGAGCCGCTGAGACCGAGGCAGCGAAGTCGCGGGAAGACAGCGGATTTTCAGGTTCCAATCGGTTGTCTTTATTGCTCGCGCAGCGGAGGGTTGCTAGAGGTGGACGACTTCCACGCCAAGGGGGGTCGGGGCCAATCTCCTACACTGGAACTCAGTCTGATACTAGGCGAGGCTCAGCTTCCCTTAGCCCGAAAGATTTGCAGAGAGCGACGGCAACTCGTCGCCTGATAAAGCAGCAACAGGATAAACTAAATGCTGGGTATTCTCCTGGCCTCAGCGACTTGATAAAGCAGACTAATGAAGTCACGCTAGATGTGTCTAAGCCAAAGAAGCGTTCTCGTTTTGAGATCATCCATGGGGTGTTCAGGTCGCGCAAACGAGCGGCGGACAACCCGGCGCAGGCGAAGCCGAGCGACTGGACGAATTCCGGTGAACGCAAGAAGCCGAAGACGCCGCAGGATACTACGGCAAAGCCAAAGGGCAAGACGGCAAAGGCAAAGGCAGAGGCAGAGGCAAATTTCAAGGCTTTACAAGCCAGGAGTAAGATGAATCCGCCGAGTCGATCAGGAGATGATCCCGATCCAACCGTCACCGCTGTAGTTCGTGATCTCGGTGCTCGCGGGGATGTCGGCGATCCATCAGCTTCAATGCATGGAGATAAGGACAAGAAGGACAAGAAGAAATAATTTACATCTTTTTCTCAAATAACCAGTAAATATTATCTAGAGGCTAAGCTTCTACAAATAGGAACCTATGAATAAGAAACTAAAGAATATTGCAAGTCTATTGCCCGAAGGGCTTACGGAAGATACCGTAAAGGAAATTGCAACACTTGTTGATACAATTATCAACGAAACGGTCACCAAAAGGGTGAAGTCTCTCAACACAAAAGTAATTTCATACATTCGTTCTCAAGTGGATGAAATCAAAGAGCAGGCGATTAAGGAGTTGGAGTTGGAAAACGACACCTTCCGCAATGCTCAAATGTTCGAAAATGTCCGAGCCTTGATGTCAACAGAATTGATGCAGGAAGACGAAAATAATGCAGTCCAAATTATGGGACTCAATCAGATGGAACTAGAAGAAGAAAACAATGTTCTTACTAGTGAAGTCAATAAGATCTTGGAAGAGAATACCAAACTTGCTACGGTAGTAAAGGCTTTAACTCAGAAAGTTGAGCGCCTATCGGAAGAAAAGAAGGGTCTTAACCAGAACGTAAAGGGTCTAAAGGCTAATGTAAAATCTTTAGAAGAATCAACTCAGAAACCCTTCAAATCTTCTGAGAGAGCGCACGTTGCTTCTATAAACGGGGGAGACCCAAGAAAGCCAGAAGACCGTGTAAATGTAAGAACTGAACTCCTTTCTGAGGAGTCAATGAGGCTAATGCCTAACTAAGAGGACATTCATGCATAATTTAGGTGGTGCGACTGCACTAGTTGAGAAGTGGGAAAAGGTTCTAGATGGTATCGAGAGCGACTATATTCGTAGATGCACTGCTACTTTGCTTGAAAACCAAGCGAAGGCTATTCTAGCTGAAAGGTTGGATGAAGCTGCGGTGACAACCGCGACTACTACAGTCGGTAAGCTCGGAACCTTCCAGAAGTTTGCTTTCCCGCTAGTTCGTAGGGTTTATCCCGAACTGATTGCCAACAACATTGTTGGTGTTCAGCCGATGTCTGGCCCGGTGAGTCAGATTTTCTACCTTGGTCACTCGCGTCACAGTAATACGACTGCACAAAATATCTATAGTAAGCACAATCTGACTTATCGTGGTCTGACTAGCGAGAAGATTGGTTCTCGTCCTTCATTGGGTGTAACTGGTGGTCCTAAGGAAGGAACGGGGCAGTTTGATAATGGGACTGCTAACGGTGGTTTTGATTTCAATGATGCCACGACCGTAACTGGAACTATCGACCTTAGCTCATTCTTGGAAGTTAGTGCTGGTGCAGCGTCTACTACCTTTGGTGGTAAGATCGCTGGCTGGCCTGATCCAACAACCATTACTGGTTGGTCTGTATCTGGTGGTGAGCGTCTTGCGTCCACTGCGATTCCTGAGATCAGCTTCCAAATCCAGCAGCAAGCAGTTGTTGCTAAGACTCGTAAGATGCGTGCTCTGTGGACCCTTGAAGCTTCACAGGATCTAAAGGCGTATCACAACTTGGACTTGGAGCGCGAACTGACAGAACTTCTAAGTAAGGAGCTTACTTTGGAAATTGATCGTGAGCTTCTAGAAGACATTCGTATGCTTGCATATAACCCAAGTGGTTTGTCTCTTGGCGTCACTGGCGGTGCGGGTGGTTGGTATCAGAATTCTCTGGACAACGCTAACCCGAATGCATTCGGTCAGACCGGGGGTAAGGACCCTAATGGAATTACTGGATTTGTTCCATCGGCGTTTAATTATGATTTCACGGGTATCCCAAATACTAACAACCCCGGTTCAAACGTGTTCGTTATCGACCTGACAACGTCTGCCTTTACAACTGGCATGGCTGCTCAGCACATGGGTCACAGGTATGCTAACCTGCTAGCTATGCTGAACTTGGTAAGCCAGGATATTTACAGGACTACTCACCGTGGACCTGGAACTGTTCTAATTACTTCTCCAATTGTTGGAGCGATGTTGGAGAGTGCAGCTAAGCTTGAAGGTGGTGTAAACTCTTCTGATCGTCCTACCAATATGGGAACGACAATTGCCTATAAGGGTAAGTTCGCTGGCAAGTATGACTTGTATATCGATCCGCTCTGGCCTGAGGATGAGATCCTTGTGGCTTATAAGGGTGCTAACGCTATGGATGCTGGATTTGTTTACAGTCCATATATCCCATTGCAACAGCTTCCTACAATCACTGACCCTGAGAGCTTCCAGCCAAGGAAGGGTATCCTTACTCGTTACGGTAAGGCTGCTATCGCCCCTGCGAGTAGGTTCTACAGAGTTATCAGAATCGTTGGAGTGAGCGATAACTGGATGATCGATCCGATGAGCCGTGTAACGCATCATGGTGCTAACGCTATAGGCGCATACACCTAGGCCAACCTAGGGTAACATAAGAAGAGGCTAGGAGCCCAAAGCTCCTGGCCTTTTCTGTTTGTATGGGGCTATATAATTGTATGGTAACTTACATAAATACTCATCTAAATGCAGTGCATATATTTGTAGATGGAAGTCTTAGAAAGATAGAATCGGGAGAACAGTTCGAATCAAAATCTCCAATTGGATATGATTGTATCAAGCCTGTATTTGAAACACCCAAATCAAAGAGGAAGATAAAGAATGACAATAGCACCGCCAAAACCAAGAATAACCCCGTTCGGTAGTTCGTTTGGAGCTTTCGGGGGTATTGAGCTTACAGCTTATGATGCCTCAGGAGGTATTCTTACAGACAGACTAAACAAGAACGAGATGACTGATGTTGTTGAGTTCAATAAGTTTGAAAAAATTATTTACGATTTTGTTTTAGCTAGATTGGGGCATCCCATTATTAGGGTGGAGCTTACCCCATTTCAAATAAAGACTGCAATTGATGAAGCTTCTTCTCAGATGTCTTATCATGCTCCTATTTGGGCTAGGAATTACGCAGTATTTGATGCATCAGCAGGAATCAATCTGTATGAACTTCCTCTGTTTATTGCTCAAAATCTGGAATATGTGATCTACAAGAAGACTCTGTTATCTATTCAATCACAGGCAGGAACTCTTGAGTTCGACTTCTTTATCAAGTATTTCCAAGATAACCACTTGTTCTCAGATTTCTCTGTGGGTGAGTTCTTCTTGCTTCAACAGCACTTGGAAATGATGCGGAAGATTCTAAGCCAGGAAGGAACCTGGGACCTTATCAACGGTAGATTCTTACAGTTATCCCCAAGTCCTGTGATAACTCCTCAGAAAGTAATTCTAGAGTATAGAGCTATTGATACAGGCACAATCCATCCAGCCTATATCAATTGGATTCAAAGATATGCACTGGCTATCTGTAAAGGTATATTAGGATTGCATCGTGGAAAGTTTGCTAATTTACCTTCTCCTGGTGGAGGTGCTACTCTTGATGGACAAGCTCTCAGGGATGAGTCCAGGTTAGAAAAAGAAGAACTAATGGTTGAACTTATAGAGCAGATTGAAGAGCCTCCTTATTTTATGGTATTCTAAATGGCGAAAAAGAATTTTCAAGTAACCACTAAACTTCCTCCCCTTCCAGAGATTACTGAAAGTGAACTTAGCCTTTTTGATCCTGGTAGCAACGATTTAAATATGCTTAATCTTATTGATGAAGAATCTATTAGGTTAGCAGGTTCTAAATTGGAATACTACAAATACTATGCTGGCGAGTATGATCCAGTTTATATGGAAGCTAGAAATAAGCCTATAGATAAAGATCCAGTTATTGTATTTGGACACTATGATCCTACTCCACTTGAGGAGAATCTCTCAGAGTTTGGTATTGAACTAACTAATGATCAGATTTTTGTTTTCAATATGACCTATATTGAGAGGATCATCGGAAGGCGTCCAATAGCTGGAGATGTTATCAAGCCTCGTTTTCAAGAGCAGAGGTATGAAATATTTGAGGTTCAGGAAGACTCTTTTGAAGCCTATGGTATTTATCATCTAAACTGCTTTGCTAGACTACTGCGTGATAACCCTGATGTGCAAGATACCCCTCTAACTAATGTATCGGATGATGATGTCGGAGGCTATAGCAGAGGTAATATCTAATGAGCACTTTCAATCAATCTCTTGGAGACGATCTAAGAGCTAAAAGTAGTATAAATAAACTGCTACAAATTGAAAAACGTGTTCATGATAAGTTAATCAATATGACCACATCTCAAGACTTGATTCTTGAGATCTATCGTGAATTGACTAAGGAATTAGAACACATATTCGATGATCTTTATAGAGTTGACAATGAGAATAAGATTATTCCTATTAAGAGGATTTACGCTAATCCTGAACGAGCAGTAGCTAAGCAGGTTCAAGAAGACAATATTGTTCTTCCTGTGATTAGTATTGAGCAAGACATATCTGATATTGATGCCGTTAGGAGCAGATATAGTCCAGTTCTAGTTCATGATGTAGAATGGAGTGATAAAGATCAAAGAGCTAGGAGAATTCTTTCTTTGAGTCCTACTCCTTTAAATACGACTTTTAAAATCAATATTTGGGCAAAGTATGGAGAAGATCTAGATCAAATATTAGAGCAAATTAGTTTCATGTTCAATCCTAGTTTGAATATTCCTAATAAGTTCAGCAGTGAAACTCAAGCGTTTTTAGTAGAAGAAGTTGATCAAACTAACACTACTTACAGAGATGGAGAAGATCGAATTATTCGTAGAGTAGTTGAAATTCGTATTGAGTCGTATATCCCAAGTCCGAAATTCCTACTAACCTCTACAGGAGAAATTGAATACACTCCCCATATTGAATTGGATATTACTACATTATGACCACAGTGGAAACAATTAGAATTATCATAACTGAGACAATCTCTACTAAAACTATAGATGGATAGTAACACTAAAACTAGTATAAGGCAAAAAGTCTTAGAAATGTCTCGAATTTGGAAAGGGACTAGTGGCGTGCATAAGCAGGCTCTAGCTGCCCTTCTAGGAGTGTTTAGCAATATCTCCTACAGAGACGAAGAAGGTAAGATAATCCCTGTAAAATGTGTTTACGGTGGTCCTGAGAGGACTGTAGCTAGGATAACGACAGAGGATAATATCATCCTTCCAATAATTTCTATTATCAATAGAGCAAGGGAAGGATCTCAGACCAGACGTAAGTTTTCTCCTGTTCTTCAAGAAAATAAGTACTGGAGCCATAGACACCAGAGAGCAGTAAGACTGGTTAGTCTAGCTCCTGTAGCTGTAGATTTCAACTTTGAAGTGAATTTATGGTCTAAATATGTGGCGGATATCAACCAAATCACAGAGCAATGTAGACGCCTTTTCAACCCCGCTTTAACCCTTGAAACTCCTCTAAATAAGCATACTCAAGTATTTCTTTCTAGTGAGGATAACAGTTATCAAACAGTCTTAGGGGATGCTGATGCTCGTATTATGGTAAAGAAACTTAACATCCAAGTTGAATCTTATATTCCTACCCCTATCTTTATGATTACCTCAACAGGCAAGATAGAAGAGTTCCATGGGGAAATAGAGCTTAGGAAGTAAATCGAAATTCTTTGGTCTACGAAGAAATTGTAGTTTTTGACCTAGTTCGTAAGCTACATATAAAGTAGTAAAGAACTACAAGAAGAATACCATGAAGACAATCAAAAATCTGTCTGTCCAAGGATTAGAAGTATACGTCAAAACCCCTAAAGGCCCAGAGACTGTCTGGTTAGAGCCAAGGAAGTCTATTACAATCCCTGAGAACTATGTTAGCTCTCAGATCGAACAACTAGCCATAAGGCGAATGGTAAGAGTATTCTAAGGAGAATTGAATTATGCCTAATTATGTAAGTCCTGGCGTTTTTGTTATTGAGAAGGATATCTCTCAATACGCTCCCACCGTCAACTCCTCAGTTGCTGGCGTGGTTGGGTTTGCTAGTAAGGGTAAGGTGAACAAGGCCACTCTTATTACGAGTCCACAACAGCTAATTGATACTTTTGGTCCTCCACAAGAGGATATCTTTGGACAAGGGTTGGAAGGTGCTCTTGAGATTCTAGAGCAGACTAATAGCCTTTACTATGTAAGAGCAGCAGAATCGGACGCTTCGGCAGCATCTGCTACCGTTGCACTAGGAGCTTGCCCAGCTATTCAGGTATCTGGACTACATCTTGGGGGTGGAGTTAGTGCTGTTTACCTTAGAGTTCAGGTCACTGATAACGCTGGAGTAAACCAATTTACCACTCCAAAGGTATATAATATTCCTTCAGGTACTACTACAGGGTCTCTAAGTAGCCAAGGTGCTGCTCTACAAAAGGTCATCGGAGGCTCGTTAGATTCAGCTAAGGTTGGTGTTCATTATGATTCTACCACCTCAGATACTGGATGGCTAGTTGGTAGTTGGGCTGGGTCAGGTGCTTCTATGACTGTTTCGGCTTACTCTGACCCTACCCTCCTAAACTCATTGAAAGTGCTAAGACAAATGGATGAGTATGGAGGAGTGTCAGGTAACGATGTAACTGGTGGCTTTTCTGAGATGACAGCGTATGGTATGTCCCTTAATAGTGGGTCTACTAGTAGCCTTTCATATCAAGTTCAGTCGTTGAACCCAGGAGCAGGATATAATGCAGGGACAAAGACCAATGGTGATACTAGCGGTAACAGTATTGAAGTTAGTAAATTAGGTGGACCTTATACGCTGCTAACTGTAAATGAGGATGGAGTCGCAAAAGAGCAGTTCAAGGTATCACTAGTTTCTAATAAAGACTTTGTTGAGGATAAGATCAATACTGGATCTACTGATAACCTTACCTCTGACACAATTCAGGCATCTCTATTCGCGTCGGGAGGGGATATAGCATCTCCTGTGGCTCTAACCTCATTCCTAACCACCGTATCTGCTATCGGGACTTCGATCGCGCTTCATGGAACTCACGGACAAGCAAACAATGCCACTAGACAAGAAATGCACCCGAGATTCGTAAAAATGCTTGAAGGGACGACAGATATGACAGGGGGTGATAACGGTATCCCAACCAACACAGCCGACCGAGACACCGCTTTAATTGGTGATGCGGCAGTAAATCCTAAGACTGGTATGCAATCTCTAGATGACGAGATCCTAAACATCTCACTAGCAATCGTTCCTGGAATTACTAGCCAGAATACTCAGAACGCTCTGGTTACACTAGCCGAGAAGACACAAGCTTTCCTAGCTGTGGTTTCTCCTCCTTATGCTATTGGAACAGTTCAGAATGCTATCGATTGGACTAACGGGCAGTCTGATACTAGAACTGCTGCAATCAATAGTAATTACGCTGCTGTCTACTGGCCGTGGGTTCAGACTTTCAGTGTGCATGATGGTAAGGATAGATGGTATGATCCTGGAATTTATGGAATCCGTCAAATGGTTCACACCGATGCGGTGGCAGACCCCTGGTTTGCTCCTGCTGGATTCATTAGAGGGCGTTTAACGAAGCCTACTGATGTTGAAGTGAAGCTAAACCAAGGTGACAGGGATTCACTGTATGGTGGTGGAAACGTTATAAATGGTATCGTGAACTTTGTAAGA
>Ga0209434_1000052_pt1 | contig 78049 bp, 75 predicted proteins | sample ETNvirnome_2_300_FD_184068 | JGI IMG/M metagenome (GOLD analysis project Ga0209434, IMG submission 184068) | Marine viral communities from the Pacific Ocean - ETNP_2_300 (SPAdes) (version 2) | ecosystem: Environmental > Aquatic > Marine > Oceanic | place: Pacific Ocean | collected 2013-06-22 | reverse complement strand
TGTCGGCCAAACTGCCGAATGTTACAGTCTTAATGACTTTGTATGTAGTTTATAACAAAACAACAACAACTTCGCAATCCTAAACTAGATTGCCCATAGTAGTTACTTTAAGGAGTGCTATTATGGGCAATTTTTTATCCAAATTTCACAAAGATGAAGCCGGTCAGGGAATGACCGAATATGTTATTATTTTGGTTGCAATTGCAATTATCTGCATCGCTATTACTGTACAATTTGGTGGTAAGATTAAAGCTTTGTTCGAAACCGCTGACGCAGAAATTGATACTGTAGATTCCAGTTTATAATACTATTCCCTATCTATTATAGGGTGTATAGACTATATTTAATTATAATATTATTAATAATAAGCGGATGTACTGATGAGTGTGATCCTCCTCCAGATCATGAGTTTGGAGAACTATATTTTGAGCTTGATTGTGCATGGGCTGATCCTGAAGCACCTGAACGACCCGCATTGTGGCGATGCTCTGAAACGCTTGATAACGATCTTTTAAAGGGATACATTTTTTTAGAGCTAGAACATTCGGAAAGCTTATATTTGTGCGGGACTGATTTGGTGCTGTACAGCGGCGTAGCCATTTATGACAATCTAATAAAACTTTTAACCAAAGATAGATTCAATTGTTTGCATATCACTGAAGATAGAAACAAAGGAAACGATTTTGATTGGTCATGGAGCAATTCTGAAAATATACTTCAATTTATATGGCGCCCCGATGATGAATCTTATAAAGTCATGACGCTGGTGATAGAAAAGGCCGCTTATGACGTGATTATTAGGTCCCCTGTTTATTATAAAACAGATATTGAGAACTAAATATATCATGAGGTGTAAACGACAACACATTATAACTGGTTATTTGGTGGGTATTGTTTTGGCGGCTGTTTTTCTGCTGTTGGCCATGGTCTCAGATGTCCGCGGCAGTGATTATAAATCAAACTTTGATAAAATCCCAGCTATTAATGATCGCCCTATTCGGGTTGCTTCATGGAAAAGAGCTCCGACTGTGATAGTATGCGATGCGGCCCCCATAAAAGAGGCTCCCGTCAAAAAGGCTGTAAAATTTTGGGAAGATTTGGGGCATCATTTTTTTACAACACAATTTAAACACGATCCTTTAAATAAGTGCAGACAGAGCGACCCTGTAGGATATATTATCATACGGCTTATAGGACAAGGAATAGAGATAGGGGAAGACTCCTTGGCGGTGACCCATTTTTATGTAGATAACGACACAAAGGAAGTTGATTGGGCGATAATTTACTTGAAAAATGATATGCGGGACACAGTTTTAGAACATGAAATAGGACACGCTTTAGGTTATTTACATTATAATAAAATTAATCATTTAATGAACTCAAAATGGACACAGGGCGGTTGGGATACAAACGGACTCGAAAGCAGGCGACAATAGGAGATCTGGTGGTGTGCACGGATGCCGCACGCACTGACCGCCATGGCCACACAAGAAAATTTATTGGATTAGTACTTGACAAATCTATCACAGTCTATAAAATACAAGTAGTGGATACTGGTGAAATATTCTATTGGCCAGATACCGCAACTTATTTATGGAAGGAAACAAAATGAAGATATGCGCGTTCCAGCATAGAGGAAATGGTTCAAAGAAAGGCCGGCGCAGCTTAGGCCAGAGAAAGAGAAAGAGCCGCTCCAAAGGAAGTAAAAAAAAGAAAGGAGGTAAACGATGACAGAAAAAAACGAAGAAACGAAGCATACCGAAGGTATGCCTTGGAAAATTAGAAATCGATGTGCTACGTTTGAAGAGGCCAACAGTAAAAGAATAGAGATATTAGCAGAAGAAGGCTTACAGGTGAAAATTAAGTGGTCGCGATTGCGAGATGATTTCATGGTTAAAACGCGACTAGATCCCGCATTGGCGTTTGAGGAAGAGGCAAAACTACGGCGTGAGGAGAAAAAACGTCGTAAAGCTAAACTCAACAAAAAGCGCCGTAAGAAGTGAGAATTGAAACTCGGCGCCAACGGTATGATAAAAAACTTACAACTGCCAAAAAGTATCCGATTAGTCTCTGCGCTATCAATTTCCGCGTTGATGATAACCTTGGGTATTTGGTTAGGAGTGCTGCTTGCTTTGGTGCAGAACGGCTTTATGTGGTTGGACACGTTCCTGAACGAAGCCGGATAAAGGCAACCTCGGGCAGCTTGGTTGACTATGTGGAAATTATTCAGTTTACCACACCGCGCGCTTTCTTGGATCATACCAAAAAAGAAGGCATTCAAATTATATCTGCAGAGTTGGTGGATGGGGCTAGACCCCTCTCTTCTTACGATTTCAATTTTAATAGCCCTATTACTTTGGTGGTGGGTAACGAGCAATCCGGAATTCCCCCTGAAATAATTCATCATTCTGAGATATTATATATTCCAATGCCCGGCGTAGGATATTGTCTTAACACAGCACAGGCAGCTAATATTTTGTTGTATGAGGCCGTTAATCAATACGAGGTTCAACGGAAAATAGCGGCCAACTAACTAATTAAAGAAAGGAGTCCGCTTAAGGGTTGAGTATATAAATGTCTTTCGAGTCGAGAAAAAAACTACCACCTTTTTTAAAGACGGTTTATCTATCTAATCGGGAAATTCGACTCCTTCTAGCTGGGCTCTATTCACTGAAAATGCCTCCTGAAGAGATAGAAGACACTTTATGGAAAAAGCTTCTGTTTGAGAAGCTTCATCGAAAGACTCGAAGAAAGAAGGATTGAGTGACACACCTAAAAGAAGATACTCTTAAACTTAAAGCAGCTATTGAATTAGGATCAGAATACCTGTATACTATAAAGAACGGGGGCCTCGGCCGGACTCTGGTGGTAGATGCCGGAACACCGGACAACGCTCGAATTGCCCGCAAAAAGATTCCATCCACGTGGGAGGGTCTATACGTGTTGGTAATTTATTCGCAAGCCGAGGAAGATGATGCCCCCCTCTATGATCCCAATCTTAGTTAGGAAGTAAATATATGGCACAATGGAGTAAAAAGACACTTTTGGAGGTACTCCCAAATCCATCGGGTGATGGCTATGAAGTAAATATTAAAAATCCTGAGGTAACGTTTATTGGAGTCAAGGACCAGCCAGATTTTGCTACGGTTTGGATTGTCTTTTATCCCAAAGATACAATTATAGAGCTGAAATCGTTAAAGAAATACTTTCAAAGCTTTCGTAATATACTGGTTTCTTATGAAAGGCTTATTAACGTCATTTATGAGGATTTGATGGAGGTCTATGCACCCAACCGTTTACGAATTGAGATGGATTTTAACCCCCGCGGCGGCTTATCATCCAAACTTACAATTGATTCTGATTGGTCGATCCGGGGTGGAAAAGAAAGCTTCAAAGATTGGTCCGGCCGAGACCATCGATGGTAATTTATGCTTGTTGAACTAGCTTTATTTATATCGTTCCTGGCCATTGGGCTTAACTTCATTAGTTTTTGGGCTATTATGCGCATTCGAAACGAACAAAGAGAGGTAAGCAAAAGGGCTTGGGATAGACTAAATTATTTAGAAGTAGGGATGTCTTATCACGGTATGATACCAATGCCATGGGAAATAGAAGAAGTCGAAGAACTGGTAGAGGAAATAAAATCTTATAAACACGAAGGAAATGTAGTATACTTACAAAAAGATTAATAATTTGTGCCGTCAGGCAGAAAAGAAAGGAAAAATTATGACAAACCCAATTGGAAATCAGCTCGTACGAGCGACGTTGGCTCGTTTCGAGGCCGCCCGCCAAGAATCTTTAGCAACCATTGAATTATATCTTAATGCAGCAGTGGGCGTCAGCGAACATCCGAACGTAGTGAGCGAATTAGCCGGCGCCGTAACTAAATTAGCTGCAGCCGAAGAAGCTTTAGATAGCCTCGATCGTAACTTTTTACGCGCTCAAGTCGACAATTCGGACAATATGGTCAGCGGCCCCGACAGCGCCGCCGAAGATGACTAAATTACCGCGCACTCCCTATGACACCGTGTGTGTTTCCGGCGGTTTCGATCCGGTCCACATCGGACATTTGCGAATGATGGAGGAAGCATCTCAACATGGTCATGTAATTGCAGTCGTAAACTCAGATGAATGGCTCATGAGAAAAAAGGGATATATTTTTATGCCCTTTGCTGAGCGTTGTGAAATTTTGCAAGGATTCGCCTGTGTTAGTGAAACAACCCATGTAGATGATACAGATGGCACTGTTTGTGAGGCACTTAAAAGAATAAATCCCACTTTTTTTGCTAATGGAGGCGATCGTAGAACAAACAACACCCCCGAAATGGATGTGTGCGAAGAACTAGGGATAGATCTATTATGGGAAATTGGAGGAAGTAAAATTCAAAGCTCTTCCACCTTGGTTAATGATTCAGGGGTGGTTTCCCCTTCTGTAGGGGTCACAGAGATTGATGGGGTGGAGATAACGCCCAGCAGAATCGCCATCATTTCGGCCGGTGACGTTCCAAAGAACGGTGACTATTAAAGGGGTCCCCTATTTAATAAAGCAGAGGGTCTTTATGAGCCGAAAGAAAATCTATGTTTTAGACACCAGTGTCTATTTAACAAACGCTGACTGTATCTACGCATTCAAAAATAATGATATTCACGTTCCTTTAAAGGTTTTTGAGGAAATTGATAAGCATAAAAAACGTCAAGATGCAGTCGGCGCACAAGCAAGAAAGATTATCCGCTTATGGGATGAACTCCGGAGCGCCGGTTCGCTAGCTAAAGGCGTACGAATCCGGCGTGGCCAAGGTATTATTAAGTCTATTAGCGCTGCAGGCATTACTTCTGATGACCTTCCTCGCGATTTAGATACAAAGATTCCTGACCATTTGATTATTGCGACAGCACTAAAGGCACAGCGAGAATCCGCGCGAAAAGTGATATTAGTATCTCGCGATATTAATATGAGAGTAATTGCAGATGCTGTGGGCCTTACGTCTGAGGACTTTCAGAATAATCAAGTTGTTGATAACAGTGAAAATATTTTTGAAGGATGTGCAATGGTCTTGGTTGATGATCAAATAATCGATCGTTTTTATGAAAAACAAAACGTATATTTAGAGGATCGCGGTCTTGTTCCCAATCAATATGTAATGATGGTTTCCAGCTCCAATGAAAAAAAAACAGCGCTGGGTCGTTATATTAATCATGTGGATCCTATTCGGCAGCTGTTAAAAAGCCAAAAGATTTGGGGGATTAAGCCTCGGAATAAAGAGCAACAATTTTTAATGGATGCTCTCATGGACCCTCGGATACAAATTGTTACCGCCATAGGTAAAGCAGGTAGCGGTAAGACGATCTGTGCGATCGCTGCAGGCCTCGAACAGACTATAGATGAGGCCAAGGCTGAATACTCCCGAGTAATCGTCTCACGGCCCGTACAGCCGCTGGGGAAAGACCTGGGCTTTCTCCCTGGAACCCTAGAAGAAAAAATGTCCCCGTGGTTGATGCCTATTCAGGATAATTTACAGTTTTTAATGGGAAATAATAAATTAACGCTTGACATTTACCGACAAAAGGGTACAATAGAGATAGAAGCATTGACTTATATTCGTGGTCGATCAATCTCAAATGCTTTCATCATAATTGATGAAGCACAGAACTTGACAACTCATGAATTAAAGACTATAATAACTAGAGTAGGTGAAGGAACGAAGATTGTGTTAACCGGAGATATCGAACAAATTGATAATGTTTATATCGATGCAACCTCCAATGGATTAACACATGCGGTCGAGAAATTTAAAAATTTCGAATTAGCATCGCACGTAACTCTTCATAAAGGAGAACGATCGAAAGTCGCTACCTTCGCCGCTCAGAATTTGTGAGATAAAAATGGAAGAAATAGAAAACCCCACCTTAGCCCTCCCTGTTGTTGCAGAGAGCCCGTTAAAAGAAATGATAGTTAATTATATCGGCGAAAAGGAAGAAGCAGCCGATGGCGACGTAACAGTGGCCATGGCAGTTTCGGTATTTGCCGCAGAATTTCCAGAGTTTCTTCTCGCGGTTGCAGAAGAGAATTTCCTTCGAGGTTACCAGCAGGCGTTGGATGACGTCACTGGAACCGACCATACGGTCGTCCAGCCGCGCGTTGAGGTTACTTCGAACGCTGAAGAGTGATGGAATATTATATTTATCATCTACCTGTTTTTGTAATAGATCAGGTGGAAGATGGTGTGAGTATTCCTGAATTCTGCGCCGAGGTAGAAAAATATGTGCGTCCATCGATGTTAACTAACGTCGATGTAGTGTACATTGGTAATTTTAAGGAGCTTTTGGATCGAAATGCAGCTTTTACTGATGGTGCTATTTATATGAAAGCGGCTGAACCCACTATTGAAGATATGTTAGAAAACTTTATCCACGAATTGGCCCACTCTTTGGAAATTCCGTATGCGGAACAAATCTTTAGCCAAGATCTGCGCCGAGAATTTTTAGCAAAGCGTCATACCTTATATCATCTTTTAAACGCTGAGGGTTATCACATAAACCCACGATTGTATTCAGAAGTAGAGTATAATCCGAAATTTGATAGATTTTTAGCTGATGAGGTGGGGTATCCTTTGCTTCTTACTCTTACATTAGGGCTCTTTGCGTCGCCCTATGGTGCCACGTCGTTGCAAGAATACTTTGCCAACGGATTTGAAAAATATTATTTGGGCGATGCAGCGGTTGTAAAAGATGTAAGCCCAGTCCTGTATAGGAAGATTGAAGAAATAGTTAATGGCTAAACGAGAACATATTTCGTATTCGGAATTAAAAGATTGGGCCACGTGTCCTCATTATCATAAAAAAACATGGATAGAAAAAGTAGCGACTTTTGAAGGCAATGAATATACTGCTTTTGGGACAGCAATTCATGATATTTGTGAGAAAAAGCTTCTCAAAGAGCAAGTCGATGAGACTAAGTTATTTCAAATTGGGTTTTCCAAGAACATATCAGAGCTTTTGGAAAAAAACATTGCAATAAACGAGGAAAATGTGCAGCAGATGCGCGTTGCCGGCCCACAAATCCTGGCTGAAGTTGACGATGCTTTAAAACAGTATTTTGGAGAGTATGAAGTTTTCTCGTCGGAGGAAAAACTTTATGTTCCTATTGAGAACTTCAATGTATATTTTAAAGGCTTTGTGGATGCAGTGGTGAAAGTAGGGGACACATATCATTTGTTTGACTGGAAGACTTGTTCTTGGGGCTGGGACTCGAGACGGAAAGCTAAAAAAATCGTCACATATCAGCTTACGCTATATAAACACTTTTTTTGTCAGAAACACGATATTGATCCAAAAAACGTTGAAACACACTTTGCATTACTAAAGAGAACAGCCAAAAAAGACCGGGTAGAAATTTTTAGGGTAACCAGTGGTACCAGAAAAACAGAGAATGCTCTTAAACTTCTTTACCAGGCAATCTATAATATTTCTAAAAGATTCACGATTAAGAACCGGCTGGCTTGTCATAAGCCCTATCCGTGTAAACTATATAAAACCGAACATTGTTCATAAGGAATACTCATGACAGAAAAAATTAAAATTTTTACGATCAGCGATCACCCTTTATCGCCATCCGGGGTGGGCACTCAAACTAAGTATATGATCGAAGGCATGCTAAAAACCGGAAGGTATCAATTTCTGTCTTTCGGCGGCGCCGTGCAGCACCCCAATCATGACCCTCAGAAGACCGAACAATGGGGAGACGACTGGGTAATCTGGCCAGTTGATGGTTATGGTACGGCGGATATGGTGCGAGCGATGATTCATCAACAGAAACCAGATATTTTATGGTTTATGACAGATCCCCGCTTCTATGGATGGCTATGGCAGATAGAAAACGAAATTCGACCCAATGTACCAATGGTATATTATCATGTGTGGGACAATTATCCTTACCCTAAGTTTAACCGGCCGTGGTATTTGTCTAATGATCATGTATCGTGTATATCGAAACTTACCTATGATATAGTTCAGACTGTTACTCCGGAGGTTGAAAGCAGCTATATTCCTCATGCCGTCGATCCTGACATTTTTAAACCATATGAAGAAGACATGGTGGCCAACTTCAAAAAAGAAAAAAATCTGGACGGCAAGTTTATTTGTTTCTGGAATAATCGTAACGCCCGCCGCAAACAATCGGGAACTTTGATTTGGTGGTTTAAAGAATTTTTAGACAAGGTTGGTCATGATAAGGCTACTCTTATTATGCATACGGATGTAAAGGACCAGCATGGACAGGATTTGGAGGCAATTATTGATGAATTGGGTCTTACAAATGGCGAAGTTTTATTTTCTCGCGATAAGATAGGCGCCCCGGATTTAGCTATGGTGTATAATATGGCAGACTTGACGGTGAATATATCCGATGCGGAAGGGTTTGGTTTAGCTACTCTAGAATCGATGTCTTGTGGGACTCCAATTATGGTCACCCTTACAGGCGGTATGCAGGACCAAATTTCCGATGGGAACGAAAGCTTTGGTGTAGGCCTCGAACCTACATCGAAGGCTATAATTGGTTCTCAACAGGTTCCTTATATTTATGAGGATAGACTTAAGAAGGAGGATTTTGTCGCCGGCCTTGAGAAAATGTATCAAATGCCAGCTGAAGAGCGCCGAGCCTTGGGTTTACGCGCCCGTAATTGGACACTAAAAAGCTTTTCAATGGAAAAGTTTGCGGAGCAATGGGATGAGGTTTTAACCAATGTTCATGAAACCTGTGGTTCTTGGGAGACGCGTAAGAATTATAAGTCTTATAGGTTTGGAGAGTTGGTATGAGAAAAACTGTATTAGTTAGAGGGCCGGCCTTGTCTCGCTCTGGATACGGCGAGCAAACGCGCTTCGCGCTACGTGCTTTACGTAGTCGCGAAGATTTATTTGATATATATTTGATTAATGTTCCATGGGGTCATACAGGCCAGGTATATGATGATGAAGAGTTTATTAATTGGGTTCATTTCTTACAGCAAAAGACTAATTTCTTCATGCAGAATGGCCAAAAATGTATGTGTTCTCTGCAAGTAACTATTCCCAATGAATGGCAACAGATGTGTGAATATAATGTTGGCTTCACCGCCGGCATTGAAACCACTAAGGTTGCCCCGGCGTGGATCCAATTAGGGAACAACATGGTTAACTCAATTTTGGTTGTATCGAACCATGCAAAACATGTATATCAGCATACGAGGTACCGCGCGGAGAACAGAGAAACAGGCGAGGTAGTGGATGACTATAAGCTAGAGACTCCTGTTACTGTTACTAACTATCCTGTACGTACATACACTCCAAGTTCATTAGAATTGGACCTTACTACAGATTTTAATTTTTTGACAGTGGCACAGTGGGGCCCCAGAAAAAATTTGGGGAACACTATTCGATGGTTTATAGAAGAATTTCATGATACTGAGGTTGGTCTTATTGTTAAGACCAACATTGCGAATGATTCTATTAATGATCATTGGAATTTGACTACAAAAGTAAAAAAAGAGTTAAAGTTAGATACACTGCATCCTAATCGGAAGTGTAAGATATATTTGCTCCATGGAACTCTAAATGATTCCGAGATGACGTGGCTCTATCAACACGATAAGGTCAAAGCAATGATTTCTTTAACTCATGGAGAGGGTTTCGGTCTTCCCTTATTTGAGGCTGCATATAATGGACTCCCTATTATCGCGCCCTTTTGGAGCGGCCAAACGGATTTTTTGACAGCTAAAAATAAAAAAGGGAAGCTCCGACCGATGATATCAAAGGTGGACTACACTATTCAGGCTGTCCCTGAGGGAGCTGTATGGGACGGCGTCCTCCAAAAGGATTCGATGTGGTGCTACCCATCAGAAACGAGTTATAAAACGAAAATCCGAGAGTTTTACGAAAACCCTCAGATCCTGGAATCCCAGGCGCGGAAGCTTAAAAAGACGGTGTTACGTGATTTTGCTGAAGAAAAAATGTTAGCTCATTTCTGCGAGTCTTTTTGGCTTCCTCAATGGGGCCCCATGGAGGGCAACGCAGCTGCTGAGGATAACGTTATAGAGTTTAGGTAAAATGGAAATAACTTTTGTTTCGGATTTTCTCCTTGCCGATTTAAAAGTACCCGGCGGCGCTGAGATTTGTAATACTATTTTGGTGAGTGAGTTACGATCGCGCCAGCATACAGTTTTAGAAGTACGCTCACAGCAAATAACCGCCGCAGAGATTTCTGCGTCGGATACAGTGTATATAATTTCGAATTTTGTATCTTTAGCGGAAGACTGTAAACAGGTACTAAGAACTAAAAAATATCTTATTTTTGAGCATGATCATAAGTATGCTGCCACCCGCGATCCGTCTCCATTTAAAGACTTTATTTTACCTAAAGATTTATTGCGTAATGTCTCGTTTTATGAAAACGCCGCGGCGGTCTTAGCTCAGACAAAGATTCATGCTGAAGTGATGAGAAAAAATCTTCCTTCTACATGTAACATTATTAATTTAGGCTGCAGCTTGTGGACCGAGGAACAACTTCAAAAAATAGAAGCTGTTGTGTCCTCAAATCGACAGTTTGACTGTGCGGTAATTAAATCGAACAACCCTATTAAGAATACTGCTAAGGCGTTAGAGTTTTGCGCCACTCGAAATTTAAAATATAATTTATTTGGGGACCTTCCCTATGATGAATTAATGGAACGCCTCGCAGAGTGTGAAGGTCTAGCCTTTTTTCCTACTACCTTGGAAACTTGTTGTAGATTAGTAGTAGAAGCTCGCATGCTCGGTTGTAAAGTATACACAAATGAACTTGTGGGCGCAACCAGCGAAGAATGGTTTAAGCTGAAGGGAGCTGATTTAATTCATTTTGTGCGAAATGCACGCGCCAATATTGTCTCTAAAGTCGAAGATTTATTGACTGTTCCTGCGGACTCTAATCCGGGGATAACAGTTATATTGAATGCTTACCGCCGCACTCATTTACTCCAAGAGCAGGTAGAACGTGTGCGTAATCAGACTATCGCACCTAAACAAATTTGGATTTGGGCCAATTATCACGAAGACGCTGCAGGATTTGACTATAACACTCTAGGCGTCGACCGGGTTTTTAATAATGATTATAACTGGAAATTCTACGGCCGTTTTGCAGCTGCATTGCTGGCAGATACAGAATATGTGGCGCTGTTCGATGATGATACTATGCCGGGAGAAAATTGGCTGAAGAATTGTATGGAAACAATGAAGATTCAGGAAGGAATTTTGGGAGGTATCGGCGTTAAATTACACAGCGATTCTTATGCAGATCACGAGCGCTTTGGCTGGGCCAGCCACAATGACAAAATTAAAAAAGTTGATCTCGTCGGCCATGCGTGGTTTTTTAAACGCGAGTGGCTATCACATCTTTGGACGGAAAAGCCAGTAACTTGGGAAAACGGTGAAGATATTCAGTTTGCGTATTTGGCTCAAAAATATGGGGGTATTGGCAGTTATGTTCCTCCACATCCACAAGGGGACCCTTCTCGAAGTAGTTCTTTAAAAGGGTATGAATTAGGGGTAGATGACAAAGCGACCTCTTCGGCTGCCAATCATCATATTTTTTATCCTGAAAGAGATTTGGTAGTTCGTAATGCTATAAAAAACGGATGGAAATTAGTGAAGGATGAAGAATGCTCTTAATCTCGTTTGGAACACGACCCGAGTACATTAAAATTAAGCCTCTGCTTCGGGAATTCGATAGAAAAATACCATATGCTTTACTTTTTACGGGGCAGCACACGAGTTTGTTAAAGGATGTTATAAATACCACAGATATTAGACGTCTTTCTATTGAGAGTGGGGAGAACCGACTCGATTCTATCGTGGCCTCAATTATGAATAGCAATCATGTATTTGCAAACATTACGTCTGTTATGGTGCAAGGAGATACTACATCCGCGTTTGCAGTGGCCTTGGCGGCCTTTCATCGAAAAATTAAAGTTGTTCATTTGGAAGCCGGCCTCCGTACTTATGATCTTATGAATCCATATCCCGAGGAATTTAATCGTCAGGCTATCTCGCGTATTGCTCAGGTTCATTTGTGTCCTACAGATGTGGCAAAATCCAATCTCAAAGCAGAGAATATAACAGCGGGCGTTCATGTAGTAGGGAATACCGTGCTAGATAATTTGAACACTGTTTCTTCTACATATGGGAATAGTATTTTAATAACGATGCATCGCCGAGAGAATCATCATTTGCTAGATCGATGGTTCACACAGATGGAGAGGCTTGCAGTTCAACATCCTGAATATGAATTTATTATTCCATTACATCCCAATCCTAATGTTCAACAGTACAAACATATTTTTAAGAAAGTGCGGGTGGTAGAGCCTGTAGTTCATGAAGAATTTATAAGGATGATCGCCGCGTGCAGATTTATTATTACCGATAGCGGAGGAATTCAAGAAGAGGCCTCCTTCTTAGGTAAAAAGTGTATTGTGTGCCGGAAACTCACTGAGCGCGTGGAAGGAATGGGTACATTTTCTTTTATGTGCGTAATGCCGGAGGAATTGCCGCATTTGTTTACATGGCTTAACTCGGATAATAATTATGTGGCCGACCCGGCAGAGGAGTGCCCTTATGGCGATGGCTATGCGGCCGCCAAAGTAGCCGCAGCAATGGTAGCTAAAAATGCTTTATGAGTTTAACGAGACTTTTTTCTTTTTCCTGAGGAAGCTTCTCACTAAGGAAAATTTTGCTTTTGTGCGATTCTCAGATGGGGAACTCGACATTTTACAAAATTTATATGTTGAATTGAGTGCTGACAGGGTGCAGCGCGGCTCAGAGTATCTTTCAGTACCTTCATATCCCGTAGAAGATCATAAAATATTCGACCCTACCCAAGAAAACCACCAGAAAAGTCGCGAGTTACTGTTGGAGGCTTTACAGTTCTGTAAAAAGAACTATTTTAAAGGTCTTTCGTGCCCTTGTTGCGTACCACATGAGCGGGTCAAACAATTGTGGGAGTTACACGGAGATAGGGATACAGAGCATATTGTGTGGGCCAATCAATTTGTAAATTCAAATTATGTATATTTTTTGCAACATATATATAAGGTTATAAAAGATCGCCAGGACGTTATCTTGATAGGCAATGAATCTATAGATCTTCCTGCGGTCGATCTTCAAGTTAAAGAGTTTTTCTCGGTGGGATATAATTGTTTTGTAAATGATAGAAATCTGATTGAACAAATTAAAGAATATATTGTACAACACAATATCAACAATCATCTTTTTTTGTTTTCGGCGGCCTCTCTCTCTGAAATCTTGATTTATGAACTCTATAAAGATTTCCCTCATAACACTTACATCGATATTGGAACCACACTTCATAAGCAGTTGGGTCTTTCTATTAGTCGCGATTACCTTCAAGCTTATTGGCAGCGGGAGCCCCATCCTGATTTACACAAAAGATGTGTTCATCCTTTAATGGGGCTACCAGGAAAAGGAAGTTAAAGACCTATGGGAAACAATATAAATGTTAAAACTTTGAAATTAGGTAAAAATGTAGTAATTGAGCCCTCGGCGGTCCTTCGAGGCACCGATGGCCCGGCGGAGTATATCGAAATTGGCGACAACACCTATATTGGAGCAGATGTCCAGATTATATGTAATAATCTAACGATTGGGGATTATTGCAAAATTCATCATCATACCAATATACATGGTTATAAACCGTGCAAGATAGGGCACAATGCCTGGATTGGTCAGTATTGTATTATTGATACAATTGGAGGAACCACTATAGGGAATAACTGTGGAATCGGCGCACACTCTCAGTTGTGGAGTCACATCAAATATGGGGATACTTTGGAGGGTTGTCGTTTTTTATCGGATGCTCCCCTCACTATAGGAAATGATGTGTGGCTCGTCGGCCATTGTATAGTATCTCCGATCACCGCACAAGACAAGTCAATGGCGTTAGTCGGCTCCGTGATAACTCGGGATATGGAGGCAAATCATATTTATGGAGGCTCGCCAGCCAAAGATATGACTGATAAGATTGGTCCTCAATTCAAAGAAACTTCTATGGAGGAAAAATATAAGAAAATGTGCGTCTATTTAAACAATTTTAAGCCCACATGTGCTACAATACAAATTGTAAAGGGCGCGCACCAGGTGAATTTTGATAATGAAGCGGTTTCTTATTTTAATGTGAGTACACGACATTATACAAAGCGTGGGAGCCCCGAAGAGATAGAATTCATGAAGTACTTACTCCCCGATAAAGGAAAATTTATTCCATGGCGATAAAACCCAACAAAGAGCCCTCTGCCTCCTTTCGTACCGAGGTAAGGAACGATATTCCAGAAATTACGGAAGAGGAAAAAACATTCTTTACTACCATGATTGGGGAGTCACTAAGTTGTTATCCGCTGCCGCAGATAATTGTAGGGGCGAGCGACCACGGCGTCTACTTTCCGGTCTACAGAGACCAAATCTTTGTAGATCTTGGGGCAAATGTCGGAGGACTGACGTATATTGCATCACAAATATATCAACGAGTTATCGCAGTCGAGCCTGTTGTAGCTAACCTGCGATTTTTGGAAAAAGTAATTTCTCTTGAAAATGTAAATAATGTAGAAGTTATAGAAGCAGCTGTGGGCAAAGAGACCGGCCACCGTTTTATCTACACAGACGGCGATACAGCCTCTGGAGATTGTAATTTTTATAATATACACCCCGGGGCATCGGAGGAGGATAAACAGAGCACTCCGGTCTTGTCCTTGCGTGCATTGCGCGAGCATATCATAGAAGAATATGATGACGACATCATTGATTATCTTAAAGTAGATATTGAAGGGGCTGAATTCGAATTCTTATACAATGAGGATCTGTCAAATATTAGGACAATTGCGGTAGAGGTTCATGGTGTCCCGGGCCCCCTTGTTGGCAACGTAACACAAGATGACCTTATAAGTTATTTAATAAAATATTTTGTACCTGTCCGGACAGGAAATAATATGTTTTTCGGCCACGCTCGCCAACCTGGAATTCAAACGGACCTCAGCGCGCTGACAGGCGCCGCGGCATTGACGAGCAAGAAATCAGATGCAGAGATTATAGACGAGATAGTGGGGTGGAACCGGGCAGGAAGCCCGAAAACGACTGTCGACGAAAAGGAGAGTTAAGAGTGCCTTACGATTTTATAGGTACCCGACCTGTGATTTTTATTCATATCCCAAAAACAGCGGGAACGATCGTCAAAAGTTATTTTGCCATCCGAGAAAGTTGTCATAAAACACTCCAAGACATGTATGAAGATTATACGTCTTTGGGAGATGCTGTTGATTGGGATACTTTTTTTACAAAAAACCCGTGGCCCTCCATTTCGATTGAAGACGAGAACTCGGAGGCTGTCCAAGAAGCAATCTCAACCTCCTGGCTAGCCTCTTATACCACCGACGTCGTTAATACCAAACTACGAATTATGTTTGGCCTTTATGATAACCCACAAATTGACATTTATGAAACAGCCTATAAGTTTGCTTTTGTTCGAAATCCTTGGGATAGGTTTTCTTCTATTTATCATCATTATCACAGTTTGCAACCTGACCCATATGTTCAGGAAAAAAGTTTTTCTCAATTTGTCGAGGAACTGCATCAGCAAAGGGGTTGGTTTGATCGTTCGAACCCCGAGAAGGTACACCCCTTAGCTATTACACAGGTTGAATATTTAACTTATGATCCGGAAAGTAAAAATGTTTTTAATAAGGGGCGATCCGACGGGAGATTTGTTGCCGCTGATAGTCGCAGCAATGCTCTTCCTCTGGATTCTATCGGCCGCGTTGAAAATATAGAAGAGGATATAGAGAAAATTTGTGACGCAATACAAGAATTTAGAGAAGATCCTTATCTAACCATCAAGAATGTTAAACATCCACTTAACTATGTCGATTTTAAACAATTGGCGGACGCGCTATGGCGCCTATATGATGTGCGTCCCGACTTTCGGGCCTTCGCCGCGGCCAGCGCCGCCGCGATGCGCCGATCGGCCAATAAAGATAAAGATTTTAGATTAATGTACGAAACCAAAGACTTGATTTATAAAGTGTATAAATATTATTATGAGGATGTTACTGCCTTTGATTATACCTTCGGGCCCGAAAATCCTTGCGAGATTACTGAGGAGTGCTACCAACGCTATCAGGATGAATCTGAAGGATAAAAAGTGCTTCATAATCCCTACAAAATCGTTCGTATGTTTGAGGAAGAAATCGCCCACTATACTGCAGCGCCGTATGCTATTTCTACAGACAGTTGCACTGATGCTCTATTATTGTGTTGTGAGTATTTAAAAGTGGAAGAAGTTACTATTCCTAAAAGAACCTATTTATCAGTACCACAATCTATCCTTCATGCCGGCGGCACTGTGAGATTTAGTGATATTACCTGGAAAGGAATTTATCAACTAAAGCCTTATCCAATTTATGACGCCGCCAAACGTTTGACAGGAGGCATGTATATCCCTGGCACATATATGTGTTTATCGTTTCATATTAAAAAGCATCTTAAAATTGGAAAAGGCGGTATGATTTTGTGTGACAACAAAGAGGCTTATGAATGGTTTAAGAAAGGGAGATATGAAGGTCGCCAAGAGGTTAAATATCATGATGACACTGTTAATATTAATGGCTGGAATGCATATATGACCCCCGAGCAAGCTGCCCGAGGCTTAATGCTATTGCAAAATTACCCGGCTAATGTCCCTGACCTACTCGAGGACCCTCCCTATAAAGACTTAACTGAGTTTCCATTATTTAAAAAGGAGAAATATTAGATGAGCGCCCGTGAAATAAACCGAGATGTAGACTTCGTGCAACTAGCGATGGAGCTATGGAAGAACGTTCACACTCAAGTACAGATTTCGGGTGTTCTGTCGATGCAAGGAATGGCCAATGATGTATTGATGAATGAAGTTGAAGGCGACATTGTTGAGGTAGGAGTTTGGGAGGGCGGCTGCGTGGCTTTTTTGGCCAAGTTATTTGAAAAAACCGATCGCACAGTTTGGGCCGTTGACTCTTATGAGGGATTCCAGCCCCCTGAGTCTTCGACCTATAATTATCCGGGAGAACGCCACACGCCGTCCCTTCATCAGCATCTAGCAGGCTCTGTTTATATCAGGTATGCACCGTCGTTGCAGGTATCTCTTCAGAGAGTTAAGAATAATTTAGGACACTATGGGATTAACGAAAAAAGTAACGTTAAATACTTAAAAGGATTTGCAAATGAGGTTTTAGAGCCTTCGAATTGTCCTATCGAAAAAATCGCGCTTTTGCGCATAGATGTCGACGCATATTCTGCCACAAAAGAAGTTTTAGAAGCACTTTATGATAAAGTAGTGCCAGGAGGATACATTATCTTTGATGATTGGGGTGTAACAGAAGCCCAGGCAGCAATCGAAGAATTTTTTCTGGAGCGAGGAATCGACCACAAGAACTCTTTTCAATTTCCTGTTTCCACACCAGAGCCTCGATATCCCTACATCAAGAAAATAGACAACTAAATGATTCATATAATAACCTTGCATTATGCCACCCCCGCGTGGCTAGAGATTCAGAAACGACATCTATTAAAATATACAGATGCTGAGCATAAGGTCTGGATCGCAAAGTATAAAGTAGAAATTCCTGAAGATTTTAAAATACCCTCCCATTGGGAATGGATTGACTTAGATACTGTTTACCCTTCTAACGCCAAAAATGAACATTACCTTCAGATGAACTGGATGTACGAAAATGTTGTTGGGCCCCAGATGTCCCCCGATGACGTTCTTATTTTTTTGGATAGCGATGCCTTTCCCTGTGTGGAAGACTGGACTCAGAATATTCTGCTGACGCTATCACCAGACGAAGTCTCTGCAACAACTCGCGCGAACCTTCTTTCCGGTATGGCTGACGAACACGTACCGCTCTGTGACGTTGTATGTTTGCACATGCCGGAGAACGAACCGGATCCACTTTTTACTCGACCCGGCTATCATCCTTACCCCGACTTGTGTTTTTTTGCCACTACTAAACACGTGATGGATACACACAATTTGCGCTGGGGTCTTTTTCAACTGTGGCAACAAAATCCAGGCTATGGGATGAAAGATCGTATTATTGCCGCGAATCTTAAAGTAGCTGAGATTACTCGGAGTAATGTTTTTAATGCACATAACGTAATGTTTGGAGTTTATGGTAATATGATTTATCATCAACAATGCGGCAGCCGCGCTATTGTGGGGCGCCCCCACGAAACCGGCGGAGCAGGCGTTAATACAAAAAGACAGTGCTATACGGGTTTCGATGCCTATGGACGTGTTTCGCTGGCGCGGTATCGCCACTGGTATCCTTCTTCCAATCCCAAAGATCCGTGGAACTTCGAGCTCGCGTGTCAAGATATTATAGAAGTTAATACAGCCATATTCGATATTATTTATAATAAATTGAGGGAAGACAAAGATTGTACTTTTATTAAAAGATATTTTTTGGGGCATCCATGACTGCACTGAGCTTGGTAGTTAATACTGTTTCTAAGAATCGGGATTTATGGCCCATTTTTTTTGATCGTATTGCCAGATACACAACAACTAATCTGTTTAATAAAATATATGTTTTTGTGGATTGCCCCGATGAAGATATCCCTCCCGCGTGCCATGTTGTACAATTTGACAGAGAACAAACTTATAAGGAGCAGTTCAGCACATGTATTAAAGAAGTACAAGAAGAATATTGCATCTATATTTCTGAAGATTATATTTTATATGACACAGTACGCGAGGACCTTATATCTAGATATTTAGATGTGCTTGAGGCCAATAAGGAATTATCGTTCATACGTTTTATGAAAGGTGGACTGACTGATCTTTTATACCCTCAGTTTAAAAGCTACGAAGACGTCCGCGAACTACACCACAGTTTTCCTTATTTTTATACCAATCAAGCCGCGATCTGGCGCACCCGTGATTTGGAGAAGATCCACGTTCGTGGGCCCAACCTCCATATAGGAAATAACGACTGGGAAAATTCATTTGAATATCAGGCCACCACCACGTGTCGTGAATTAGATATTCGCGGGGCTCATTGTTATCATGGGGAACCTAAACGTGGCCTCTATCATTATGATAGTATAGTGTTTCCTCATGTTGCCACTGCGCTGGTTAAGGGGAAATGGAATATGTCTGAATATCCTCATGTGATGCAAGATATTGTGAGCGAATACGATATAGACACAGCCGTCCGAGGTCAGAATTAATGCGAATCGTAGAAGATTTATCAGGCGAAGTTCCTGACACCAATACGCACCATTGGAAGCTAGCAGAAGATTCTCAGGATTCTCAAGAGGAGGTTTTGATGTATGGCTATAATTCTGCGCGAAATGCAAAATTTCAGGAAGAATTCGGGTTGTATAAACGCAAGGTCTATTTTAATAATTGGGCGCCCTGCGAGTTTGCCCAATTCACAGACCATCACGGCCATAGCGCTCTGGAATATGATGATTTGTTTGACGAAATCTATTCTATTTGTCCCTATACTACTGAGTGGCTTAATAGCTTAGGCTTGGAAAGGGTTTATAAGCCTGTTTTTTATCCTTTTGCCAAAAGTATTATCCCACCCCCTGGAATCCAAAAGAAATATGATGTTATATATCATGGAGGGATTCATGGCCGCGAGCATGCGACGTGTTTAATGGTAATGAGGGAATTTAATTATCGTTATGTGACGATGACCCACCATATTAACGAATTAACTTACAAATGTCTGCCGCTGGCTACAAACGTAAACTTGTCATTTGCTCAAAAAGTGGAGGTGGTTGCTCAAAGCAAGATATCAGTATGTTATAATTTAGTGCATGTATTGCCCCCACACATCCCGGCCATCAAATCCTATAAAGATTGGCAGCACAATACAGCGTTTAAGGAGATCGACGGGAGCAATGTGATGCCTCAATTTAAAACTAGATTCCACGAGGCCGCCATCTCTCATACTCTGAATTTAGTTCAAAGGGATCCCTGGAACATAGTGGAAAAATATTATGAGCCAGAACGTGACTTTTTATATTTTGATGATGGTACTGATCTGAGACGTCGGATACAGGATGTATTACAGAACTGGGAGAATTATCAGGGTATAATCGAAAGTGCATATCAAAAATCTCTTGACTATACAACAGATAACTTTGTTGCCCTAATCCGAGAAGGAGGAAGTTGGTAAATGAAGTGTCGCGGCTGCCATGCAGATAAATTAGAACTTATTTTAGATCTCGGGGAACAGCCTTGGTGTAACAATTTTTTGACCGAAGCTCAACTTGGGAGTGAACCCAAATATCCGCTTCGTTTAAATTATTGCAAGGGGTGTGAATTGTTGCAGCTTGATCACACAGTGGCTAAGGAGACAATGTTCGCTGATCATTGCTATTTGTCAGGCGTGACACAAACCCTTCAAAATCATTTTTACGAGGTGGCTGCTGAAAATGTTAAACAGTTTGCCATTGAGCCCGACGATTTAGTCGTAGATATCGGCGGCAATGATGGCACTCAGCTAATGCAATATCAAAAGTGTGGAATTAATAATGTGCTGAACATTGAGTGCGCCCGCCGCGTATCACAAATTGCTATAGATAATGGCGTACGCACCGTGACCGATTATTTTAGTCGCGCCATGGCCGAAGAGTACCTCGCGGAGGCCTCTGTGAGGCTCTACAACGCCTCAGGTGTCTTTTTTCATCTAGAGGAGCTCCATAGTGTCATCGATGCTATTAAATGGTCTCTACGAGAGGATGGTGTCCTCATCGTTCAATTTATGTATGCCGGTACTATGGTGGAGAAGCTGAATTTTGATACGATTTATCATGAGCATTTGTGTTATTACACATTACGCAGCTTAAATAACTTGGTTGGACAGTACGGGCTAGAAATTTTTGATGCTTATTATTCTGAAATACATAGCGGCTCTATTGTCGCTAAAATTACGCACAAGGAGGGTTCTCTGAATCAACCCTCGGAGAGATTTTTAAAGCTTCTGGAAAAGGACAAAAAGTATACCATACAAAAATTTTATGAATTCGCACAACAGATAGAAGGTCGCCGCAGTGGCTTAAAAGATTTGTTGACCGATTTAAAAGCAAAAGGAGCCACCATTTATGCTTATGGAGCGCCCGCTAAGGGAAATACTCTTTTGAACTATTTTGGTATTGATAAAACTTTGGTGGATAAAGCGGTGGAGATTAATGATCTAAAGATAGGGACATATTTGCCGCAGTCTCACATACCTATTACTAGAGAGAGTGCCCGAGATCGCCCGGACTATTATTTGTTGCTTTCCCATAATTTCGCAGACGAAATAATCATGAAAAATGAGGAGCTTATCGCTGAAGGGGTTAAATTTATTGTGCCATTTCCCAGTTTAAAAATTGTAACGGATACCTCCTTTATGCGCGCGATCGTTCAGCTTAATGAGGAAAACGTAGGAATTCTTCCAGAAATGGAAGAGACCCTGAAAGGATACTCGGCCGCAGATGCAACACGCTGTAAATTATCTCAGTTTGATAGCTTTGCTGGGTTAGCTAAAAGAGTGTGGGATAGGCTGGGGTCTTCAATTGATACAGTTTTGGAGCTCGGATCCGGAGCGACGCCATTAGTACAACACTTTCAATCTTGGGCTGATGAAGCTAATCAAGGCCTTCGCATTATTACAGTTGATGGGAATCCTATTAGCGCTGATTCACCGCATGTAAACGCGGCTAATCACTATATTATACGAACGGATATTGATTATACTTTTGCTAATGCTGACACACAGCAAATAGTTCAGTTTGATTTAATTGTGTCGTATGAGCATTTGGAACATTTAAATGACACACAGTTATTAGGGTTTGTTGCTAATTTAAAAAAACATATGCATGCCGATTCGATATTCATCGCCACCGCCTCCATGGCAATACGTGAGGAACACGTGTCGGCTCATCCTCTGGAGTGGTGGACTGATTTTTTCTCCCGGCATGGGTTTGAGGCTTTGCCCGAGTTAGCCGAAGCCGTTGGTACCTGTGCACTTACCCCAGATAAACTTCCTTATAATCAGCGACTTGAATCCATTAATGATATTGTGGTGAGGTTGAAAAGGTGAAAAGATGGTAGTTTCTGGTTTAAAGACATTGGTAACGGGCGGTACAGGATTTTTAGGAAAATACCTGGTTACCACATTGGGCGAACTCGGCCATGATATCTCTGTTTCTAATACCAAGACGGCCAATCTGAAAGATTTGAAAAATTTACAAGAGTACTACGCTGGTGTTAAGTTTGATTATATTTTTCATTTGGCAGCCGTTACTAAGGCCGGCGATTATTGTTTAAAACATCCAGGCAACCAGTGGTTAGAGAATCAGCTAATCAACACTAATATCCTAACATATTGGGTGGACTCTCAACCACAGGCTAAAATGATTTGTATGGGGACGAGTTGTTCCTATAGTCCAGGCACTGAAATGAGAGAAGAAAACTATTTACTAGGACAGCCAGACCCTGGACTATACACCTATGCAATGACCAAACGGATGTTGCTCCTGGGTCTTCAGGCTATCCAAAAAGAATTTGGATTAAAATGGCTTTATTTTATTCCCTCTACTTTATATGGCCCCGGCTTTGAATTAGACGATAATCATTTTATTTTTGATTTTATACGTAATTGTTACAATGCTGGAAAAGATGGAGAGAAGTTTACGGTGTGGGGCGACGGCGAACAACGTCGCGAATTAATTTATATAACTGATGCTGTTAATACGATCGTGTCATTGCTTGATAAAGAAAATGAAATGTTTAATTTGGGGTCCGGACAAGATTATACAATAAATGAGTTTGCAAAAATGGTTTGTAAGTGTTATAATTATAATGCATCTTTAATAGAACATGATCTGACAAAATATGTGGGTGTACGAGAAAAGAAAGTAGACATTACTAAAGTGATCAACAGTCGAGAATCGCAACCTCTTACAGAAATGTCCCTCGAAGAGGGTATAAGGTTATGTTGTGAGTATTACCGAAAGGCTGTGGTGTCCGGATGACTAGAAAATATTTACCTACTTTGGCAGAGTTAATCGATCGATTGTCCATTGTCCAACTAAAAGAGGTTTTTATTTCCCAACATAAACAGGAGTACGGCGACGAGATCGCGGCCATAGTTCATGACATTCAATTGCTTTTAGAGCAAGAGGCCAATCACGTTACTGCCGAGACTATTCGTGCTATTATTGTTCTTGCACAGATGAATTTGCATATTTGGCACAATGAGGCCAATTATCGTCGCGGAGTTAAGGATGGGAACAATCTAGAACTCACTCATGGTCTTAATGGCATCAGGAATACAGCCAAAAATAAAATTCAAGAAATTTCTGGCGGCCGCAAAGATTATAAAATTGATTGTTTAGCCGCTGAATTTACAGACTGGGAAGTTAGTTGGCTTTCTAATAGGAGAAAAGATAGTAATGATATCACATGAGAAGAAATTAATTTTTGTACATATTCCTAAAACAGGAGGGAAAACGTTTTCTAAGTTTTTCCGCCCCTACTGTGACGAGGAATCGCTACGGTTTTCACCATATAACCATGGACCCAACAAAGACCAGACAGGCGACTTACATACCGTATTGCATAACTATTATGAGTGGTATGGAGCTAAAAATATTGGCGGTTATAAGGTAGTGACTATTTGTAGAAATCCGTGGGACAAAGTTCTATCCACGTATATGGAAGAAACGCGCAAAGACCCAGATCCGTTTACATTTGATAGAGAAAAATTCAAGCACCTAATTCATAAACCTCAGGAGTTTCATCGTGAGCAGCATAGTCATCTGTTTTTTTGGCAGCGTATACGGATTGGTGATTTGACCCCGATCGCCAATCAGGGCCTTTTTAATCGATCTAACGAGACGTTGGAAGTTTTCCTGCGCGCGAACTGGTTCTGCGATCCGGAGTTCAAGCTTTCTTTTGAAAATTATGCTGCTGACGTGGGAGAGTTCTTCGATCGTTATGGAATTAGACACAATAAGCAGGAATTAAGCATAAAAACCAATACATCGAAACACGATCACTATTCTCTTTATTACGACGACGACGATCGAGATTATATAGGCTATATATGTGATCTAGACTGCTATCCTGGTGTTTGTCATCCTGATGGCTATACTTTTGTAGATCGTCGACCTTCTGAGATCCAGAAAGCACTGTCCGACCCGGAGGGCACATAAAAATGCTCCACCTCGTAACTCAATTTATTTTTTGCTATGAGAGCCCTGATTATCTGGCTCCTATCGGCGCAAGGAACGATGATATTACAAACCGTGCTTATATTGAGAGTATTAATAAATACTTTAAAAGAAAAATCAGTTACTTAGAGCTGGGATGCGCAGGGGGAGCCATAGTGGCCGATTTAATTGAGGAAGGCCATGAGGCATACGGTCTTGAAGGGACGCCATATCCTCTACAAATCGGTCGCCCCGCGTGGCTTGAACATTATAATACTAATTTATTTCATTGTGACCTCTCAAAGCCTTTTCAACTAACCGACGACGATGGCGCGGATTATCAATTTGATGTGATATCTCATTGGGAGTTTCTCGAACATTTGCCTTCCAGCTGCCTTCATTACTTTTGTGCCAAAATGTATATTCATCTGAAGGATGATGGTGCAGTATTTTGTGGTATATGCCCATGGGGGGCAAGCACGGATATAATGAGTCTGCCCGAAGGGCACCCTGATCGTTCACAAGCCAAGCATGATATTTATTTAGAGGACGTCCGAATCCGCGGCTTAGAATATCATCAGTCGTGTTTTTTTAGACATCAATGGGAGGAAAAGTATTTCTCTGATTTTTTTGAAACATTGGATTATACCTTGGAGGGTTGCTTACGAGATGATGAAACTAGCTTTAAGTGTATTCTTAAAAAGAAAATCGGCAAAAAATATATGAAATTAGCTCAAAAATATATTGAAGATTATGAATTTTTGTTCCGCGCAACCGTGAGCAAGAACAGTGGCTAGGATCTTAGTAATAGGCGATTCATGTCAGGACATTTTTGTGTATGGAAAATGCGAACGCATGTGCCCAGACGCGCCGGTTCCTATTTTTTTACCTAGCACTACACGCAGTAATGGAGGGATGGCCTCCAATGTGGTAGCTAATATCATGAAGTTGGGAGTCGAGTGCCATTTATTATGCAGCACCGAACAGATTGAAAAAACCCGCTATGTGGATGAAAAAACCAATCATATGTTTTTGAGAGTAGATTCTGGAGAGGAGAACGTTAAGAGTGTTGGCGCCCTTACAGAGGAAAAGCTGGCTCCGTATGAAATGGTAGTAGTCTCCGACTATAATAAGGGATTTCTACGAGAAGAAGATGTAAAATTTATTTGTGAACATCACTCTAATGTTTTGGTGGATACCAAAAAGCCATTGGGCCCATGGTACAAGGATGCCAAATTCATCAAAATTAACGAAAAAGAGTTTAACAAGACCAAACATACGATTGACACGTTAAATAACATGATTATTACATTAGGGGAGAACGGCTGCATGCACCGCGGAGAGAATTTTTCAGTAGAAAAGGTAGAAGTGAAAGATATGTCCGGTGCCGGCGACACATTTCTTGCAGGCTTAGCGGTGTCGTATTTAAAAACAAACGATATTCGACAAGCTATAGTGTTTGCAAACGAGTGCGCGACGAAGGTCGTGCAAAGGAGGGGAGTTAATGTCATTTAAACAGTATTATGAGCATTATTTATCACTTCATCAAAATAAAACCAATCGGCGCCTGCACGTGGTTGGTCAAGGGGTAACTGTTGCCACATTAGGAGCGGCTGTTGTTTTAAAGTCTTGGCCTCTCTTACTGTTGGCGCCTTTTGTGGTGTATCCTTTTGCCTGGAGTGGTCATATCTTCTTTGAAAAAAACCGGCCGGCGGCCTTTTCACAGCCTCTGTGGGCTAAGGTATCTGACTGGATAATGTTAAAAGATATTTTAACTGGGGAGCTGGAGTGGTGATGAATATATTAATAACGGGAGGAGCCGGGTATATTGGGAGCGAATTGATACAATTTTTGCTGCCGGAACATAAGGTAACTGTTGTAGATACCCTGACATATGGCCAGGATTCTTTGCTTCGCTATGTGCAAAATGACAACTTTTCGTTTGTGAAGGGTGATGTCCGCGATGAAGAACTTTATAAATCTTTATTGAGAAGAGCGGATGTGATTATCCCACTAGCTGCTTTGGTGGGCTTCCCACTGTGTGATCAAAAGCCTGCAGAGGCGCTCCAAGTCAACTTAGAGGCCAATATCTGGTTGGCTGAGACCAAATCATCGCTGCAACGCGTTATTTATCCTTGTACAAATTCAGGCTATGGTCGAAGTGTGGATGGCTCTGTTGTTACGGAGGAATCCCCCCTAAGTCCTGTCTCTCTATATGGGCAGACCAAGGTTGATGCCGAAACAGCTTTTCGAAACACTCCCAACTGTGCGACGTTTCGATTGGCTACGGTCTGTGGCCCTTCCACGCGCATGCGCACTGATTTGTTAGTAAACAATTTCGTTCTTCGTGCTTTACGTGATCGCCTGATCGTGCTTTATGAATGTGAATTTATGCGAAATTATGTGCACATTTGGGATGTCTGTCGGGCCTTCAAGTTTCTGATCGATAATTGGGACGCGTGTGGAAATGAGACGTATAATCTCGGGCACGATGAGATGAATATGAATAAACTGCAGCTAGCTGAGAAGATTGGAAAATATTTACCTCTGGAAATTATTAAAGCCGAGTTCACCAAGGATCCTGATGTCCGGGATTATATTGTGAGTAGTCAGAAGATATACGACAAAGGATTTGAGTGCAAGTATGATCTGGACACCAGCATTCAGCAGCTAATTAAAACGTATTCTCTGATTGATGGGCCTTGGTATGCCAACTACTAAAACGATTTTTACTAACGGCTGTTTTGATATCCTCCATCGAGGGCACGTTGAATTGTTGAAGTATTGTAAATCACTTGGCGACGTTGTTGTGGGGCTCAATAGCGACGCATCTGTTCGTCGGCTTAAGGGTTCTTCCCGTCCTTTCTTTGCTGTAGAAGACCGTCAATTTGTGTTAGAATCATGTAAATATGTGGATGAAGTCGTAGTTTTTGAAGAAGATACTCCTTATGAATTAATAAAACAGCTTAAGCCTGATATAGTAGTTAAAGGAGGGGACTATAGCCCGGAAGAGGTGGTGGGTAACGATCTCGCACAAATTAAAATTTTTAATTTTATGGATGGCTATTCTACGACAAACATTTTGGAAAAATTTAATGGTATATGTGTTTGATATCGATGGAACTATATGCGAGAACGTTGATAGTGATTATGAAAACTCAACTCCAATCTCCAAGCGGATCCAAAAGGTGAACAAACTGTATGCCGACGGCCATACGGTTATTTTTCAAACAGCGAGAGGTATGGGCCGCAGCGGTAATTCCGCAGCGTTTGCATATAAAGCGTTTTATGATATGACCAAAAAGCAACTAGAGACTTGGGACGTCCACTATCACTCCTTATTCTTAGGGAAGCCCTCTGCAGATTTTTATATTGATGATAAGGGAATAAATGATGAAGACTTCTTCACCGATTGAGTTTGTCTCAAAAGGTTGGGGCTTTGAAAAGTGGATTATAAATTGTGAAGAATATTGCGGAAAGCTGTTATACTTTGCAAAAGGAAAGAAGTGTTCCTGGCACTACCATAAACTTAAAGATGAAGTGTTTTATGTTCAGTCTGGCAAGATACTCGTGAAATACTCAGAACGAGATGATTTGAGTATGGCTGATGAAGTTGTTTTGCGTCCGGGCGACAATTTTCATGTTTACCGTGGTTTACGCCATCAAATGATTGCTATAGAAGACACAGAGCTATTTGAGTTTTCAACCCAGCATTTTGACAGCGATAGCTATAGAATTAAGAAAGGCGACTGAATGAAAAAAACATTTACCAACACTAAGTTAATTACTAATTCTCCTCATCCCCTTAACTCACCCGATTATTTGTCACCTGCAGGCTCAATTGAAGATAATAATACTAACAGTTATTTTATATGGGAAATTGACACGTATTTTAATGGGGCACCCTATCGCTTATTAGACATCGGCTGCGCGGGGGGCCAATTTGCAGTAGATATTTATAATAAAGGTGCCCCATGGCTTGGCGTAGGCTTAGAAGGGGGCAATGTTTATGGGATGACGGAGGAATTTGAAGCTCCTCTTGAGATGGAAACCGGACGCCTTGAATCTCCCGCTGGCTCACAAAATTGGCGTAATTATGAAAATAAGTGCCTTTTTCATGCAGATGTTTCACAACCATTCGTTTTGTGTAATGAGTCAGATGAGAGGATCAAGTTCAATATTGTAACAGCGTTTGAGTTTTTTGAACATCCATTACCGGAGGAGATTCCAGGGATATTAAAAAATATTAGCAATCATACTTTATTGGGCTCTGTTATCATAGGAACAATAAATCTTTCACCCGGCTTCCATCATCGGTGTGGCCACAAAAGTCGTGCCTGGTGGGACGTAATGTTTAAACAGCATGGCTTTGAAATTCCATCTGATAACATGAGCATATGGACCCACTTGCGTGACCCCGAGGTGATGCTCACCTATGGAGCATATCCCTTTCGTACTACATATCGTACCAACCAAAATTTGCCACCGTACCAACCCTTTGCTCCGACCAAGGTTTATGCAGATCTTCCTGAGGGATTTGAGTTAGATGAAACTTCGCAGGGGTCGGAGTCTCATTATCCTTTTATGTATATTAAGATGAGGGAGTACTAGATATGAAACTTGTAGTTATAACCGGCTGTTTGGGATTCATTGGATCTTATGTAACTCGTTTGTGTTTGCAGAAAGGGTGGAAAGTATATGGGATCGATAAAATAACGTATGCTGCTAATTTGCAATTACTTCCAGAGTTTGAAGAAAGTCCCCATTTTACTTTTGTGGAAGCAGACATCGCGACCTTGAAGGTCTTACCGGATTGTGACTATCTCATCAATATTGCAGCCGAGACTCATGTTGGCAATAGCATTATAGACAGTGAGGATTTTATTCACACTAACGTAAATGGAGTAAAAAATTTATTAGAACTTATTCGGCATAAACCAACTAATGTATGGGAGCGCCCTATTCTTTTGCATTTTAGTACAGACGAAGTGTATGGAGACATTGCCGCCGGCGAGCACGTCGAGTCGGATGTATTAGCGCCCAGTAACCCTTACTCAGCTTCAAAGGCAGCTGGTGATATGCTTATTAAAGCGTGGGCGCGTACATATGACACCAAATATATTATTCTGCGTCCTACAAATAATTATGGAATATATCAGCATAATGAAAAGTTGCTGCCTCTATGTGTGAGGGCTTTGCAGCGCGGCCATAAGATTAGGCTGCACGATCGTGGGGAACCAATTCGTAATTGGCTACATGCGTCGGATACGGCAGCCGCAACAGTTGCAATTATAGAAAATGGATGTACGAATGAAATATTTAATGTGGCTGGCGGATATGAACAAAAGAATGTAGACACTGTTGAAAAAATACTTAAATGTTTTTTTAATAAAGAGGTAGAATTACAAGAATTCATCGACTTAAACCACCGGCGCCCCGGGCAGGATGTGCGTTACTCTCTAAATGATAACAAGCTTCGGTCGTTAGGGTGGCGCCCTCACAAAGTTTTTGATGATGAAATAGGAAATATAGTAAAACACTACAAAGAAAATTTTCATTGGTAAAGGAGAAAAATTTATGAAATTATCTGATCAAGCTGTGGGAGCCCTTATGATGGCCCTGCAAAAATCGTTGATGGAACAAAGTGATATAGTTCCAACCCTTAAGGAAATGGACTTTGTCCATGATCCTAGTGATCCAAGTCATTCTCAACTCATGGTAACGAACCCTCCGGTTGTTACCCTTGAGGATGTCGATTTTAATGAAGAAGGAGAATAGAAAATGGCGACCACACGCAAAAGAACCGCGAAGACTGCCGCCCCATCTGCCGCTCAGGTAATGGGCGAGCATGCGGTAAGAGATCTGGTCAAGCAAGAGCTGCGTAAAGCTTTTGGTGATCATGCCCGCGAGCTAGAACAAATTTTTAGTGATATTAATACACGCTTAGAAAAGCTTGAAAAGTAAGTGCCACGGTATGAATATACCTGTGGGACCTGTGATACAAACCATTTAATTCACCATGGCATGCACGATGCCGTTCCTTTGTGTGAGTTATGTGGAAAGGAACTAGATCGTCGTGTTTCTGGTTTTCGAACACGTTCATCGACCACATCGCCGCCTAAGATAGGTACTGTTACTGAAGATTTTATTAAAACTGCACGCGACGACTTAAAACAACAAAAAGAAGAGCTCGAAGACAACCGATGATATTATATATTGCTTTAATCATTTCATTGCTAGTGAATATTTTTTTGAGTTGGTACTTGGCAACAGTGCTCCGCAAATTTCTCTATATTTCTGAGAATATGTCGGATCTTTTTTTATTATTGAAGTCGTTTGGTGCTTTTGTGAAATCTTTATATAGCATGGATTCTTATTATGGAGAGCCCCTCATCCAAGAGCTCGTTTATAAAACCAAAGAAGTTATAGGAGAGATGGAAAGTTTCAGGGATATTTTTGAAGCAACATTGGATGAAGAATTAGAGGAAGAATTGGATGCCGCAGCCGCCCCGCAAGAAGCGACGTAAGAACTACTATTTTACAAAAGTTCATGAGGAAGCTATCGTAAAATATGCGAATACTTCCGATATAGATCTACGTACAAAATTATATATTGAATATATACAGCCCGCTTTTGATCAGATGGTGGACAAAATTATCTATACCTATAGGTTCACCACGTTGCCTAATATTGATTATCTGAGAGATGACTGCAAAATATGGTTAACCACGATCCTTAATAAGTATGACCCAAGCAAGGGCTCCCGGGCCTTCTCTTATTTTTCAGTGGTTACTAAAAATTGGTTTATTCATCAAGTTAAACGTACCCAAAAAAGAAATCGTACGGAAGTCTTCATGGAGGATCTTCTTAATCACGCTGATGAAAACTTGATTTCGAACGAATGGACTTATGAAGATAAAAGAGTAGACATAGAATTTTGGGGCTCTCTATATACAGAAATTGATACGTGGGAGTCTTTTATGCTGAAAGAGAATGAAAAAAAAGTTCTTATGGCTGTCCGTATCTTGCTTGATTCGGCCGATACTATCGAAATTTTTAATAAAAAAGCTATTTATTTATACTTACGGGAGATTACTGGCCTCAATACCAAACAGGTCGTTAATAATTTAAATAAATTAAGGAAAAGGTATAGGGCTTTTAAAGAAAAATGGGAAAACGGCGAAATCTAAATGTAGATGATTATATAGAAGAGACAACCACGAATATCCGTGAAGATCGCGCCATGGCTAAATCGTTGCTTATGGATGCGATTCAGGATATGAAGATGTCGGATGCTTCTCGTAAGGAGCTTGGTCCTATTGCGGCCAAATATGTAGAAAATCTTCAAAGATCCAACGAACAGCTTGTCAAGCTCGCCGGTCTCTTGCAGAAGCAAAAAAATCACCAGTTTGGGCTAACGACCGACGACAAAGAACAGCTTTTTGACATGCTAAAAGAAGGGGAGGACTGATTATGACCAACGGCGAACATCCGATGGACACAATGCAGAGCCTGTGGCCTAAATCTGACGACGACTCGGGCGCCCGTGGCATCGATCCTCGAACCGAGAGCACGTTCAGCGCGCTTCGCCGCGGTATTACAACCATACTAACCGGTGTGCAGACCGGTCTTTCAACTAATGGTACTGGTTACGTTTGGAGAATTGATGAATCGGTCGCTAATGGGCATACTGATGCGCATTATAGTTCGGGACGTCAGTATATTGCCCGGGTGTGTATGGTTACTCAAAAAGATATTTCATGGCTTGCAACCAGGCCCGGTACCTACGACGAAACGGCCGAGGATTTTGCTATGATTACAATGATGCCTGGGTTCCTCTATGGGCCCGAGCACAACGATATTTCAATTGGAAAAATTGTAGATGTATCTTATTATGCCCACGCGGATAATCGGAGTGAAGTCGGCCAACTCGGCATCCCGCAAGGCACCGTTGACAAAGTCTGGGACCATACCCCTGTTTTGTTTCCACGACTCGAGCCGTCGATGCCCAAAGAAATGAAGTTCCGTCGCGCCTCTTCCCTCAGCGACCAGCAACAGGAAGCAGCAAATCTCACCAATATTTATCACAAGGATCTGGTTAATTTAGAATTGATACTGCCGGATATGAAGATGTTTGATTGGGATTATCCGGTCGATCCAGCCGGCATGAAAATTTCGTCGCAGTGGAGCGAGGCCAGGCAGTCCCCGACGGGCGGAGGCATCCGACCGCACCATGGAGTGGACATCGTCGGCGCGAATCGAGGCGACATATTTGGCAGCCCGGTGAGGAGCGTCTGGAATGGGACCGTAACATATGTGCATCCGCATGTTGGGCGCCCGAAGGACCCCGCCGGCCACTGGATAGAGATTTGTCACGGGGTCGTCCCCGCCGGTCGCTACAAGGGTAAAGGAGTTTATACGCGCTACTTTCATCTTAAAAATTCAGTCTCCACAAACTATAAAGAAGACCGAGCCGCCTGGAAAAGCAAGTCCCACCCCGCCGATTATCTAGTTGCAGTTGGTGACAGAGTCATCCCTGGCCAGCAGATAGGATTTGTTGGCAACACCGGCGACATCACCGGCATACATTTACATTTTGAGTTGTGGACAGGTGATTTCGGCGGACCAGGCGCGCTAATAAATAGGGATGAGAATGAGCAGGTAATTGAGGGGAATAAAAAATTTAAGGTCACGAGGATGCCCGGTAAGGAATCCCACGAGGCGTTCCGTGTTTATACTGTTGATAGTTCTAAATATAAGGACTCGGAGCCCACCGAACCACTGCAGAATAATCCTCCATTGGTAGCACCCTAATGAGTGGCGAAGGTTCCTCAAAGCAATATCTTCAGTATGTGCGTCCAGTGGGTGCTAAAACTTTATTTAGAGGGGATCGGGTAACTCCGCGCCAAACATTGCTTTGGGAAAAACATGGCGGAATTGAGGCCTTCCCGGGCTATAGTGGGGTGGGATGTACCCCAACTTTGGCCCCCAAGGCTAAGAGACTGCTGGCTGGATGCGAAGCGGAGCTTTCAGGCCAGAGTAATGTATACGTTATAACGGGCAATGACCGTCCTGGCAATATTTGCGAGGGTTACGGCGGTCGGGGGTTTCCAGATGCCGGCTCAATTGATATATGCGCAGAGCCGTCGAAGGCGTACAAACGTGACGTGGATAAGGACGGCAAGCCCGTGCTCTTCAATCCTGCATGGCCGATCGACGCCGCTCGTGTGTATGTAAGCGGAATGACCGACGCCGATGCTAATTGTGCCCCGGGAGGCTTGCCCGAAGGAAAAGTGGGAGAGCTTAAGGCGGCTTCAGCTGTCGTAACGATTGCTGATGGCCAACGTCATGTTGTTCGTGATGGTGGATATAAAATTGTAGCAGGCATGCATGGCCGCGATTCCGCCGGCCAGAAAATTATTAAAGATAGGGGAATTGAATTTATTGTGGGAAACGACGGAGAGACACAGCCACTAGCTCTCGCCGGCAATCTGCAAGAGTATCTGGAGGGCATGCAGAAGCAGATTTCAGAGAGTCGATCTAGTCTTAGTAATTATATTAAGGCTCTGGATCCTCTTATCAATGCCGCCATTAATCACAACCATAATTCACCCTTTTACGGGCAAGTAACTGCTATGGCATTTTCTATGCTTTTTCCTGGATTTAAGGCTAAGTTTCAAATAGCCGGCGATGTTGAAACAGGGATTCTTAATGGTATCGTTAACTCAAAACAAGATGAAATGGCCCTCGATCCCATAAGTGCTTCCTTTATTGCCAGTAAGGGAGTAAGGGCCACCTAACATGACAACCTACTGGTACGCGCGTCGCGTCAACAAGCCCTACGATTTAGGGGATGGCTGGATATATATAAACCTATATTCGTCTGTGTTAGAGCGCGGCCTTGCACCAGCCGCGTACCACGCGGCCACCGACCACCAAACTGCGAAAGAGATGCTCTATGGGTTTTATGGTAAACACTTAACCCAGTTGCCGCGCGTCATAAATCCTGAGTACCCTCATGATGATGCGGCGCTCCCTCCCGTCCAGTATCTAGAGGTCTATTTTCCAAAGCGTCGCTTAGCCAATCCGATTCTTCGATATAGAATTGGCAAAAAGGGATTAATGTATATGGTTCCGGTTACTTCAATGTCCACTGGAAACGAAAGTATATCCATCCAGATACGCAAGATTCCGGGATTCCTTCGTCACATTGAGACAGCCTTTAAAGTTTATCAACAGCAACTCAAATTTTATCAAGGCTCGGTGAGCCCGCGCATCAGTTTTTTAGAACTCTATCATCAATTAAAATTATATTTTGAAAACCTTGAAGAGTATGTAAACCATAATGGTTATCGACTAAAGGACTATAAGACAGTCCTCATCGAGTTTCACTCTACGGGAACAGGCGCCAACCGGCGGACCAGGAAAATCATTCTCGACAATCAGGTGACAGCACCCGTGCTGCTTATACAAGGAAATAATTTTTTCTTCGAACAGAAAAGTATTGCTACCAATCGATATGTTAACGAACTGGTTTTAAAATTTAATGCGATTTTAGCCGATACGCGGAGCACCATTAATTGGACACAATTTGTATTCGCATTTTTAACAGGCATACAGGTTAATCCTTACGGGAAGCCTCACAGTCCGACCGTAGCGAGCGAGACGTCTAAGATGATTCGTAATAGCGATATGGGCCCCTTGGGCTCTACAAAAGCCGCCGCGGCACGAGATAACAAGTTTGTTAAGAACCGCGCCAATGCATTAGCGGGAGTACAAGAGGTAAACAAGGCTCTCCTTTCGGCAGAAGTTTCATTACAGTCAAAACTCGATGGATTTGTGGGGGCAGTCCAAGATGCCGCGGATGATGTAAATAAAGTAGCCGAGATTTTGACTGAATATCGGATTGCAGCGTTGGTAGAAGCAGCTTTAGAGTGCTTGCTGTTTAATATGCCAGGCTACGCAGGAGGAATGCCGGATATGATCCCGGGAATTGATCCGTTTGCCCCCATCCCTCCCAAAATAAAAATAGAATTTCCCAAGATTTCATTGCGTCTTCCGATTCTTAGCATCAACGGATCGTTTGAAGCCATGATCCTAGAAGGCCTGAAAGCCGCTGCTATCGCAGCGGTTAAAGGCATCCTAGATTCGATAGCGGATTTAATTCGAGCTATGTGTCTGGATGTGGCAGATAGTGGCCCTCCCGCGTCACCTCCCGATGCACTCATCCGAGATTTTCCAGCGCCTGGAATAAAACCTCCCGAGGATCCTTTAAAAGCATGCTACGAGGATTCTGGACTTCTACAACATCAGGAGGAGACGGAAGCTTTCTTGACGGCATTTTCCCCGGAAATAACAGCCCGTGAGATGTGTGATTTACTTAATGGCAACCCTTCCGGAGATGTAAAGCAAGTTCTACAGAATCTGCTTTACGATGGGACTTATCCAAATGTCGCGGCGGCATTGAGCGACATAGACGCAATAATTCAGCTCTTTATGTGTTTGGGAGATTTGATTGACCCGGCCTACTGCCAAAATGTTTATAATTCATTGATTCCCCATTTGCCTGACTTAGATCCGTGTGATGTGGAAGACAATCCGGCGTATCACGATCTAATGGATCTATTGGATAACATTCATGATCTCATAGAAGCCCCGGATATGTCGTGCGGTGGAGGAATTGTGCCCCCTTATAGCGATGTGGCTCCATTTAATCATTCTATTCGAAGTCTTATAGATACAGTACTGCAGCCGGCTCAACAGACTTTTCTTACAGATCTCGCAGGGTTTCGGTCAAGAATTTTAGTAATTGACCCAACCAATCCAGAAAACCCGGCATTATCGGAACGACTAGCTATCTTAAATACATTTATGCCCGAACCCACCGATCCCGCTGCCGCACCCCCCGACGCCGGCCAGTTTCTCGCGGGCCTGTTGCCCTCTGATTTGGTAAACAGTTTTGCCACTTTTGGCAATGCACAGGCTACGCTCACTGGCATTGGAAACATACAGGACCCCCAGGAAGTCATACGATCCATTCAGTCACGGCTTACTTATGTAGTCGCGCCCAAAACACGTATTTTTTATGAAGAAATAGAAAACAATTTTAAAACAAGTTACCTGTTATCCGGCGACGCGGTACCTGGATCCCCATTTCTTAACATGGAGGACTTGCTGGATTCCCCCGGGTCCGAAATATACGCTCAATACTATGCTTTTTTAACAAGTATTCCTATTCTTAGTGATGATCTGGCCCAAACTGGTAAATCCATAGTTTATAGTATTACGGGAATTCCGAATAATCAACTCTGGGCCACGACCGACCCATACGCTATGAACCCTTTTTCAGATACACTACTCACTTATAATAATATCATTGGCGCCGGGGAAGCCTCGCACACTGGTTATGATATGGGCAACCATTCGTGGGATTCGACTCCCGAGCAAAATCTAAGGACTAACCGGCTGCTGGAAGCAGATCGTTTTGAAGGGTATGTTTTTGATCGGATTCAAAGTCTAGAAATTAATAATCATCCATTTCCTACTACGAAATTGGAAACCTTTTTCAGAAAGAAATACTATCCTTTTATTTATTTTTCAATAATTAACTTGGCCGCTTATAAGCTAGCTAACTCTCCTCTCTTTACTCCTTCTGAGCTGTTAAAACTCAATTTATTTCCTAAGTTTTGCGCAAATACGGGAGAGATTAGCTCCGCCGATCTGTTAGATGCAAACAATATAAAACAAGAAGCCCTTAACGAGTTTATAGCCAACGCGTGCCCGGATACAGATTTTGTTTTAGGGCCAGTTCGAGACGCTGCTATTTTGGGTCTGGTTAAGCTTTATCTTCAGGTCCTTGGCGTAGACCTCCTCCTAAAAAATATTTTTATGGTCGATCAGTACGGGAGCAACTTTATTGCAGACGGCACAGGCCTAATAGGAGAATTACTCTATCAGGCGCAACGCCGTATTGTAGCAACTGATAGCGTTTCTTTTATGACCAAGTCATTGCCTCGTGTCGTTAAAGATGCTGCCGCCATTAGTGTGCGCAATATCATTAAGCGAATGGAAGCTCACCAAGTCGACAGCTTTGGATTTCCGATCTCAGGGCGCCCAGTTGCTCTTCAAAACTTTATGTCCGCCATGTGGTCTCCGACTATGGACTGGGACAATGACGAGCTGAAGGCCGTTGCTATACAATATTTGTTTGAGCAACGCATCCAAAATTCTTCTCAAACAATCAATGAATTCTTCAATGTTCGTGGTGCCAATACAATTGAGACTTATTTGTATGAGGGGATCCTTGACGTTGATATCTTACGCCCGGGGATACCAGGATCCTACCCGAATCAGCTCGTGTACATCGAACCCAACAACACCGCAACCTGCAATGACGGCACAATTCCGTGCTACGAGACTCGAACGTACACCTTCGCCGGCGCCGGCCTGGAAGGCACCCATGCACAGCGGTTTTTTAAAAATTTAAATTACTTCGATCCCAATGAGACTACTAGCAGACAGTTGGACGAGACTAATTCGATTTTAAAGTACGGAGCCTTGGTAAAAGAGAAGTTCGTTCAAATTCAATATAACAGTGCCGTCACCTCAACCGGCTCGACTCTCTTCGACGCCCTTGCTATCATCCCAGATATACAAGATTTCTTTGACTCGTCGTCGCTGCAGCCTATCGCTGAAAATGGCGATATTAAAACTTATATTTTGAGTTTTCCTCAATTTAAAAAGCTTTTTCAAATGTTTGCCACCCTATATCAAACTATTGCTCCAACCGCGTCCGGCACTCTGGCCTCGGGGATGTTAGAAATCCCTTTTTATTTGGCAGGCATAGTTCCTTCGCGTTCTGCAGCCAACGAGCAAGACGGGGATAGATATAGCAAACCAATTGAATCGAAGATTCAGCTTACCGGCCGAGGCCCTTCTTATCCTGGCGCGCCCGGCGGAGACTCCTACCACGGACGTCGCGGCCTGACGGATTACGAGCTCATTAGATTTTGGATGAAAGAGGTGGCTGTGGCTCTGGAGCCCGAGATGCCCAACTGGGCGTCTAACGGTTATGCACCTGACCCCACTCCTGGCACCGTCGACGATACTTATAATGGCACAACTGATATTCCGCCGCCCCCCCTGTGGAAGTTGCAACCCCAAATCGAGAATTGGCGCCGCGCGCGCATTAAATGCGCCGGTGCGGCTTGCGCCGATTCGCCTGGCTTTTATACTAGCACCGGCGGCACCAGGTACGGTCGCAGCGGCGTCTTCTCCCCATATAACGAGAGCACTCGAGGTCATGGACCAAGTGCAGTCGGTCCTTCAAATATGCAGTGGCTTCCCGAACTGTCGGGGATGCCCCAGACGGCGATAGATGCCTGGGAACAACCAGATGTGGGAAATATTTATGTCGAGAACGCCCTACGTCTAGATCAAGTACATACCTGGCAAGAAAACGCAATAATGCATGGAGGCGTCGGCCACGATGGATATTTGGTCACCGACGAGGAGCGCGATAAATATCGACTGCGATCTCGATATGCTGTTAACGAGGTGTATATACACGGAAGTGTTATCGCCCCAGGCGTCGGATTGTATGAATCTGAGAAACGCTACCCTGACGGCTGGCCCGCCGGCTCTGCCATTGATGGGGTTGACGGCACGCCCGGCAGCAGCACCGATGTTCCAAACCATAGTATCTATATAGAGTCTAAGAACTTTGCGATCAGAAAATTTTGGTTCCGGAAGCAACTTCTCCATGACACCAGCACCGCTGGGTTCACCGAGCAGCCCGGGCAATCCGCGACAAAGGAGAGCTACAATGTTTACCTGGTTATTCAAGACAAACGAGCCCCAAGTGGCTGGCGGGACCGACGATCATATTTAGATTTCTATAAAGATAATGATTCCGACGTCGACGAAGCACGCTCTCGCATGGAGCTAATGAAAGCACTCATGATAATGTACCCCACTCAGTCTGACTTATTAGACGCGCTAGGAGAATTTGGCGCGGGCTCGGCGCAGATGATGGAATCTTTGGTCACTTCAATCTTTCCTTCTATTCAGTTCGGAAACCGACTAGCCTATGTGACCCCAGAGTTCAATTCCGGCTTCGCCGCGCAAACTGAGGGCGAGATTATTTCTGGCCAGGTTTTAACGAATAATGAAGATGCTGTAGAGAAATATGGTTCTTATTATACCTTCAAGACCGATGCCACCACCCATAGCTGTGCAAATTTTGCCACCTCATTTGAAGCCCGTGTGGACGTAACAAATGAGTTGATAGGCCCAGAACTCATACAATTTATACAGAATAACGGTACCGAGTCTGGATTTGCTCGCTACGTAGACCATTTTTACGAAAACAGTGTACTCCCCCTCACTATTCCCAATCTCGCGAATCAAGCCACCTCACGAGGCCTCTTCGGCGACGGCCAGACTATTGATTTAAAGAGAATTCTACAATATCTCTATCTTACGGGAGAGATAAAAACTTATTATCAGCTTTTCCGAGATGTTGATATTTTCAATGACACCAAGCAAGTTATACTTTTAGCATTGCAGGCAGCCTTTGCTGGCGACGATTATGAAGCAGACAGCCGCTGTAATGTCACGGCGCTCCAGAATACGGCGATGAATGGAATGCTCGCCGCCGCGAGCCCCTTTGCATCGATGGGGCAGTCCTTTATTAAGAAGATGTTGATCGAAACTCCCAAACATATTCTTAAGGGTATAGTAGAATTAACCGAGCCGCATGTGATTATCGCCAAACTCATTCGCGATATAACGCGCTCTGGATTCGAAAATATTGAACAACTTTTAAGTGCCGCCGGAAGTACTGCTGACTTGGCTAATTTATTAGCTAATGCCCCGGGTGCTCTCAACTTGTGTGATGAAGAAGTCGCTCTTCCTCCGATGCCGGAGGAGATCGAGGGCTTAAATACTATGGCCAGCAACGCTCTTGATAATATTCCCGAAATGAGCGATATTATTGCTCAAATACAAAATTTTATTGACACGAGCTACCCGGAAGGCGACGACTTCCCTGAGAGTATGAAACCATCTGTGAGTCTTAAAGACGGGATTAATTTAGAAGGATCAATTCCTTTTACGTTTTTCGTTCCGCCTATAACTCCTTTTGGTATATTATACCTCATTCTTCAGCTAATGGACTTCCCATTGGACCAAGTTCAGACTGCAGATGATAATGATTGCGAATAAGATATTTTTATTGACTAATTATAATTAACAAGGAACAGACAGATGATAGGTTTTTCACCAGTATACCCCTTACAGAAAGATAATTACCTGGGCGCATACGCAGTAACAGAGACACTAGCTGAGGTAGCGAAGCAGAATTTTATTAATTTGATGCTTACATCTCCAGGCGAACGAGTAATGGATATTAATTTTGGAGTGGGCCTGAGAAACTATTTATTTGAGTTAAATAGCCGCCACACTCAATCTCGAATTAGTTCACGAATTGAATCCCAGGTAGCCACATATCTTCCTTTTGTAAATATTCAAGAGGTGGGCTTTAACCAAGCATTGGGGATTGGCAATAATGAGAACCTTTTAACAGTGTCTGTGACATATAGTATTCCGAGTGTTGGAACTTCGGAAACTTTTAGTATTGGGAGCGCAACCAGCGTTATATAAGGATTATAAGTTCAATGGCAGACGATAGAGCTAACAATAGTAAGAAAAAATTAAAAGTAATTAATTATGGCGGCCGCGATTTTAGTTCTATTCGCTCCGATTTAATAGATTATGTAAAACGGTATTACGCCGACACGTATCAAGATTTTAACACAGCCGGCTTCGGCTCGATGATGTTAGATACAGTTTCTTATATAGGAGATGTTCTTTCATTTTATCTTGATTATCAAGTGAATGAAAACTTTTTAGATACTGCAAGCGAATATGACAACGTAGTCAAAATTGCGCGACAGTTAGGGTACAAGTATGTAACTTCCTTCTCGTCAGTGGGGATGGCGCAATTTTATTTGGCGGTGCCTGCGGACACGCAAGGCGCTGTAAATGAAAAATACCTTCCCGTGTTACAAGCCAACTCCCTTTTTACAACCAGCGGCGGCCAGCAATTCACATTGGTAGACGATGTTAATTTCGCTGATCCTAGCAACCAGGTTGTATCAGATACTCAGGATGCGACTACAGGCGCCACTTTAAAGTTTGCTGTAAAAGCAACCGGCCGAGTGGTTTCGGGAAGAATCGAACGTCAAACGGTGACGGTGGGTCAGTTTGCTAAATTTAGACAGATTTATCTTAGCGATCCAGACCCTACTGAAATTATTAGTGTTTATGATTCTGCAGGCAATCGTTATTATGAAGTAGACCATTTAGCCCAAGAAATTGTTTTTAAGGGTGTGCGAAACGATAACTCGGATCGGACTACCGTTCCCAGTATTCTTAAAGCTATCCCGGTAACACGTCGATTTACACTAGAACGAACTCGTACCGGTGCATATATACAGTTTGGCTATGGTTCTGAAGATTCCCTTACTAATGAAAAAATAGCAGACCCCAGTAGTATTGTATTAAAACTACATGGTCGCGATTATATTACACAAGGCGATTTTGATCCTACAAATCTTACGGAAACTGATAAGTTTGGTGTCGGCCCCTCCAACACTACGCTGGTAATAGTTTATAGGGTAAACGATGCTGAAGACGTAAATGCAGCTGCGGGGACCCTGACGGGCGTTCAATTTCCTATGCTGAGATACAAAGACGCTCAAAATCTTAACCCCTCTACCAAGGCCACAGTAACCAAATCATTAGAAGTTAATAATGATGAGCCAATTTCTGGCGATATAGACCTTCCATCGGTAGACGAAATTAAACAACGCGTGTTTAGTTATTACGCGGCGCAGAACCGCGCAGTTACATTAGAAGATTATAAAGCTATTTCTTATGCGATGCCTCCTCGATTCGGGGCGATAAAAAAATGCTCTATTGAAAGAGATTTTGATTCGATGCGTAGAAATTTAAATATGTATGTTATCTCGGTTAATTCAGCCGGCGCTTTCATATCCACCAATGAAACTATTAAGAATAATCTTAAAACGTGGCTTTCTACGTATAAAATGATCAATGACACCGTTGACATCCGGCCGGCACAAATAGTAAATTTTGGCATAAGTTTTAGTATTATAGCAGACTATGAAGAAAATCGATTTACTGTTTTGAATTTAGCGACTCAGAGACTTAGGAATTATTACGCTAATACAAGTTTTGATATTGATGAGTCTCTATATGTGGTTGATATTTATAGACAGCTACATCAAGTCCCAGGTGTCGTTGATGTGGTAGATGTAAAAATAGTACAACGCTCCGGTGGTAATTATTCTGATACATCTTATAATTTTGCGGCTGCTCTTTCAACAGATGGTCGATATTTGAATTCAAGAATTAATACGATTTTTGAGCTAAAGTATCCAAGTGTCGATATTCAAGGAACCGTAACCTAATGACCATTAAACGATATGTGGCCACAAAAGATACTATTATAACCAACGGTTATGATTATACATTTACTACTCGGGGTACTGGTTCTAATATGGGATATGCCGATTCTTTAGAGGTATATTCTATTTATGGACAAACCTCATCTTCTACAGGAGGCCGGAGTCAAGAACTGGCGCGTACGTTAGTACAATTCCCGATCGCGGATGTTATAACCGATCGTAATAACGGCTCTGTTCCGGCCAATGGATCGGTATCGTTTTATTTGCGTATGTTCAACGTTGAAACTGCCTTTACGTTGCCACAAGATTTTATATTAGCTATTCAAGCAGTTGCTAAGGAATGGAATGAAGGCACCGGACTCGATATGGACGAATACGCCAACTTAGGAACAGCTAACTGGCTTAGTGGGACTCTGCCGCCTGATACGGGCTGGGCCAACGCCGGCGGCGACCGCCACCTGGATCCAGCCTATTCTGTTACTTTTGCTAAAGGATATGAAGATTTAGAGTTGGATGTAACAACCTTAGTTGAGCAATGGATCGCCGGTACTAAGGATAATTATGGGTTTATGGTTAAACTTACGGGGAGCCAGGAGGCATATTATGTTAACCCAGATGGCACAGGGCTTGACAATGGGAGTCTAATCCAGAATGCCACAGGATCAACCAACACTTATTACACTAAACGATTCTCTTCTCGGTCATCTCAATACTTCTTTAAACGACCGGTATTAGAAGCTCGCTGGGACTCTTCGAAGGGCGATGATAGAGAATACTTTTATTACTCGAGCTCTTTTGCGCCTATGGAAGATAATTTAAATACTCTGTATCTTTATAATTATGTTCGCGGCCGCTTGGTTGATATTGCAGGGCTCACGAATGGCTTATTGAGGGTCTCTATTTATTCTAGCTCAGCCGGAGGCCTTCCTACAGGCTCTACTATACAGTTTGCTGCGGGCGGTGGCGCCGGGGCTAACTTGGTGACGTATGCGACGGGAGGCTATGTAAGCACGGGCATTTATTCGTGTTCTATGGCTCTTACAGCAGCTGCCACTAGATTACTAGCGTTGCATGATGTTTGGTATACTGGAAGTACTCAATATTTTACAGGCTCTTTCTACCCTGCTGTGATGCCCACATATGATAGCGCTCCCACTTTTAATAGAATAACCAGTTTAACCAATTTAAAGAAGCAATATTCTCGTAAGGAAATCGCACGATTTAGATTCTTTGTGAGAAGCAAAAATTGGAGTCCTACCCTTTATACGGTAGCTACTGCGAATAATCCTACCGAGGTGATACCGAGCGCTTCTTATTCGGTGATTAGGATCACAGACGATTATGAAGCGGTGCCACATAATACTGGGTCTGATTTAGGCACTTTGATGTCATATGATAAGAAGGGGAATTATTTTGATTTGGATATGTCAATGTTGGAAGCTGGCTATGCGTATAAAGTTAAGCTAGCTTATTATAATGATTCAATCGGTGACTGGGTCGACCAGTCTTCGGAATTCAAATTTAGAGTTGAAGAATAATTATTAAACGATGAGCCTTAAGGGATTATTTAAAAATGTTGCTGTCACAAAAACAGTAGCAGATAAATCGGCCGCCGAAATCGGAGATGTGGTGGAGTCCATGCGCTACCACAGCGCCGATATTATCAATGAAAAACGTTATGTCCCCCAGGTTGATTTTACTAGACCTCGCAACTTTGCGAGATACGGTTCAGCAGAGCAATATTATATTGATTCTTTTGCATATATTCAAGATTCATATCCTTATGATGGCTCTTTAGCCGAAAAGCTAGAGTGGCAGAATACCGGGTCTTATTTAGATTTACATGTATTTGAAAATGAATATCCTCGTACGACGGGCTATATTATTTTTAGTGCTGATGGTTATGGTACGTCTACTATTACAGATGGTTACGGCTTACCAGATGATTTAGAATATATCTATGTGCGAGGGGGCCCCAATACCGGTTCAACAAGCCCTCAGACACAAGGTGCTAATTTGTGGCAGCCTTCTGAAAAGCGCGCGAACAACCTTAAATTGGATTTAGATGAGGGAGCCACACTTGAGTTTTGGCTTAAGAAAGATGGATTTGATACCACAAAGACCCATAAAGAAGTGTTGTTCGATTTGTGGAACTATAGTGGAAGTGGCACTTCTACGGAAGCTGGGTATGGGCGTCTTCGTTTTGAACTGACGGCATCGGGCGATGACGGCGCCGGTACTGGCGGCCAGGATCCTTTCCGGTTAACTTTGATGTCCGGAGGCCTAGGCGATAATGCGGGCTTTGCTACTGCATCGGTCGGGCCCTCTACAGTAACAACGTCTTCGGTGGCTGATGGCAATTGGCACCATTATGCCTTGAGCGTAAAGAACGCAACTGATAGTAAATCAATTTACTTTGATGGAATTGATGATGCGATTAAAATTGGGGACGCTGTAGATTGGGATGCAATCGTCGGCGGAGCCGGCGCAGCTGCCAATGCATTCTCTATCTCGATGTGGGTTTATGCCGATGGTACGGCCACTGGTACATGGGCCAGCCTTCTTACTTTTGGTCAGTATGCCTCCGGCACCGGGTTCCGATCTTTACGGATGGGGGTTAGCACCGGTCAACTCTGGTTTTATTCGGCCACAGGCGGCTCGAACTTCAGAAACTCCGCCGATGTTTTAGAAACAAATAAGTGGTATCACGTAGTAGTTACCTGCGCCGCTGGCTCGGGGGGGGCAACTCATATCTATATTAACGGATCTCTAAGCGACAGCGCCTTCAACGCCTCGGGCGCCCGCGGCACCCTCACAGCTAAGTCAGTTCTTTTAGGAAACTCTAATGACTACTCGACTGCCCCTTGGGCCGGGTATATTGATAATCTGGGTATATGGGACAAACAACTTTCGCTTATTGAAGTCAGAGAAATGTATAATTCTGGAATTCCGTCTGATCTAGACAACCACAGTGCTGCAGCCAACCTGGTTGCGTGGTATCCTCTCGGAGATGCTACTGGCGATAGCTTGAATAGTACTAACGTGTCTTCGGCAAAAAATGAAATTCATGATATTGTGGGCCTTAGGCGGGCCTATGGTGTATCGGGCGAGATGCATCTCGCTCAGATCTCGCCGTATTCACCAGCTAATACTGGAATTATTTCCAAATTTTATATAGACGGGGAGTTAAGACAGTCTGGCCACCACGGTTTAAATTCGTCTGTTAGCGAGCAGCAAAATCCCACACCAAGAAGTTTGACGGGCTCCATGGATGAAATTGCAGGCTCAATGGTGGCCACCATTGGAGCTCTTGTGGCGCCGACGTCAGGATCCGCAGTGTCCAGCTTCGCCGGCAAGTTAGATGCGTCGCTGGATGAATTCAGATATTGGAAAACTCAACGTACGTCTCGCGATATTGGACGCTATTGGTTTACTCAGGTCGGTGGGGGTACCAATACTGATGTAGCAAATACTGATCTTGGGGTTTACTACAAGTTTAATGAAGGAATTACGGGCCAGGAGGCCACTGATAAAATAGTTTTAGATTACTCGGGGCGCCTCTCCAACGGCGCGTGGAATGGGTATACCTCAAATTCCCGCAACACTGGCTCTGCCATTGTATCGGCTTCTGCTGGCCCAGAATTTGAAGATCCCATTCTGTATACGTCTAATTCTTTGGTAGCCGCTAAGTTAGCCGGCCTTCAAGCCACTGGCTCGGCCTACGACAATAATAACTCTGCGATGTTATTTTCGTCATTCCCCTCCTGGATGCAGTTGGGAGATCCCGAAAACAATAATGAACTCAAGAAGCTCAGCCAGGTAATATCTAGCTACTTTGATACGCTCCACTTGCAAATCGAGGCCTTTGGAAACATCGAAAACCCCACCTATGTTTCGGGGTCTGATAAGCCTAATGTTTTAGCTAGTCGCCTATTAGAATCCCGTGGTATTCTGGCGCCCGAGTTGTTCCTCGACGCGGATATTCTCGAGCAATTAGGCGATCGAAGCGAAGACCTCATATATCAGAAGTCTTTAAGCGATATTAAAAACACCATTTACCAAAACATTTATAATAATCTTATTAATATTTTTAAGACGAAGGGAACTAAGAAATCCTTTAGAAACATGCTTCGTTGCTTTGGCGTAGATGATGAGATATATCGTATTAATATGTATTCCGATAAAACTGTCTATGAGCTTAAAGATAACCGCGAACTTAATTCGGTAAAGAAAAGATATATTGATTTTAATCATCGCGATAATTTTAAGGCTACCGTGTTTTTGTCTGCGTCTAGCGTTGACGCGACAAATACCGTTTCATATCTTTCTAGTTCAGCTGTGTGGAGCGGCCCCTATGCTGGCGCTCAACTTATAAGTTCTGGCGGCTTTGCCACCACTCTTGAATCCTATGTCTTTTTCCCACGCAAGCCGGGCCCTAGTGATGAAGATTACAATTTATATGGATTTAGAGAGCTTACAGCCTCGTTATTTGGCCGCCACACCGTAAACCCAGGAGACCCTGACGCTCTTACTTGGGACCCAAATGATGTTGCGAATTTCCAAGTTTTTGCAATACGCGACGATATTCTCTCTAATGACGCATATTTTATGCTAAGCTCGTCGGCGGGTTGGTTGACCAATCCTCTCACCTCTTCATGGTATCCCGACGTTTATGATAATAATAATTGGGGTTTTGCGGTTACTCTAAAGCCCGACAAATATCCTTACAAAAACTATATTTCTGGCTCCTCGATTCCTGATAATTATACAGTTGAATTCAAAGGAATCAATATGGGCGCTGATGTTGAACTTCGATCGTTTAATTTGAGTGCTTCCATAACTCCTGCGGGCCAGTGGGATTATGGGTTTATGACAGGGTCAACCAGAGTATATGTGGGAGCACATCGACAAAACTTTACTGGTGATACCTTACAGTCCTCGGACGTGCGCGTGGGATTTTGTCGGTATTGGCTAACTGATATTACTCCCGCGACTCTGAAGGATCACATCCGCGATGTTCATAATTATGGTACTCCTAATCCTAGCTTTAGCCCCTTTTTATATCAAGTTAGTTCTTCAAATCCTGGCCCTGGTGGCACACACGGCGCGCCTTGGCTATTTGTAGACTACAAAGAAGGCGACACTTTAGCACTTAACTGGGACTTTGAGACGATAACGTCTTCTAATGCATCCGGCGAGTTCCACGTTCCAGATTTTTCTTCTGGCTCAACCGCTGCAGCGGCAAGCCAATTTGGTCTCTTGGGGGACCTGCTTGGATCCCAGCACCCTGGTTATGGTTACGGGTTCCCTGTTAACGCGACCGGCGCCGTTAATTATAACTATGTGCTAGCTTCTGAGCTCTCGCCACCGGAGGTATTGAATTCGGATGACATGATCTCCATTCTTAACGATCAAGATGACGAGATCTTCTTGCGAGATTCCCGACCCATTAACTATCAGTTTATAATTGAAAAGAGTATGTATCGTACCATCAGCGATAGCATGCTCCAGATGTTTGCTAGTATAGAAGACTTTAATAACCTTATAGGAGACCCTGTTCAGAAATATCGGACCCGATATAAACAACTAGATTTCTTAAAACGCAAATACTTTGAAAAAGTACAAAACGAGATTGATTTTGATCGTTATTATGAGTTTTATAAATGGTTTGATTCTTCTCTGAGTAAAATCTTAGCTCAGCTTATGCCTGTGGGGACACAGTTTGATGATGAAATACAAAACGTTATCGAGAATCATGCCTTGGAAAGAAACAAGTATGAGCACAAGCTTCCAGGGTGGGAGCCTCTCGGAGACGAGTACTTGGGTCAAATTGTATCTATCCTTCCTTTAAGTCCCGGCTGGCGTTATAGACATCACCCCATTAGTAATTTACAGAAAGATAATTTTGAATATTGGAAGTCATTAGCTGAGCGTAACGAGGGTTTACTGGCCACTGGAGACACCTACGTAGACACCGACAAACAGATAACTTTTAATGCTACCACTAAGAAAATTCTTCAAGCCAAGCTTCATTCTTTTTATCGCTTTAACACTGATCGCATTGATATTTTTGAACCAGGTGTAAAATTTGATGAGCGCAAAAATTTGGCTTTTGTGTTCCCCGCCACACAGCCGTTTGGCCCTGTGGTCACCACTACGAGTGCATCGCAGAATATTTTAGTGAGCCGCGGCAGCAGTGTAGAAGAGTTGCAGGATATTGCCGCAATTTTGGATCCTTTGCACACCGCTTCGCTAGCCTTCGGCCTCAGTGCAGTCAATAAAACAAATTATAGACAGCCGAAATCTGGTAAGATGGGCGCCCCATTTAAATTATTGAATTCCTCTGGATCTCCTGCTTCCACTAGTCATCGCCAATTGGTGAGTGATTCATACTCCTCGGATGTTATATTAACAAATTTACATGAAGATATTGCGTGGCCGTCACATGCAACTCGCCCCCTTCAGGGCCCCTTTACCGAGAAACATGTCGGCGGCCGCTTCTATCGTCATACGGCTCTTAACGACGGCGAAGACGATCGCAGTAACCGGGCCGAGGGATGGCGTATTCAGTTTGATGGAGTTCTCGGCTCTGACAATAATCCATTAACTTCTCCTTATTTGGCGATAGTGCCTCCCAACTACCCTCCCGAACACGCTGCTGACGGAGCTTTTCCTGAGGGGTACGACTCAGCGCTACCTACAGCTTATCGGACACGAATTGAGGGGACAAAAAGTCCGGCCAACATTAAAAACATTAAAACAATAACTGGATCTTTAGAAATTCGTGTCTCCGGTGCGCTTTATCAGAGTAATCTTGGAACGTATAGTAAAAGTTACGAGGTCCTGCAGTCACCCGGCCGCACCACAAACGATCCTTATTTCGCACAGAATGCTGCGAGTTTTGCTCGGTATCCTGAAACTTTGGCAACTCGAGGGCGATTTTTGTTGGGCTCTGGCTCTGATGAGGAACCAGGTTCATGGAATCCTGGAGGCACCATTAACTATTTGCTTCCCACTCGGCCTCCTGAAGATTCAGTTTTTGTTACTAGATATGCATCGCCCGGTGGTCGCTCGCAAAAGTCGTTAGGGTTTTTAGATCCCCGCCATGCCGAAATATCCGTATATAATGCACAACCCTATCGTAACCAAGAAGTGCTGAATTTTGGAAATACAGGGTCGACCGAAAACCTTATTGATGCATCTATTCAGCATGTGGCAGTTGTGGTGGATCATCTTGACAAAAATCGAGGTTTGCGGCAGCTTCTTTCGTTGCCCTGCGGCCCGGGCTATTCCGATGGTGTATACGGATACGTTACGCCGGAAGGTGTTGTGAACCCGTCTTATCATAAAGTTCCGCGTAATCGAGCGGCGGTAATCAAGAAGAGTACATATTCAGCCACTGGGCCATTTTTTACTGGGTCCACATTTGACAATGGGTATGTTCAGCACGCTATCCCGCGCTCTCCTCAAAATTATCAGTGGGTGAGCGAGTCATGTACCGCTGACGCCGTTATTTTTGATTGGGCATACCCGGCGTGTGATTATCTTACTTCTTCCACATGGCCCTTAATAACCATTTCTGATGCTTACTCAGATGCCTCTTTTGTTAGTTTAAATAATAGAGTGGTGGACCCTGTCTCCACGGCCACCAACACTATCGGGAATACCGCCGCCCATGTTGAAGGGACGTTTCGATATATTAATGTTGCCACCTCTCCGAGTTGGCAGCACCCACAGGACTCTTTCAATACTCTTATATTAGGCCGCGATGGCCCCTACCAATACCCAAGCTGGAAACAAGTGCGCAATACAGATAACCGTCTCCTTAAGGCACAGAATAAAGAGCATATCATTACCATGGTGGATAGATCGGCCGCCGATATAGAACATCAGGCGGCTGGCCATCAGCGCGCCCGATACCGGCAGCTGCGCCTGGGCAATTCTTGGCGTAGCTTTAAAGAACCACCTATTTCAAGTGAGTCTATCCCTATGGTACACCGGATAACTCAAATAATTTCTCTTCCTTCGATCGTGGCCCAGCCGCCGACAGCCGCCCGAGGACTGCGTATTTCGTCCCGGAGCAAGGTAGTGAATTATGTTTTTAAACATAGTTATGCAAATAAATTAACTCATTTTGCCAACTATAAGTTGGATAATCTTTTGGGCCTCACAAAAGATTTTGATTCTGGTGGTTTATATTTTAATCGATTAAATTCGATGATTTTCGATCGAGACAATAAAGATATCGAACTTCGCCCCACGTTTAGAAACATCTCGTTTGTTTATGGACAAAGAATTTTTCCGGCTCCTCGCAACGCATGGCTTACCGGGTCTTATACTCGTCCTAATTTTACAATTGATGATATTTGGAATGATAATCGCCACAAAAGAAGTCAAATACCCTATGACGCTTCCGACGATGCGAATCCGACCACTAATTCGCAAGAGTGCGCACGGCCTCGTCAGAGTATGTGGCCGCTGGATGCACCCGAGAAATTCACAACATTGACGAGCCCCTCAGGATCAGGCGAATATCAGGAAGTGGGAAATAGATTTGATAGATATTATGGAGGCAACAATATTTGTCCTGGTATAAGTTATAATTTTCTTGTTCCGACGGGATTTGATGCCACCTCAACACCTGTTTTTGGAGACACGGTGTTGTTTGAACCCAAAGTTTGGGACGATGAAGAGGCCACTTGTGTCCAGTATTCAATTCCTCACCAGACCTATGAACAATATGCACGTTATATAAAATTGCAAGGAAAAGATTACTCACTCATTCCAGAATTCCGCATGTCGAAACATGTAGAAACTTATCGGAATGAGTTTGTGCCCGATGCATCACTTACAATGGATACTGATTTCACGAACATTTTTGAGGTAACGGGGTCCGCCTTTAAATCGGGCGACTCCTCTAATACTGAATTTTTTAATGATTTATCAATTGGGGAGTTCTTAAAATATTTTCAGGTGGTCGATAGCGCTACCGAGGGGACGCTGCTGGTCGATGGCACTACTTTGATGAAAACACAATTTGGACTGCAGTGCAGCGCAATTATAAAGCCGCTTCCTTATAAAAACTTTTATCCTGCTGAATATGTGGTGAATGAGTTAGGCACCCTCTTTTCGTCCTCAGTTGGCCCCTATGTAGAGAAAAGGCCAACTTGGAAAGGAGCTTGGCGTACGCTTCTTGAACCATGGCAGGCCCTCATGCTAAATTCAATTAAGTCAGGAATTGGGGTGGGTACATATATCTTAACGGGTGATAATACGAGTTTGGATGACGGCGTCGCGCTTCCAGATGTGGCCGGTGCTCCTGGAATCAAAGGGCCCGCCACGGTGCAGACTCCGATGGGATCAACACATGCTGTTAATAGCGTAAATAATATTTTGAAAGATTATGTTATTAATCACGGCCGCGGCAGCATTTTCTCTTGTTCTATAGATAAGTCGGCCGGCCAAAATTTTTATAATCCTCAAAGAATTCCTTTTGAAGGATTGTATAAGCCGGCATCTTATTTTACTGCCTTAACCATCAGTGGTTCCAAAGAGCAAACGGGCATCATGTATGATACTGGTATAGCATCAGCGAGTTTATCGGCAAGCTCGGCGGGGACACACGTTCGCAATTCCCTGCGTTGGAACGGTACGCGGGGACCTTTGTATGAATTAGCAATCGATCAATTCCTGGCGGCTGCTCAAAATATATTTATAGACCCCGATGAACGACCAGTATTTTTCTCTTCCCCTGCTAGCGCGATTAATACCCAAAATATTAAGCAGGGAGAGGCTTTAGCATTAACTTTCACTTTTAACCGAACTCTGTTACCCGACGGAACTGCCGACACCGCAACTTTTGAAAATTATAGCTCACCGTGGGCCTTTGGTACTCCCGTTGCTCTTAGTGACGAACTAACCGGTGGTAGCAACAAGGTATATAGTGCTTCTTACGCGCCCCATACGCCTGCCTATATGTACGGGACCTCTTCTGTGACGATGTGTGTGACCGCTTCCTATGATAATCCCACCCTTGCCTCTCTTGTATCGGAGGCAGAGTTTACATATGAGAGATCATTAGAAACCCCAGCCTATAGTAAGGCAGCGATGGGTTATTGGTTTGCTCAACAGGTATCAGAGAGTTTTAATATGAGATCTGTGGTGTCTCGTCAAATTCCAGGCACAACTCAAGTTGATGATCATTGGGCGATATCTCCCAAATGGGAATATCCAATATTCCATTTCCCTTGTACGCCCACACAAGGTGCCTCCGCCGCTTCGGCTATTGCCTATACTGGTCAAAACGCTGATCAAGTTGTTAAAACACGCGGTATGTGGCATCAATATGGACTAGCATGCACAGGGTCACAGGGAGTGTTTGTGGAGATTGGCACACCCGAGTTTGTGGTGTCACCACAATACGGTAGGCTAGTGAATCCTAAGTCGTTGGCATCCGCTGTCGGGTTTGAAGAAGGGGTGCGGAAATCAATTGGCAACGTGAGGAAGAGTCTGAAGATAAGTGAGGCAATTGTGGCTATTCCATTTATTACGGGCCGCGATGGAAGAAGAAAGTTTTATAAATTACCTTCGACATCCCCTGCCGCCCAGAAAATTGCTGTTAGTTTAGACACATACGTATTTCCACCTAACTTTGATTGGGTACACCATCCCGTTGTTTCTTCCATTTCAATGTATATTTTTGAGTATGATATAACACTGAATCAGAAAGATTTGGGTGATATTGCACAGAATGTGCTTCCCAAAGCTTTTAGGGACACAACAAAGAAAGATGTTTATGAACTTCCCGCTCCCAAAACTATAACTCACCAGCTCCATGGCTTGAATTTGCTCAACAAATCAACGAGAAAGTTCCGCCAGGATTTACGCTGGCTTGTGTTCAAGGTGAAGCAGCGCGCCCCTCACAATTATACTCTTAGAAATATGACAGGAGACTTTTCGTTGCGTAATATTCCTGATAACGTACGCACTGAATATACTTATAATTGGCCGTACGATTGGTTATCTATAGTTGAACTAATTAAATTAGAAGAGTTTATTACATGGGAAGGAGGGGACACTAGTACCGCCCCGTGCCCCGAACTAGACCCGGAAGCCCTGGAAGAAACCGATTTGGTTCACCTTGCTCGTACGCCCTCTGGTGATGTGATCGACATCCACATACCCCCTGTTGGTCTCGCCTGTGTCGTGAAGGGTACTTACATCGATACATCGGCCGGCCCAGTGCTTGTAGAAGATATAAATGTTGGCGCCAAAGTGTTAAGTCATAATTTTAATACTTCTGAGATGGGATATTTCGAAGTACTTGGGACTGTTACAAACACCGTTAATGGGTGGTGTAAGATCAGAACGAAAGAGGGGTTTGAATTAGGTTGCTCTCTTGACCACCCCATTATGAGTAACTCTGCGGCATTTTGGGAATTAGCTGCTTCTGATGCCTCTCCGGGCGATCACACATGGGTATTAAAAGACGGCGAACTAAGAGACGATGTTATTGAATCGGTTGAGATATTTGAAGGGTCAGCCGAAGTATATAATATGGAAGTGGATAACGTTCATACTTATATTAGTGATGGAATCTTGTCTCACAACGCAGCGATCAATCCAACGCGGGCGCCCGGGATGACATCCAAGTTGCAGTCAAAGGGCGGCGGCGCTGCGAATCTCGCCTACCTGAAGCAACAGATGCTGCAGCAGCAGCACAGCGACTCCAACCTCGCTATGTTGCACCAGTCGAACGGCCGCTCCGCTCAGGGTATGCAACTCTCTTCTGGAGCCTCGAAGCTTGATATGTATAGAGCTGTATATGATTCTAACCAGGTGAAAAATTTAACCGAAAAGCAAAAACAGGCCCAGGACGCCTCCAGGTCCCAAGCCGCCGCCCAGGCCCAGCAGGCATTGGCTTTGCTAAGGTAAGAGGTAAACTATGGAATTTTTTAATAGTAAAGAAGAGGTAATAGACATTGTGCTCACTCCGTTTGGACGCTATGCGCTTTCGCAGGGGGACTGGGACCCTCAGTATTATGCTTTCTTTGATGACGATATCATTTATGATTGTAAATGGGCTGAGTCTACAATGGAAGAGTCTCAAAACGCTATTGAGGGACGCATTCAAGAGCGTACGCCGTACATGAAAAGTCCTACTGCTTTTTTGGGGGTTGGTACATTGGGAGCGTATCAAACTAATGAAATCCGCGCCGCCATCGACGCGCTCGGTTATGGCCCCAACCCTCCTTTCGTTATTCAAGATCCGGTGAACGGCATCAATAAAATTTACAATCAAGAACATCTACAGCCCTATGGAGATAAATTTGATTTTCTGTCATTGCCCCTGGCCAGCTCAGAGTTGTCGTCCAAGTATTATCCTGCTTGGAATCTTACAATGCTTAGGGGGGAAATAACATCTTCGACAAATTATCTTATCTCCCCTCGTCATAAAGTTGATCCTCTCGCCGGCCCGGATTCAATTAGGTACGAACAGGTTCCTCAAATTGACGTAAATCTACAATATAATTTGTATGTGGGGGAACTGGAAGTTCCCTCTCCCCTGGCTTCTAACGCCCAATTCGCGGATTATAATAATATTACCTTTCCTTTACCCGACAATACACCGATTCCCAATGTGACGGGAGATATCCCACCGGAAGATTTTGAAAGTATTGCTTCCCAAGTTTTTTCGGACGGCACCTATTTTGCGATCCAAAATGGTAAGATTATTATTGATTTGTTAGAACTCAATACTCGATTTACGAAAGAGAACTTTGAAATTGAGGTATTTATAAGTGGCGCCGCCTTCGACGACGGCTATGGAAACCCAATGCAACTTTATTTTGCCGACCCAGATGCCCCTCATTACGAATCTGATGAAGTAGGAAATTACCTAACTATTCGTACAGATGCATCTATACCGGGGATTTCTCTCCAGCGTGGATCGTTTGAAGATATAGAACAGTTGGTGACGGATAGTGAAACCGGCGAGGTCGTAAGTACCCGGGACTTCATTATACGCGACCTGTATGCCCCAGAAGAGGATATTTGTGACTAATGAAACTTAACTTTGGTCGAAGCCCTTATGGCATCAATATTTCTAACGTAAATATAGGCGGCCGCCCTAGCGGCCCTCTTCTAGATATAAGCGTGGGAATATATAGTGGTCGTGCCCGACAGTCGGCCCCATCACTTAGTACTTCAAAAATCTTTTGTTTACTAACCACGCATCCAGCGGAAACTGAAAAGTTTTTGTCAGACCAAAGCTCTATAATGACATATATTAATAATACAGCTTTGGGCGCCGGGGGCAAAAGAAGTGCTTCCAAGGAAGATATTAAATCGGCTGCCCCGTTTGCCAACGGCGCCGGCCGCGGCCAACCCGCGTCGGCCGTCTATTGCCAGGTAGATAGTCTCGGTGCGCGCTATGGTCAACGCTGGGTCCGCGGCCCTAATGGATATGTTTATCATAAAAATTTCCAACTTAAGTTAAGAGCCCACTCGCGGCACATGTTTTTATTTGTGGGTCTCTATAATTCTCTCTATGATAAAACCTTTGGCACGATGATGAGCTCTATGTTTGCTATGGATACTCTCTCGGTAGCCCCGGCGATGTCGGCGGCGCAGTCCAATATACTGCTATTTACAAACACGTCGATGTCAGATATTTATATGGGGGATGCATATCAAAACTCACAAGGGGATTGGTATAAGACGGGCCTTCCCCCTGGCGCCACGGGGGCGCGACTGACTGCGCAAGAGGTGCCTAATTTAAAGGTAACCTATAGCAGCGCCTGGAACAAACAACTCTTTAAACAACTTTTATCTACGGTAGAAGAAAAAATAAATTTTGAAAAGAAAAATTATGATCCTCAACAGGTGATGAAGATATATCAATCTAACTCTCGTAATTATTTTTCTCCTTTATATGGTACTAAAACAGCATTGGTGGGTGGTCGCACCGGCACTGAGGGTTTTCCTATTCTTTTTGCATTTAACAAGGATCAATTTTTTAAAGATAGGGGCTCCTTAGCTCATGTGTTAAGGAACAGAACCGCGCTCGCTTCATCTTTTACTTTAAAGAGTGCGAAGCTTTATCGTAAAAGAAAATTAACTAAGGATGTATATAATCCCCTAACGATCCGCGGCATCTCTTTGGATTTTGAGCAGGGGGAGACTGTGGTAACACGTGAACTTGATGTGGTAAGCCTTATGCCCTCTCCTCTAACAATGTTTATGTCCGCTGTGGACACTGAGGGGCCAAATTTGTCTGCTGGTATTTATGCATATGGAGTGGAATTAGTTTTTCAAGATATGACTTTTGAGAAAATTAAGGGGGTGTTAAATGCGCCTCCTTACAATCTCCTTAGTATAGAATCGCAGCTTAGGGCTCTCTATCTTAAGTCACAACAGCTTAATAACTATGACGGTAATACACGTCGTATAACACCAAATTTTGAAGGGGTGCTGGATCGAACTCCCAAAGGAGATAAAATCTGGGTGAATGCCATCTATGCTTATCTGTCTGCCTTAAATTTGTTTTGTAAGTCAATAGAAGCTGAGTTTAACACTACACCCGAGCTCCTAGCAACGAATATTTACTCTTTTACTAATCCCTTTGACAATGGCCCTGCAGGAATCTCTCGTTTAATCGAAATAATTGGCAGCCTCACTTCCCAGATTAAGCAACTTATTGGAACTGACACCTTCCTGTCCACAATCCCCGATGATGGAAAGGGAACGCGCGTAAGTAAAATGGATGATTTTCCGCGCTTTGTTAGGATAAAGCACTATTTTGATGCGCGCTTTGATCCCCGGGACTATAGAGACGACGGTTTCGATTACTTGTCCTCGACAATCGAAAATAAATCTACAGATTCTTATACACCTTTGCGCGTTATATCTTATAACCGTCTTAATGATATCTTGGGTACATTACCGGAATCTTATTCACTTGGGTCTCTCACCAATGGTGTATCTTTAAGTCCCCGCTACTTTTCGATGGACGGGAAAGCGACCGCGGTGAATTCGACTTTACCAGATTCTTTCAAAAATAATTCTGTAGTAGCTACTACTTTATTGGCAGCCTCTCAATGTGCCGCCCCCGAAAAGAATTATGCACAGTTTTCTACTATAGTAGATCAATCGGAAACTGGCCTCCCGTCTTGGGAGATTCGATGCATTAGAAACAATCTACGTCTTCTGGCACTAGAAAGCTGTACTGTTCGAATTGATGAGGATGATATTAAACCGAGAGAATACTATAAAGATAAAGGAAAAGCTTCTAATGAAACAGAAGACGCGTCAATTAAAATGTCGATGGCGTCGCCCTTTATCACAAAAGGAGACAGGGACATTGGATTAATAGATTTTTTATATAATATGCAGAATAATGATCCCAATCAAGAATACTTGGATGAGATAAGCAAGATCAGCAACCATATTCTTTACTATTTGACGCAAACAGATTATTTTGATAAGGTGAGCGATATGAAGGATATACCGGTCAAAAATATAACAGATATCAATGTTTTTAAGTCGAAAGAAAGCACTGTTGCCACTCTAGAGAGCCGCCTATTAGAAGAATCTCAAAAAGCCGCCGGCGAACCACAAGACCTCATGCGCCAGATGCTCCTTGGACAATCTCCTTTCTCTTATAAATTTGCGCCGCAGCATATGGAATACCTACGTCGTTTGAAAGGCGCCGTTACTGCGATAGATATCGTAGAATTTTATTTAAAGTATGGGGAAGTAAGAAACGTTCAATATTGTGCTGGGTTTTCTCGAATTGGCGGCGAACTGCAGTTATCTGACCCAGTCTGGGTAAATCTCACGCGTAGCACATTAGAAAACTTTAGTGCCACTGGTAGATCTCTCTTTTGTCGTCTTATTAAGCCCTCCACCGCTTTTAGTGATTATAAGGGCCTGGATGCCTCGGCATATGATAATTATTTTATTTTAGGATCCGAAGCGCCCATGGCTACACGGCCATACCCCGTGGCTAATTTGGGAGCTAGAGGCTTAAATGTTAGTATAATGTCTGGTATAAATAAACAACAGTTTTCATCAAATAGAGAAAATAACCTTTTTATGTTTTCTACAATCCCTGGCTCACAAATTGATTATGAGGCGAACACACTATCCCCCTATCGTCAGTGGGCTCGTCGGGGTGCCTCCACTAGGAAGCGATTAAGAAACTCTGGACGCAGTCAAGTGGAGTTATCTCATACGCCTATGCAATCGCGCTCTACGACCGACGACGACTCGGGCGGTTCTGGAGGACCAACAGGTAACTACTAATGGGTTCTGGAACACCAAGGAAATATCTTGTTAAGCAGCTGATAGAGAATCATTATCTCATTGGCATGCCGGCTATGTATCGACATAATTGGGAAATCCTCGGTCTGGCGCCTTCCTTCGACGTTGCAGCCGAAGCCTATGCCACGATCGGCGAGAATTGGGATGATGCCGTCGCCGCTCTCCGTCACCCGGCGATTCATGCATCTGGCCTCGTCGGAGTCGTGGGAAGTGACTTCCCGTTCTTTCTTAATGATGGGCCGTTACCTGATTGGTTTAGATTTACTATGCGGCGATACTGGGGGTTTGTTAATGGCTCTATGGCCTTCAGCGATCCGCCAGCACCCTTTCAGATAATGAGCTTTTTAGCCAAACCTTTCGGGAGTCCATTGACTTTTAATAACCAAACGGCCGATGTACAATCCCTTGGAGCCTTGGGCCTCGATAATCTTAATCCGATTCCCGATATTCCTTTCGACATTATACAATTTGAGTCTTTGGTGCCACCGGGCCCTTATGGGGTATATGATTATAACTCGACTTCTACGTCCTTACAAACTCAGGTATCGGGCATTTCGGCAGATAGATTTATTGATCTAGCATTGAATGCAGGACAGCACACCACTTACCCCAGCGCTATTGTAAATCCATGGACGCCCCTCCCTGCTGGTGTCACCGCCCACGAATGGTCTATGGGGCCCTCTGCCCCCCAATTCCCTGTGATAGGATCGGAAAAGCTTGTGGTCTCGATCGCTGGAAATCAGTACGAATGGGCCGTCGGCGGTAGTGAAATATATAGCGGTATTGCTCCGGCTCTTCCCGCAGAATATATGCAGCTTGTGGACGGCTCGGATAATCGACTCTGGGCTTCGGTTATTTTGGGGGGCGTCAATGCGGTGACAGATGACGCCTACGATCAGATCGACGGAGTACTTCAACCCAATCTTGTGATCACCGAATCTTATTTTGATTTATGTTTTGCTTATTTCACCTTTAACGAACCAGATCCGTCCGCTTTGATTCCTTCTGAAACCGCCAATTATAAGAAGGCGACGGGGAAATATAATTATTATAATCCAAAGTGGGAAGCCTTTAAAAACAGTCCAGCTTCAGCCGGTACCGGCTTCCGGCAGGGCGAGCGCCTCATTCCTAATTTTTACACAACGATGTGTTGGACACGAGATAATGATGGACACCCCGTTTTTCCGTTTCCCAACTTTCGGCCTGGAGGCGCGCCGACAACGCGATGGCCAATCGGGCAACAAACATATGAGAAGTATTCTACTTACCACTCGAACGTCAATGTCGGCTTGCCTATACATTTTGACCTCCTCCGGGCGACTCCTGGTTCTAATAATTATTTGGATCGTGTGGCCAACCTGATGCCGACCATGGATACTATGCCCGAGGCTGATCTGAAAGAGCAGTACGCGTTTAATGTGCACATTGGTATTCCTTACAACTATCGTCGCCCACAACCTAATGGCAGTCTGCCCAATGTAATGGAGTTCATGAATTCGGCGGGAGATGAAATTTTCCCCTATCAAATTGAGTTACAACTTGAGTGTGTTTCTCCTCCACCTCCTGATCCATCGACCGGCGATATAGGGGTGTCTCCTTATGATACTCTCGGAGGCTTTTTATGGGCCGCCGGCTGGGGCGCAGCTGCCGAGCCAAAAGAAGGAAAAAACGAGGGCAATATTATAGATATGTTTACATATGAGATAATGAAGGCAAATATCTTCCAATTTCAGGATAATGATGTCTGGGCTCCCGACGTTCCTAGCGATTTTCCACTTTATTCTGAACTGTCGTTCACAACGGTGACTGACCCGAGCACTGTTCCGTCGGCCGGAGGACATCAAATTACTGGGATGGTAACGGGCTCAGCCCCCTATACTAATCCTTTAACTATTCGAGGGTCTTGGCTCTCCCATTACAATGAGCTGGATAATCTTAAGATACAGCAGCCTAATGTTGAAGACCCGCGTATATATCGTTGCATTGATATCGCGAATATGTTTGCAAATGGCGCCGAAAGAAGATCTTCTCAGCTGCCCTTCGGTGACGACGACGCGCCATCGAAGTTTAATTGTTTCCTGGGTCAAACCGATATAGGACTGATTGGGAAATGGAAACAGACTCCACCTATAGGTCATATGCCTGGTCGTGATATAAATTCACACTCACTGTTTGCCGCGGGGGCGATGTCGTCCGCGGATTTCGTTAATTTTTATCCTGAATGGCTCGAGAATATCCCCACCGGCCCCCTGGCAGGAATGGATAGCGAGGCGATAGTCAATTATGTCATCGCCACCATCGCCACCTGGAGCCTTCGTCATATTCGTACATATGAAGAGATTATAGGCGGCAAGATGGGAATCACCGATCCCCTTTGTTACAAAATAGACAAATATGAGTACGATATGTCAACTGAAACATTGGGAGACTATGTGCAGAGTATTTATGTTCCGCACGTGGGCCCGGGCACCCCAGCATCCGGCGGCGGCATCGATCCTATTTTTAAATACATTGATACTCAAGTCTTCTTTAATAAGGCGTATTACTACAAAGTTTCTTGTTATTCTATAGGGATTGGAAACCAATATTCATACCGAGACCCGGCTGTGGTGAACCCCCCTCAACCCAATCCGTGGCCCCATCGACTCTGGCCCATCTTGTTCGGAGATCGGATGGACCGGCACACGACGCTCGCCGGTCTCCCTACTCCCGTATTCGGCCAGAACGCGCCCGGACAACTTGGCCTCAACTTCCTCGCCGGGGTCGAGGGTGACTATACTCCGGGATTGCATAATCCGCATGTCGTCTCGCCCCCCGACCCCGCCGATGAATGGGGGGTTTCCAATCAATATTTGCTGTCGTCGGAGAGGACTTATTATCCGTGTATTAATAAAAACAATCCTTTTTTGGGAACAGGTATTTATCTTGATTCCGACGGCGATGGAATTCCCGACGTGGATGAGGTGTCTGATCCATACCCCCAGTATCATGATGACTACGGGGACATGAATGTCCAGGCCCAGCAGGCCAACGCCTATTCCGGCGGGGGTACCCATGCCGGCGGGGGCAGCGGCATGTCAACCCAGTATACTGTGTACGGCGCGGCTCAAACAGAAAAACGTAACCAAACTTCAATGGCAAGCTACTATGATACCGATGAGGGTACTTATGGCCACCACGCAACTGGGACTGACGATGCCGGATCAACACAACAATTCCCAGCTACGACGGCTGAGCCTTTTGAGTCTACTTATGCAGACCCCGACAAGGGCCCCGACTTCGTGGTCAAGAAGAAAGAACCTCCTTGTGTTACTAATGCTTTCTATATTCCGCCTAACGACATACTAGATAAGAGTTATCCTTTAATGTTTGATCTTAAAGTTACTGGGCCCCCTGCCGGAGCAGTGGGATCGCCGCCGCTGCCCGGGCATGCGTATGAGATTACTGTTCCTATTACAATGGATATAGGTTATCTACCTGTGGCGACTTATGGCGAGAATATGATGGATGCAGATAAATTTGCTGAAGAACTGGAACGACAACTCAATGATGCCATTGATTTGTATTATGCTGAACCTTTCGACGACGTACTCTTCCCTGGTGATCCTCCTGGCGTCGGTCTGACAACCCTCGAACGAAGAGCGAACTACTTCACAGTTAGGGTTCTTCCTTATGGGGGATCCCCCCCGGATCCACTCGCGATGGACCCGACGGCCTCTACGCCCAACGATAAATGCCGCTTTGTTATTGTACGGAATCAAGCACTCCACTGGTGGTGGCAGAATGGCTTCGGTAATAACGCCGGTACCGACGGCGGCATGCCATTTATGAACATGCTAGCTGCGTTTGGTCAGAGCTCCGTAGGTTGCGACTGTTCTTCGGCATCAAAGCAATGGCCGACTTATTATAACCTCCAAGCCAATTATGGTGGCACTTTCACCGACACCAGCGCTCCTGGATATAGTTCCTACGCCGCAACGCTGAGAGAGAACTTTAAAACTTTTTTTGATATAGGCGGCCAACTCAGTACGAATCCACTTGATGAAATCAATATGTGCGATGTGAGGTTTATGTCTTATGACGGGATGCATGGTTATTCCCCCGCACCGCACTTAAATTGGGATGAAAGTATCGTAGCGGAAGCGCTAGGATCCGTGACAGTGGATAATTTTTCATGTCTTAAAATTATAGAAATGCCTTATACAACTATCGGCCCGGTTTTGGTAACTGATTTGCCCCCTGTTTATCCTAATACTGAATTCTTCCCGCTTGTTGGCAATGCCACAAAGATGAAAATCCTTTTTGCTCAGCCTCATTACCAAAAAACTTTAATGCCTATAGGAATTAATGACGGCGATATGGCCGCTTTTGATGCTATTCGTGCCGCCCAGGGGCGCCCCGCCGACGGCCCTATTTTATTTGGATCCGATGATACTCACATCAAATTCCAAGTCTTCAGGGTGGATCAGGTTCCTACTTCATATAATGATTTTGCGGGCCATATGATAGAATCTCTAGACACGGTGACTGAGGGCGGATATGATATTGAGTCAGCAACTTTTCTAGATTCTATTGAACCAAATAAAGAATATTATTATTGTTTCCGTACCGAAGACAAAAATGGATATTTGTCTGTTCCTACCCCCGTTACGAAAGTGATGATGGTAAACGATAATGGAAGAATTTTTCCTGTTATTGAAAATTATCAGATGAAGAGTCTTGTCTCGCGCTCGATGAAAATACCTTTTAGGAGATATTTGGAAATAGACACCTCTTTCCAGGAAGCCGATATAGATACTACTGGTCTCACATCTGCTGGCGACCCGCTGACGGCACCCGTGGGGATCTCGGTTGGAGAAAATCTCTTTACGCCCCCCGGGGCCCCTGTGGAGAATAAAGTCAAGATACGAATCACGAGTAAAGACACCGCCAAAAAGATTGATTTAAATTTAAATTTTAAGATGGAAAGTATTCCAAATCCTAAAATTGAGGATATTTAATTATAATAAAACTATTTACTTGTAAGGAACACCAAAATGGGATATTTAGATAACAATAGCATCTTAATTGATGCAACATTAACACAGCACGGCCGACGACTGCTTGCGCAAGGACGTCTTAGAGTTGTACAGTTTGCATTTGCTGATGACGAAATAAATTATGCGTTATATAATACCGCAGCAGCTCTAGGATACGAAGATGCCACACTTTTAGAAACGCCCATTCTGGAAGCATTCGCTTCTGGCGAAGGATCCATGAAAAATTTGCTTTATAGTTTGGACCGGGATGATGTATTCTATTTAAGTGTCATTAAAGCATATACTTCCCCCAACACTAATTGGGCCCAGTTTGTGGGGGGCACTACGGGTGTTGCTCGGTATGTAGTCGCCGTAGATAAAGAAACTCTTGATGCTATTTTAAGTGGTCAGTCCGCGCTCCCAGCTGGAGTCCAAGACGGTGTATCGTTTACTACCGATCACGCTATACGAACGGACCAAGGCATTGACACTCCCTTTATCCCACAGTCCACCCCACCCGTGGCTGATCAGATTGAAACGCAGTATATCCTTCAATTGGATAATCGACTCGGCTCGATCATCACACCAGCGGGACAGAACCCCGGCAACCTTCCTAAAAACTTTATTGATAATGATAATATCGCCACTTATACAGCTACTCTCGGCGTAGGCACTAATACTTATGTCATAAAGCTGGAACCCCCCTCTACCAGCGTTACTAGTGGCACTTCTATTGACGGGCCTTTGGGAACCTCTCTTCGATTCCGACTTAAGGCCACGGACGCTCTTCGTACCAGTAACTCGTTATTTAATAGGCTCGGAAGCTCTACCTTGGATGCGATCGGGGGAGCAGCAATCGGATCCCTCCAACAAATCAGCACCACCCTCCAGATTCGCGGCTTTCAAACCGGATATAGAGTCTCGGTGCCAGTAGATTTTGTTAAGAAAGTTTAGGACCCAATATAATGACTTCATTTTTTAAACCTTTTGACGCTAGCGACATACAGACCAACGTGCACAATGTTCACGAGCAGATACCTCTTACTGGTTCCATCGTTTCCGGAACGTATAGTAGAGCTTACACCCAGATTGATAGTAATATTAAAAACTTTACCCACGATATGTTTCAACAAGTATTTGACTATCCTTATTTGAGTTCCTCAGCCAATCACATTTTTGATTTGACGATTGGATTTGCGCCGGATTCGGTCCTGTCGGCCTCAAGTCCGACAGATGACGATGAGCCACAACAGGAATCGAAAATTAATATCTATAACACCCAGGCTAAGATTCTTGTGGGCACCGATATTACTGGGTCGATTTTAGATTTCACCGAAGATGGAAGTAATAGCGATCGGAGAATGAGAGAGTGTTTCTTTATAAATTTCGCGCGCTTGCTCACCAAGGATGAGATACAGAAAGGCACCTTCTCTCTCCAAATGATGACGGGGGGCGTTTGCACTACAACCTCTCCCAAAGACGTTCTTCTGATACAAGATTTAAATATGGTTACGGACTATAAAACAAATTCGGTAGCTGGGGAGTATGGCCTTTTGGCCACATCATCGGCCGCCGCCGCCGCAGGAGATTATGTGGGTCACATTTATTACCAGGCCGGCATCGCGGCCATTAGCGCTAGTATTTTTGATACTCCACGTGGTACCCATGATACTGCTAACTATTTGGGCGCCGGCGCCACCGGTAGACCTAACTTTGATAATATTCATGAAATGTTAACGGGCAGCAGTATTTCTGGCGCATGCGATGCGATTAGAAATCGTTTTTATAATGTATCATTTAACAACACAACTGCAGTTCAGTCCACCATTTATTGGTGTCGAGCCAATCATAGTGAATTTAACTATTCATCTAACCCCACTTATTTAAGTGGCGCAAATGGCATGAGCCAGATAAGGGTAAAGTCTAGCCCGTCTGATCAGCCTAAAACTTATATTACAGCGGTTGGCGGATATGATTCTAATAATGAGCTCTGTTGGACCGCAAAGACGTCCGTACCTATAAAGAAAACCAACAGTAGTGTCGCCATAATAAAGGTAATGATAAATTATTAGACCAATGAAATGTCTTATATTTTTAAGTTCAAAAATTCCGATAAGGTTACCAACTATGTAAAGACCTACCCTAAAGTATCTTTTTCTATCTACAGTGGGTCGGCTTGGTTAAATAATAATTATAATTTAGTAGGGAATTTCACCGCTTCAACGCGGGGTGTTCCCAACGGGTACATATCTCTCCACGAAAAAAACATCGACCGCGAGGGGTCCATCAAGGATTCTAGCCTATCGGTTGGGCAGCCAGACTTATTCAAAGAGGCTGTTGATAACAATGTGCCTCCTACAAATTATTATGATGGGTCTAACCCTACCATAAAAAGCTTTATGGTTAAAAACGGAACACGTCTTAATTTTAGGACGGTTTCCACGGCCGAATACGATAGCACCCCCCTCGGACAAGTATTTACAGGCTCATCGCACTATTCGGCCTCGATTCATAAATTTTATTATAGCGCCACCGATCCCAAGTATAGTGACTCCTATGCGTTAGGACTTACATCAATCACTGGAACAGTTAGTTATTTATATGCCCTCACCAATACGATGGATCATTATCAGTATCTCAGTCCTCATTATGCAGTATCCTCGTCGCTCCTTCAAAGAGATATAACTTCGTCCGTTGTCGATGCCGGCGCCACGGCTGCCGGCTTGGTGACAATCCCCTCCGTAACATATGGAGATACTATCAAAAAGGGATCTATTGATTTAAAGTTTTTTGTTACTGGTACTCTGGTGGGACAGCTTAAGGACGAGAGGCGCAACGGCGACCTGATTCAAGTAGGCCCACCCGGCTCGGCATATTCTGGATCTGTCGCGGGTGTTGCCTTATACAATGAGGGCTTTTTGGTTTTAACGGGATCCTGGGATCTTTCAAGTCCCACAAACACGCAAGATTACGGCACTGATTTTGATTATCCGGCGTGGGTAAATTTCGCTCAGCCTCTCTCGGAGTCGGCACCGACATCTCCTCAATCTTCTTTTGCGCTAGATTTCAAAGGAGAGCATACTATTCCAGTGCTTACTTTGTTTGCTTCGGCTCCCAAAAACTATTTAAACCACTCTAACAATACGACGTATCGCGATTACAATTCGGAGCTCTATTATTCTTCGGGTTCTACAGGATATGTTCAAAATAGTCAAGCTTTAATTAAAAATACTGTTAGTTCGTCGTATAATGATCCTACTGGTTCGTTTAAGAAAACTACCTATATCACCACGATTGGAATATATGATGGGTCTAAAAACTTGATAGGGATTGCAAAAGTTTCGAAGCCTGTTAAAAAGACAGAAGAACGCGACCTCGTTTTTAAATTGAAACTAGACATTTGATGACTCGCGCCGGCGTGATAACCGAAATTTATCGTTCTTTACGAGACGCGTTCAATTCTCTAGATAATGTAGTTCGCGCAGGAAACTCAGTTATTATAGAAAAGGGCACCAAAAAAGCTAAAATTTCTTTTCGTATCAAAATTGAGGACCAAGTGCAGCCAGAAAAGATCGAGACCCCATGATTTTAGGCCTAGACATTTCAACCAGCATAACTGGGTATACAATATTAGATAATGAAGGCAATATTGTGACCTGTGATCACATTGATCTCCGGAAAGAAAAAAACTTTTTCAATAAAATACAAATCGTAAATACTCGCCTGGAAGAGATAAGGGAGGAGCATCCGGTAGAACACGTGTATATTGAACAATCGCTCCAATCTTTTCGATCTGGTTTTTCATCTGCACAAACGCTATCCCTTCTATCAAAAATTAATGGTATTGTTTCGTGGTTGTGTTATAATCTATTTTATGGGGAGCCCAAGTACTTGGCCGCCACATCTGCTCGCAAGCTTTGTGGGATAAAGGTACCCCGGGGACAAAAAGCAAAAATTGTTGCACTGCAGTTTGTGGTTGACAATGTGTCTGCCTTTGAGGTACAATATACAAAACACGGAAATCCAAAGGCTGGTTATGCTGATCGGTCGGATAGTTATATTATAGCAAGAGCAGGCTGGCTGAATGAAAGACAAGAAACTCAAAATACTGGTTAATGTGCTGGGGTCTCATTATCGGACCAACAACGAGTTTCTTTTCAAGTGCCCCTATTGCGACCACCACAAGCGAAAATTCTCGGTAAACTTAGATAAAGGCTATTATAAATGTTGGGTGTGTGACACTCGCGGCAAGAATTTGTATCGCGTTGTCAGACGCTTTGGAACAAACCACGACAAGGCACAGTGGCGCCATTTAACATCCGAGATTGATTATAATAAACTTGAAGACCTCTTTGCTGAAAAAGTAGAAGAGAAACAAATACTTGAGATGCCCGGCGGCTTTGTCTCCTTGGCAAATAAGGATGTGCCCCCTACTGGCTTTGCCGCAAGAAACTATTTGCGAAAGAGAGGAATCAGCAAACAAGATATTGTTTGGTGGAAGATGGGCTACTGCAGCCATGGAGAGTATGAGGGGAGGATTATTATTCCCTCCTTTGATGAAGAGGGAGATTTAAATTATTTTGTTTCCCGTTCCTATGATAGAGCCTTCTACCCAAAATATAAGAATCCCGCAGCCAGCAAAAATATTATATTTAATGATTTGTTCGTGGATTGGAGTTCGAACATTGTATTAGTTGAGGGCGTCTTTGACGCAATAATCGCGGGCCGTAATTCGGTTCCTATTCTCGGTTCTACGCTAAATCAGAACTCAGTTTTGCTTCGCAAGATTGTTAAAGAAGATGCAGGAGTTTATGTTGCTTTGGACCCAGACGCAAAGAAAAAAGAGTTGGAGATTATTAAGACGTTGCTTGATTTTGACATCGAAGTTTGGAAGGTTGACATTGGCGATAATGATGATGTGGGGACGATGAGCAAAAAACAATTTCAGAAATGCCTTGAAAATGCGACCCTTATCACTCCGGACAACTATTTATTGTTGACGCTTGCCATGTCTGTTTAGGAGTATCTAAGTGAAAATCACAAAACAAAGGTTAGAGTACATCATTAAAGACGAACTCTCAATAGTTTTGAATGAAGAGCTTAATGAAGGTAAAGTCGCCCAACTGCTTCGTCGCATTTTTAAACCGGGCTCGCTAGCAACTCGCGGTGATGAATTAGCACGCAATATCCAGACGGCTTTTAACGCCAAGAGATTTCACGACCAAAAACAATTTAAGGTTGAGTCCGAGGCTTCAGAGGGAGATGAAAATTGGATCATGATTACTGTATCGTCTGGGCATCAGCAGGCAGCGCCCATGCTTCAGTTGGGCGCCGGCGGAGAGCCTGGAACATGGTTTTTAGATTTTTATTTACCGGCCGGAGCGTCCGAGCGTTCTGCAGTTGCAGGCGGTAAATCTCGAGGCGGCGCACCCCGCGTACAAAAAATTAATTTAACTAACTTAAATAATAAATTTATTAGACCACTTATAGTTTCGTTCACAGATGAGAACTGGTCTGCCAAATCACTCAGCGGGAAACGCGAGCAGAAGACTAGCATCGTAATTAAGGGCCCAGCCTTGGGCTCAGGGCTCCCTGGATCGGTTGATCCCGCAACGGGCACCAAATTTATTGCGCGCGCGGTAGAAGAACAGTTAAAAAATCCGGATGCAATGCAAGTTTTGATGACGCTTTGGGTTCCTGAAGAGAGCAGGGGCCCTGGTATTGGTATCGGAGGGGCGCCCGCACTAACTTAGTGATCGGGTAAGAAGAGGGTAAAAAATGAAAATCACCAAACAAAGACTAAAAGAGATTATCAAGGAAGAGCTTACGGAAGCTCCGGAGGAAGGTCCCCCAATATGTGAGCCAGCGTCTGATCGCGAAGGTTTAGGCTGGCAGATTGCCAAGCTTCTTATGGACTCAGATTTTGGCGAGGACATATACGGAGCCATTGTAGATCGGGCGTATGATTTTATAGAAGCCGACCCCGAGTCTCAAGGCGTTGCAGTGGAGATTGATCCTGGCGGCGCCCCATTCCGCCGCGCTGCCAAGGTCGGCGCGTCAAAGAAGCAGGGCGACCCCGTCGGCTTCCAAGAAACTATCCGCCAAATGGTTAGGAAGGTACTTGCCGAACACGAGCGCCTTGACCCGGATCTGAAATTAACCGACGATCAAGCGCCTTTCGTGCTGCGAAGGTCCGGCGCCGGCGCCGATAAGGAATTCTTTCGTATTTTAAAGCGCAAAGGGAGAACGCTAATCCCGGCCTGGAGTCCCTTAGAAAATGCTCATAAATATAAGACCGCCGATGCCGCCATGGATGGCAAATCCCGGGTGCTCCAGCATGGCCATATCCCTGTTACGATTGTACCCATAGCTGACGTGCTAACCGAATTGGAGGAGGCCCGCGAAACTGCCGCGCAGAGAACAAAGCGAGAACGGGCTGAGAGTAGGAGAAAGACACAAGAGAAAAAAGCCGATCCCCGGGTTCAGGCTGTCGATCGCGCTTCACAAGCACATATAGCAAAAGAGAAAGAAAAAAGAGAGAAGAAAGCAAAAGAGAAAGAAAAAAGAGAGAAGAAAGCAAAAGAGGAAAAGTAATGAAAATCACCAAACAAAGACTTAAAGAGATTATCAAGGAAGAGATGAGTTCTCTAATGACAGAAGCTGAAGAAAGATTGTTTAAGTTCCGGGACAAGAAGGCGGGCGGTTTTAGTACTCCAGATCGCCCATCAGTAATAGAAATAGTAGCTACGCGCACCATCGAGGCGCTATACGAACTAAAAGAACAGTATGGTCTTACTGATGACCAAGTCCGAAGGCGCTTCGAGGTCGTCGGCGATCCGGACGGGGCGCGCTGGGATCCCAGAGGAACCGGCGGCTGGTCGACGGCGTACAGGTCGACGACGCCATGAAACTAACCAAACAAAAACTCAAAGAGATTATCAAGGAAGAGATATCGGCTGTTATCGCCGAAGATGCAGCCGAAACTTTTGCATTTCGTAAGACGCACAAAGTGCCTCCTATACTGCGGGCTTTGGGAAGCATTACTGACCGTTTGAGTGAATTGCAGAAAGAACTTGCACGTTTAACACAAGACTGGCACTTCGAGGCTGTTACTGGCAAAGAACAGAGCGATCAGGATGCTCACTCAATATGAAAATCACCAAACAAAGACTAAAAGAGATTATCAAGGAAGAGCTATCGCGGTCTTTTGATGACTCGCGCCCCGTCAAAGGACTCAATAGTTGGGACGCTTGGAACGGCGCCTTCCTCAACACGCTTCGACGCATGAAGGAAGAGGGAACATTTTCTCCAGAATTATATGCCGACCTACGTCAGAGGCACCTGGCCGCCACCACTGGAGTCACCCCATCCGGCAGAAAACTTATGGATCTTATTAAAACTCTGCGCAAAGACAAGGAGTTTAATTTCGACATTCTTAAGGTCGACACAGAAGAATGGATGGAACCTTCGTTCAGAGGATAAAAAATGAAAATCACAAAACAAAGACTTAAAGAGATTATCAAGGAAGAGCTGTTTTTGCTGGAAAGTAACGAAGATGCACTGCCCGACGCTGAACGCCGCGGCGTAGAGATTGAAGATATCCCACAGCCCGAAGAGGAAGACCCCTCAGATCCGTCCGAAGAAGCAATGACTGTAACAAGGCCTTTCCTGGCGATGACAGACGCGTTTGCACAGTATTTAAGAGACAATGAGGTTCCTTCGGAATATGATACCATTAAGCAGCATTTCATTGATTTGGGATTGGCCCCGGGTCATGCTGGCATTTATGCTCTGTACGCCGCGGAAAGTTTTGGGCTTGAAGAAGGCTGGGGCTGGCGTGAGGAAGATAGTGATCTACCCATGACAAACAGAGAAAAGATGGATCAAATCGCAAGACTCACGAAAAAGAAAAAAAAGACTTGACATGCCCTCCCCTTAGCCTGTATACTAGTATCATAGTCTAGGGGATAACTGTTTGTACAAGATAGCGCATATTGCGGACACGCACATAAAGAATTTAAAGTTTCATTACGAGTATAAGATCGTATTCGATCAATTATATGAAACACTACGAAACGAAAACGTAGATTACATCGTACACTGTGGCGACATCGCCCACACCAAGACCCAGATTTCACCAGAGTTTGTTGAGCTTTGCTCCGACTTCTTCGCTAACCTGGCCAGCATCGCGCCCACATACATCATCTTGGGCAACCACGACGGCAACTTGAAGAATAGCACGCGTCAGGACGCCCTCACACCGATTGTAAAGGCTTTAAATCTGCCGGACCTACATCTGCTTAAGAATGCGGGAGAAGTCCTTGTAGGCCCGGACATTGCCTTTAACGTGCTATCTGTATTTGACGAGGATAATTGGGTTGCGCCAAGTGACAACTCACGGATTAATATCGCACTTTATCACGGCTCCGTGTCTGGCGTCAAAACTGACACCGGCTGGGTGATGACTCACGGCGATCACGACATTGGAGTTTTTGCTGGTCACGACTATGCGTTACTTGGAGATATCCACAAGACCAATCAAATCCTAGATTCCGATGGCCGCGTGAGGTATTGCGGCTCGACGGTTCAGCAGAATCACGGCGAGACAAATGATAAAGGATTTCTGATTTGGGAAATTGAAGACAAAGATGAGTTTCGCGTGAGTCATCATGTTTTGCTCAACCCCAAACCATTCGTAACAATTGAACTCACGCCAAAGGGGCGTATGCCCCGGGGCACCAAGATTCCTGCCGGTGCGCGCTTGCGTCTTGTGAGTAATAATAATTTGCCGCTTGATGTGATGCGCAAGGCTGTGGAGGTTGCGAAGCATCGCTTTGGACCCGAAAGCATTACCTTTCTTAATCGTGCCGCTGGTGAACGCGGAACAGTTGAAATTGGTGCAGGCTTTAAAGTAGAGAATCTTAGAGACAAGGGGGTTCAAGAAAACCTGATCCGCGAATATCTTGTAGATTATGATCCCAGCGAGGGTATGCTCGAACGAGTCTTTGAGTTGAATCGAAAGTACAATTCTCAGATTGAGGAAACGGAAGAAGTTGCACGAAACGTTAATTGGAATATCAACAAGTTTGAGTGGGATAATCTTTTCAATTATGGTTCTGATAACAGTATCGACTTTACAAACTTAAACGGAATTGTTGGGATTTTTGGGAAGAACTTCTCTGGAAAGTCTAGTATTATCGATGGGTTACTGTACACGATGTTTAATACTACCTCTAAGAACGAACGCAAAAATTATAATATTATCAACCAAAATAAGAAAGATTGCCGCGGCCGCGTAGAACTTCAGGTGGGTGAGAAAACCTATACAATTGACAGGGCCTCTGAAAAATATGTGAAGAAATTAAAGGGGGAGGTCACCAATGAGGCACGAACTGCTCTTGATTTTAGCGGCACCGACCGCGCCACCGGAGAAGAAGTGAGCCTGAATGGGACGACCCGGGCTGAGACAGACGCACACATTAGAAAGCGTTTCGGGACCGTTGAAGATTTTCTACTTACTTCTATGTCGAGTCAGCTCGATAGTCTATCTTTTATAAAGGAAGGATCCACTCGCCGCAAAGAAATATTGGCCAAGTTTTTGGATTTAGATATTTTTGAGAGGAAATTTAAATTAGCTCTCGAGGATTGCGCTGATCTTAAGGGCCTCCTGCGCCGCGTGGGAGACGTAGACTACCAAAACGATATTGCACTTGCCGAGCTTCAGCATAACGAGGCCCACAGAGATTTAAGTAACGAATTGCTCCTGTGTACAGAATTGAGAAAGCAGCTTGTGGTCGCCCAGGATGAATATGAGGCCTTAACTACGCAAATTGAATCGATCCCCGCCGAACGGTTAGATATTAGGGCGCTTCTAGAAACAAGAGTGTCATTAGAAGAAAAGATAGAAGCTACGACTCTCAATATAGCGGAGCTTAAAGAAGAAATAGGCGAGTATGACCTGAAACTTAAAGAGTATGATGATTTTCTTACCACTATCGATATTGAGGATATGCTTGAGAAGAAGAAAAAGTATGACGATTTTAAACAAAAATATGATGATACAGTCAACCGGGCGCGCCTCATGGATAACGAATATAAAGCAATGAGTAAAAAAATTGATTTGTTGGATGAGGTACCTTGTGGAGATCGGTTTCCTATGTGTCAATTTATTCGTGATGCTCATCTGGCCGCCATCGAGATCCCATCTTTAGAAGTGGAGATTGTTGATCGTATTGAGGAGGCCAAAAAATATAAAACGCATGTTGTTTCGGTGAACTCGGGGGAAATGATAGAGGTTATTGATAAATATAATGCCATCATTATTAAGAAAAACAATATTGAAATTGAAAAACGAGACAACAGAGTATCAATTGAAAAGTTGTACGCGAAGATTAAATCCTATCGAATCGATCTTGAAAGTACGAATACACAAATAGATTTTTATGAAGAGAAAAAGGATTTAATTCGAAATATTGAAAATCTCTTAAGCGCTCGAAATGATGTGGAGAAAGTTATCACACAGTCGGCGGAATCTATTGAGTGGGCCGTGGACCGAATTAATCAGCACCATCGTCAAATTGGATCACTTGAGCAAAAAGTGAGAGATTTGTTAGAGAAAAAGCGCGACTTAGAGAATATTCGCGAAGAATATGCAGCTTATGATTTGTTTATGAGATGCACTCATTCTAATGGAATTGCTTATGATATCATTAAAAAGCGCTTGCCGGTTATTAATGGAGAAGTGGCCAAGGTTTTATCTAATATCGTGGATTTCGATGTGGTCTTTCAGGAAGACGGCCGCAAACTTGATATTCTTATTAAACACCCCAACCATGAAGCGCGCCCCATCGAAATGGGTTCTGGCGCTGAGAAAACAGTAGCGGCGATGGCAATTCGTTTGGCACTTCTTTCTGTTTCGTCGTTACCAAAAGGAAATATTTTTATACTGGATGAGCCAGGGACGTCCCTTGATGCAGAAAATATGGAGGGATTTATTAGAATTTTGCAGCTCATTAAGATGTATTTTAAGACCGTTATTTTAATTTCTCATCTAGATTCTCTTAAAGATATCGTCGACGTAGAAATAACCATTGATAAAACCAATGGGTATGCTCGGGTGAGTCAATAGAACACGTTATAGATCGGGGTGGTCAAACCCATAGGATTGCATAAAGAAATGCTTAAGGGCCATATTTTTCTGGAGCTCATTTCCAATATACCACTGCCATGCGGTCAGCTGAGCGACTTTAGCTATTCTCCCCAAGGTTTGATGGATATCGTCCTCGATCCATTGAATCTGTAGATTACTGGGGTCTGGTATTTCAAGCCCCAAGTCGAGCGCAATAGAATAAAGAATATACCAATTTTCATGGTCGTAAGCCACCTTAGCGCGCATAAATATTTGTTCTAGTCGCGCCACTTCTTTATCAGAAAACCCGCTAGCTCTTACTTTATCGGGGTGAGTCTGCTCCGCAATACGCCGAAATAATTTTTTAAGTTCATGAATTTTGGTGGGACCCTCTTCTGATCCGATATTGGGAGAATTTGGTTCTGGCTCCAGGTCAGTGCATACTATATCGGTACAATCCGAGGTTTCAATTGGATCAGTATTTTGTGCTGATGCTTCTTTTTCAGCCTTAACCGCTCTTTTTTGCGCCACATGTTCGTCGACGAAACGCTGAATTTCTTTTTTTTGTTCATCAGTGAGGAGGTCCACAAGTCTATTGACTTCGTCTTGGAATCCTTTGATGGCCTCCCCTGACAATTCTTTATGGTATTCTAGGTCCGCATGCACAAATTCAGCTTTTTTGAGGGTTTTTTTGAGTTTGTATTTAAGTTGTTTAGACATACTTTTGATTCCAATCTAATTAGACAAGAGGAGTTAGAGATGATGAGACACATACTAGATAAAGGATTGAATAAACTGATATCGCGTAAGTTGCTGGCATGGACTACAGCCACGGGGTTGTTACTCTTCGCTGATTTAGCATCTGGTGATTGGGTAATTATTACTTGCGTTTATATTGGCGGACAGACGGTCATTGATGCCGTAGCTCGCCTGAAAGGTTATAAATAGTGACATTATTAAAGTTAAAATTAATAGCTAAAAAAAGCTGGGCCTGGGCCAAAAAGTTTTGGTGGGCCATTGTATTAGGCTTGCTCTTTATTTTGGTGGCTTTAGTGGGGGCACTCACGCGTAATGGTGCCTTTTTGGCGGGCCTTTTAGATTTGATGGAGGCCAAGCGTCAAGCGCATGATGAGGAAATAGAAACTTTAGAACGAATCCACGATAAAGAAATTGATGATAAGAACGAACGTCTGAAAGAACACGTCAGACGCCGGGCTGAGATTGAAGAAGAATTTAAAAAAAGAGGAGAAAGTCTAGATAAACAAAAAGAAGACGAGCTTAAAAGATTGGTCGATGAGAGCTATAATGATCCTGAGAAATTGGCCAAAGACATAGCTGAAGCCTTTGGAATAAAAAATGGTTAAGAAAATAATAGCGCTTTATTTAATTTCATTTTTGATTTGTCCTGCCGCAGCCATCGCCGATGAAGCTGAAAGCGCCCCTCTGGAATATGATGTAATCTCGATAAAGGCCGGAGAGCCTGCACCTTTTGATGGAGTCCTATTAACCTTAGACGCGGCTGCAAAAATTGTAGTAGACAAGAAGTTTGAAAACACTGAGTGCGATTTACGTATAGGCTACGAGCTCCACATACAAGAACAGCGGTATCAACTACAACTGGATTATAAGGATATTGAAATTGCGTCTTGGAAAGACAAGCATGAATCGATGATGATTCTGAAAACAGCAGAAAACAGTCGCCTTGAGAAACTTATACTAAAACAAAACCCTACGAAAGAACCCTGGCTCGTAGCGCTAGGATTTGGAATCGGAACTCTCACTTCGTTAGGTATTTTTGCCTTATCGACTGAAATTGTAAAATGAGCAGAAGTAATCGGCCCCCAATCCCAGAGGCGACAAGTCGAGCGCATCTTATCGAGTTTGTACGAAGACATCAAGACCGTATTACCAAAGCCGCCGGCTCCAACACCCAGGTTCAGTTTAATAATGGTGGCGTGTTTGGCGCCTCCGCAGATTTAGTATGGGACACGGAGGATGGAGATGGGTTGGGAATTGGGTTACACCACTATGGGAATGAGTTCCCAAAAGTTCACTTAGATGTTAACTATGGTTATCTAGATGACCTAGATCCTAACACGGGGGGAGGCGAGAGTGTCGCATTCGGCACGGGCACGACTGTTGCGGGCAAACTTTATTACCTAAAAACCGATGGAGTATGGACAGAAACTGATGCTTCCCCGGGCGGTAACAAAGGAGCCAAAGAACTGTTAGGCATAGCATTGGGGACGGACCCTGCTACACACGGGATGTTACTACGAGGATTTTTTCAAATGACTGGTTATTTAGTTGGAACTTGGACCCCAGGCGCCGCGATCTATGTTAGTGAAACTGATGCTAACGGCGACATCACTGCGCCAACAACATCTGGAGCCTTTGTAAGGGTTATTGGATATTGTGGTGAGGGCACGACTGATCTGATTTATTTTAATCCCAGTAGCACCTATATTGAGGTTTCATAATGGCTGAAGTTAGTAAAGTTAATGCAGTCGCGATCGCTGATATAGAATCTATCAATGGCGTCGACGCAGATGACATAGAATCTATAGATGGTGTTGATTTTGTGACAGGGTTTAGTAATAATTATTCTATACACATTGGTAACAATGGGGGATCCCCTGATTATTCCTACTTAAAAGTAGCCAACCCAACCAGTTATAATTTTACATCTAGTACTGGCGACGGAATCACGGCTCCCGGCGGCGACAGTCCTTTTAGTATTAGTATGTGGTTTCAGCAGGATACCTTCGTTGCATCTCCTTTTATATCTAAGGCCAGCCCATCCGGCGGCGGCGCCTACCGTGAATGG
>Ga0209434_1000051_pt1 | contig 80050 bp, 106 predicted proteins | sample ETNvirnome_2_300_FD_184068 | JGI IMG/M metagenome (GOLD analysis project Ga0209434, IMG submission 184068) | Marine viral communities from the Pacific Ocean - ETNP_2_300 (SPAdes) (version 2) | ecosystem: Environmental > Aquatic > Marine > Oceanic | place: Pacific Ocean | collected 2013-06-22 | reverse complement strand
GTCTCCAAAAACATCAGAAAAAACTTCTATCGCATCTTCTATACCTTTTCTATTATTGAATTCACTTATATTATAAAATGTATATTTTTCCGGTACCATTTCAACGCAATTGTTCGTAATAATATTTATATTGGTTTTTTCTGGTAGATACTGTTTATAAAATAAATGTTGTCTTACAATAACAGGCTTAATTACACCTGAGTTCGTATAAACATCTTTATTAAAGGTAGATGGTACAATATTGAAATCTACACTATTAAGCGCATTTAACCATTCTTCAGGAAGTAAATCTGTCTCCCACACCGACACACCTGTAACAGTTGCACCTTTGAAATTATCACCGTATGTTTTTATATAACTAGGCCACAAATCAGGGGTACAATGTAAATATACCTCATCATAATTGTTTCCAACTTCTTTAATTTTTAAACTTTCACATAATATATCCACATAACTACTACACTCTTTAGTATCATCAAACACTAGAGGCAGCCATTCAATATTAAACCCTTTAATAAAAAAGTCTGTAATGTAACCTTTTGCAGCATTAGCATAACCACTAGAACCACTTTGACCAATATAAAGAATTCTTTTTTTGTGGTCTTCAATATTAATTGAACCGTTACAATATTTCGGTGGTGTGATTTTGGAATCTAACCCTACCTCAATTGACTCTAACCACTCTCCCCCTTTATGCGGCCAAATAATTAAAAATACAGGTTCAGAAGAACAGGAGAACGAAAAACAATGCTCTTTACTAACAGTTTTTAAATCAAATCTTTTAACTAACTGCCTATTATCATCCTCAAAACCACAAAAAACAAAATCATAATCTATTGCCCCATTAACTAGAGCTTCAGGCATAGTAATATTAAAATTAAAGTCCATGTTTATCTAATTTCTTTTGTATAAAAAATATTATAGTATCGGTATCGATAGATTCAACTAAATTACCACATCTTTTATATCTACAATTATTCATATGGCTATCAGTTTCAAGTATTGAATATTTTTTTAATCCTTGACATAAAGAATAACAAAAAGACTGGTTACCAATAAAAACTTTACCTCCATTAATAATTTCTATCAATTCTTTGAGCGTATCTGTTTTAACATGGTCTACAGGTGAGATATCATTGCAAAATGCTTCATGTTCACCTTCAAATCCCACAAAACCACATTTATCACCAAATCTCTGTATTATTTGTTTCCATGGAAATTTATAATTGTTATATCGGTGTGTTCTATTAATAATAATGGGTTTGTTTTCTATGGGTTTTTTATTTGCAAAAAGCCACGGTGAAGAAGAAACATTCCCAATGTTAAAGTGTTGTTTATGTAGTGATATAATATTTGTTGTTCGTATGAGTACAGCTTGATCATCGGTTAATTTTCCAGCAATCCAATCTTCGTACCCTTTTCTAAATACATTTAGGTCAATAAATTCACCATGAGGGAAATCAAAGCAAACATCGTTTATATAAGGAAGAGGTTCTAATATTTCTTTTACATTATCAAAAAGATTTTGGTCAAATCTTGTATTAAGATGCATACCTGAATATTCGTTTGAAATATAAAAATTACCCCCGCCTAAAGCTCTAACTGTCGGGAGTGAATAAATTATGTCACCCAATTCCCCTGAATGGTGAAAATTATTCAATGTCAATGTTTCTAGTAAGTTTATATTGTTCAAACCCATAAGGGAGATCAAAATCTTGAACAGTAGAAAGATTAACAAACGAATTTATAGCACTGCACATTGCATTACCCTCTACTCTGACGTTATTGGGTTTTACTACAACGGGTGTAATATGTTTATCTTTGAAACCCAACTGTTCAACATACGTAAATTGTTTAGCTTGTTCCATTTGTTCTGAACCGGAGGGCAATTTAAAGGACTCTTGATCAATTTCCCCTCTTTCATTCCAATCAAACTCTTTAAAATCATTCATATCTTGATAAACATATAAAATTTCAAACTTATCATTACCATATTGGTTCTTTAAAATGTCTGAAACTTCAACTAACTGTTGAATATCGTAATCTACGGGGTTTGCATCATATTGAGCAGCATGGTCGGGATGTTTAGACCAATACCAAACATACTTGTGTCGGACAAACAGCAATCTCCGTTCGTTCTCTTTGATTAACTTAACTAATCTCTTACTACGGCGATTATATATTTCATATGTTGCTTCTTCATTAATTCTATCAGTTTCTTGATTATTTTCATCCTGATAGTAGATCACATGAGCAAAATCTACACCGCTATCAGGATAAAAGTTTTTAAATTCATTTTTAAAAATATTTGCTAGGGCAGACATTTTTGTTACTTGCCAATCAAACGGAAAAGAAGATTTACGCATGTAGTTAAGTGCTTGACCAACACAACACCTATGACCCAAGCTTACAAAATAATCGAACTCTTTATCAAACAATGAATCCTGAGGAGCTTTATAAAAATTTGGAACGACCCAACCACTATTAGACATAATATATTTTATTAAAGTTGCTGGTTTAATCTATCAGGCTTAAACTTTTAATGCCATACCCCACACCAATAAGTGCAATCTGGGGCTAAAATTAAATCTATACTTCTTAGCTAGTTCAGCAACCATAGGAGCCTTTTCTATATGTTCCTCTCTACTACCACAACAAGGCATTAACCAAACCTGCCCAGTTGGTATATCAAACGGTACAATAAACTTACCGAAGACTTCATCTATATCTGACTCTTTATCAATAACGAACTTAAAACCAGATCCTCTATTAGCATGCCACTCTAAAACCTCAGGTTTATAGCGCCTATCTACAGGGTCTCCGTTATTACTCATTTTAGGAGATGTTGTAAATGTTGCACCTACTCTGGACCATTCTTTATCAGGCATAATAGTTGCATTAGTTTCAAAGTCTATTCGAGGAACCCATCCCCATTCAACTTCAATATAATGTAACAACTTAAGTAATGCTTTTTGTTGTACTAACGGTTCACCACCAGTAATTTTCCAAATTGCACCATTGTACATATGATCTTTATACCCGTTATCTTCCATCATGGAAACAACCTCACCAAGAGTCATTTTATTTTTAACCCTCCACGAAATAAAACTATCACAACCGTGTGGTGAGGATTCTGAGGCAAATCCCTGACATGTTAAATTACACATCGAAAGCCGCATAAACACAGAGGGGTACCCTACAAGCTCGCCTTCTCCTTCTACAGTATAAAATATTTTATCATCAGACAAATAAATTGTTTCTTGACTATCACTCATATCAATAATAATACTTACAACAAACGGGGTATCAAGATTAAATATTAATAGTATGGCAACAAAACGCTCGCGGCTAGCCGCGGTTTTCGAGTCGGAACAGTTACACACTACAGATTTACATGGTAACTGGGATTTAAACTTTAACGTTAAAAATAAATTTGATTTTACACGAAATCAAAAAGAGTTTATACAAACTCTTCTAGCTGAAGATACTAAAATTGTTTTTGCTGATGGGTTCGCAGGCACTGCAAAAACATATTTATCTGTTTTCGGGGGTCTAACTCTTTTAGCAGCAAATAAAATGGAACAAATAATATATTTGAGAAGTGTTGTGGAGTCTGCTAATCAAAAAATCGGACATTTACCGGGAGTGCTTGATGAAAAATTCCTTCCTTATTCTTTACCGTTAATGGATAAATTGGATGAATTGGTAACAAAGACCACAGCTAACTCTTTGTTTAAAAAGGAATATATTAAATGTTTACCTGTAAATTTTACTAGGGGGTTAACATTTAATAAATCAATGGTAATAGTAGATGAAGCTCAAAATCTTACAAAACAAGAAATAACGACCATTTTAACAAGGTTTGGTCAAGGATCTAAATATGTTGTAATTGGTGATTCTAATCAATCAGACATTAATGGTAAATCTGGGTTTTCTTCTATCATTGAAGCATTTGACAATGATATAAGTAAGACCCACGGTATATCGACATTTTATTTTGGAAGTGATGATATAGTTAGAAGTAAAATACTAAAACACATTGTTCATGTATTATCTGATGTTTGACCGGTTTCAATTACTATAGCAAAACCATTACCAACTTTATCGTCTACATCTAAGTAGTCAATAACGTTAAATTCAAAAGTTTTGCATAGGTTTAAAAATGATTTTGTGGTCCAAACATTGTGATGAGCATCTATGGATGAATCCCCTTCATCCGATTCTTTTAATAAATTGTAATATCTTCTATTTAGTTCACTGGCTAATGTAATTGATCTTTGTTTATCACCACATCTATCTCTATGCGGTACAATAATAAAAATATATCGACGCGCTACCCTTTGCCATTCTTTTAAAGCTTTTATTGGATCAAATATGTGTTCAAGTACATGAGACGAAATAACAAAGTCAAAAAATTTGTCCTCAAATGGTAATTCATCACCATTTGCAACTACATGCACTGGTAAATCTTCACCGCACACTTCTCTAGAGCCATTACCTTCTGGTGGATCAGCTCGATCGACGTTAATAATATCTAAACCCCACGCATTATGATACGATCCGCCAATCTCTACACCTTTTAATCCATCTAGATATTTGTGTGCCAATTTTGATTCTGGAAATCCCTTTGAATGGTATATGGGCAATTTATTTTGAGTCAGGTGCTTGGTCTTTTTGAATTTTTAAGAGCTCTCTAACAGCATCTTCCGGGGATACTATATGAGCGGCCGGGTGATCTGTACCTTTGTCAAATGGCTTACCTATTTCAGCCATTTTTGAGAAAACATCCCCTGCTAATTTATCAATAAGTGGGTCTTTTTCTTTTTCAATCATTAACCCCTTTTAGGTGCATAAGGATCACCTGGTTTATCTGACCCCCAGCTAGTACCAGCAAATGGATCACTTAAATCGTGCGATACAGGAGCTGGTCCAATTCTTGCACCAACAGATTTTGTTCTTTTAGCACCCGGTAAGTTACGTTGAGCTTCATCATCTTTAGCTTCCTGACTAGCTTGCTGCTCTGCCTCTGAAGGTGTATTATCTGGCAGTGGGGGCCCTTGTACTATAGGATCATTAGCTTCACCTAATTCATGCACCGGTGTGGATTTTACAAAATCTTTAGGATTAGCTTGTGGGCCACATGCTTCTGCCTCTCTATATGCATTCCAATCAACATCTTCAGATTTGTATTCATCACTATATCTCATAGTTTGGGTAACTATCCTAGTAAATACAGCACTATTATCTTCATGCTCAGAGACTTCAACATTTTCAACCCAACATCTATTATTAGTAGCTGCTTTAATAAAAAAGTCTGCGGTATCGTAGCACCACTGAGCAATTCTTTCAATCCCTGTACCAGTTGGCATTACTCTCAAATCACATGCCCCGGCTTTTTCTAATTCTTTAAAAACGGGTAATGCTGGATCATCTGCTGCAATACAAGTTGTATGATCAAATTGATTTCTTAATTTATCTTTAAGACCTTTTAGCCCACCAAAATCTACCACCCAATTATGTTCGTCTAGTTCGTTAGCGCTAAACCAAAATTTAGCTGTAAGTCTGTAACCGTGTATAAATCTACAATGAGAATGATTGGCTTTAGGTTGCCTAAAAGCACAGCTACCTAATTCAATAACTTTAGTACTCTGAAATTTCATGCCTCTATTATAAATTAGGTACAAATAGAGTCAACTTATATACCTAAAAGAGTGTCGTCTCTATCTATCATTTATTCTAAACGTCATCCTCATCTTCGTGATACATTTCAGATAAATGCGACTTAACACGGTTATCAACATATTTACTAGCTATTTTATCCATTTTGCTATTGGATTCTTTAACTTTCTTACGTTTCTTTTTACCAGCTTCACTCATAGCAATAGCAACTGCTTGGTCTTGAGGATAATTTTCCCCTTTTAATTTTTTTATATTACTACTAATAATAGAGTCTGTTTTTCCTTTTTTAAGTGGCATGTTTCAATAATTTTTTATAGATTTTTGTTAGTTCACCATCTTGGACACCGCTCTGTTTAAGATAGTGCTCAATATCATCGATACTATTGGTATTTTTGATTTGTTCTAACTCTTTACCGCTTATTTGATCTTTCATTTTCTTAGCAATATATTTTTTAAACATATGTACTGATTTAGGTTTAGAAGGTGTTAAAACAGGTTTTTTAATATCAAAAATACCAGGTAACGGTCCGCCGGGCATGAGCACCTTTAAAATGGGTGGTAAACCTCCCGGTACACCACCGCATGCTTCATTTGTAAGTTCTTGTAGCACAAACCCTTCGTAACTCCACGACATTTCGAATCCTTTGTTTAAAGTAGGGTCTACTTTGAACCGGATATATTTTAACCCTTTGTTTTTTAAACATTCGGTTAAGATACTGTCAAAGTTCTTCATGATATTAATATTTAATCATTTGTATAATTAATAATATCAAGTACCGTGGTGTAAAAAGGCTTTACTCCCACAACGTGACAACATGGCTCATCTTCTTTATCGTGAGACCAAGTATCAAACCAAAATAAATTATATCCCTTTTCTTCAGCTATAACGCTATAATAAGGTTCTTCGGTTATAGGTGGTATACTATGATTATCGGTAAATGCATCCAATAATTTCATGTATAAGGGTAAAATAACATTTTCCAATTCTTCAAATTCACCACCAAATATAGTACCCACTGTCCAAAACGGATATTCTGCACCAAATTCTTTGTGTATATTTTTTACTTTGGAAGAATTTAAATGAAATTGTTTCTTCTCACCATCTTCTTCTGAAAGGTGTGTACCAAATTGTTCCCAGCCCATTATTTTTTGTAGTGTTGTACTAGTAAAATGGTCGTGTGTATTCCAATCAAATTCTTGAAGCCTATCATTACACGCATCTTGAGTAAGATTAAACCATTTTTTATCTTTCCAAATTCGTTTTAACCCTTCTGTGAATTTCGGAGTAAAAATATTATTTTTGTTTTCCGGGTAAAAATGAGAATCAGGGTATTGGTTAGCTAAAGCACCGTTATGACTATAAAGGTATTCAGCACCCCCTAATGATACTGGGATTTTACACCATTCAGTAACACCAGCATCCACCCACACAACTCTATCACAACCCCATTCATTTTCCTTAGCTGCCAGACACCATTGAAGTTTCCAATGACATAAAAGCTCGTTTCTAGGACTATACATATATATTTTACCATCATCTTTACCGTCTTGAAGTTTGTGCCATACAAATTTATTTTTTGTTTCTAACATTTCATAGGATCTAGGCCATTCAAATAAATCTAAACCTATAATTTTAAATTCATCAAAATACGGTTTTACAATGCTTGTCATTAATTCCACCTCATGAGGCCAGCAATACAAATGCATAGGCATTTTAAAATTTGATAAATTTCTTAAAGAACCTTCATATAGTTCTTCATCATTATCTTTACCTCCTACGAGCCAATCAGATCTAGCATCATATACACAAGTAACGAGAATAGGTTTCATTATAATAATTTATAGCCAAAATTTGTAAAATCCTCTCTATAATATTCATTAATGAATTTAATGGATTCTTCCGAAAGTAAAGAGATGCATTCAGAAGAACTAATATGAGACTTATTTATATGGGGCAAACCAGGCGGTATATCTAACTTTTCACACATAGAGTTAAAATCTTGTATTAACGTTTCAAATCTAAGAATAAAATCATAGTTTATATTCTTAAAATATTCACTTTGTTGTAAACTATGGTCTGATTTGGATTTTATAAAGTTTTTCCACCAGGATAAAAAATGAGAATCATTAAATTCAGTAAGGGTTCTTTCTCTAAACAAATATTCAGAAATGGCGCGAGTATAGGGGTCTCTTACTACGGTAAACTTTTTGTATGTCTTTAAAAACCCTTCGTAATATTCTTTAATTAAACTCGGAGTAAAATGTTGGGGTGAAAAAATCAAAGTATCGTCTTTTTCTTTACAATAATAAGGTAACTCTTCTAATCTATAACAACATTCTAAAGAATTGTCGTTGATATCAAATTTTTTCTCAATTGAAGTACCTCCATTTTTAGGAATATGCACAAATAGAAGTTTAAGAGGATGAATAAAAGGCATCTAGATATTTAAAACCTTGAATCTAAAAGTAAAGTGAATATAATTAAATTATATGTCTGATAGAGTAAAAGAATTTTTATTACCAAAAGCTAATAGTTCATCTCCTAGAACCGAAGAAGAAAAACAAACTATTATTAATAAAGCATCAAAAGCATATGAAGCTTATTTGGATGCTTTAGGTTTTGATTGGAGAAATGATGCGAATAGCGACAACACACCAATGAGAGTTGCAAAAGCATTTGTTAATGATATGGCCGTTGGGTGTTATTCACAACCACCAAGAATAACTTCATTTCCATCAGATGGATATGATGGTATTGTTTTTCAAGGTGGTATTCCTGTTAAAAGTCTTTGCAGTCATCATCATTTACCTTTTACGGGTCAAGCACACGTTGCTTATATTCCTAGTTTAGAAGGTAGAGTTATTGGTTTAAGTAAACTTAATCGCATTGTAGAGTATTATGCAAGAAGACCTCAAATTCAAGAAGGGTTAACAATTCAAATACATAGTGCAATTAATGATATATGTGAAAAGAATGCTGGTGTTGCTGTAGTAATTAGTGCAACACATACATGTGCTTGTTTAAGGGGTGTAAAACACGATGGTTGTATGATGAAAACATCAAAACTAAGTGGCTCGTTTTATGATGATGAAAAAACAAGAGCTGAGTTTTATCACTTCGTACAAACTATGTAAAAAATTCAACATAGCTTTTAAATGAAGGTAATTTAATTTGTTTGTGGTAACCTGTATATAAATTTTCAGTTAAACTTACTACATCAAATTCATCTTGACGTAAAGGTATGTCTATATTTGTACCTGTAATATTCGCTTTATATACCCATATTTTATCTTGAGGGTGTAGTTTAGGTTCCTGTAATAACGTTGCTTCTAGAGGGTCATTTAAAGAAGAGCCGGGGAATGAATCATCTAACTGTAATCTAAGCGATGCACCATATATGTCTCTCAACTTGTTACTTAAGAGTTTATCAATTTCAACGGTTGCACCAACAGGGTACGTCTTCACATAAATATTTATTGATTTACTTTTTTATCAAATAAATATAGTCGTGGGAAATAAAAGTACAGATACATTTGGATTTGAAAAAGCTGTTTTAAAAGCTTGTACTCTCAGAGAGAAAAATTTATGGGGACCAGCTCGTAAAGCTGCTGAAGAACCCGAAACAGGTATTGTAATTAAGCAAAAACCAGCTTACTTTGTAATTAAAGATTGCGCTATGATAACTAAGCGCTATCTTTTTATAATGTGTTATGGGTCACTAACGGACCCAATTGGACAATTAAAAGGAAAAGTAAGTATCGATGATATTGAAGATTTTGTTGGTAGGAGTAAAAATAAGGCTAATTATGAAACAAAACAACTTTTCAATTTAGTATTTCATGATATCGGTGAATATGTACCGGCTTTAGAATCAAGTGCACACGACTTAGATATTACCTTCGACGTAATTGGTGAAGAAAATGTATATGGTGATTATGAAGATTTGAGTAATGAAAGATTAAAAGAGATGGAAAAACTACAACAACAAGAAAAAACAAAAATTGATCTTTCCAATGACCAAGCAGTAATAGATAAATTGGTAGAAGTGTTTGTTATGGATTAATAATTATGGTGCGTTAAAGTTTCTATCTTTCCAGCATCACCCCTTATCATAATATTAGCAGATATGGTAATTCTGAATTGATCTTGATCTACAACCGGGGCAAGATGATATGGGTCCGCGGAATGCCTTAACCAACTAGGAAACATAAGCAAGTCACCTTTTTTTACATCAGGGAGCATAGTTGGGTTATAATACGGAGATCCTCGTTCCCCTATACTGGGTGATATAACAAAATTTTGATTAACTGGTGAGTAAAAGGTGGTAGAACCCAGCTTATGTCTAACCCCGTCTATAGGTTCAATACTAGGGTCTTCTAGAATAAAAACGCAACTCAAAAAACTATTAGGATGAAAATGTTCATTATTTTGACCACCCGGTGATCTATAAAAGTTACACCACATTAGATTAATGTCAAAAGTTTCAACGTTAATATTAGTTTGTTCTTCCCAAATTCTACACGCATCAAAAATAATATCATTAAAAAATGAAAATTCTTCTCTTTTTTGTAAGTCGGGGTTTGATTGATATGTATTTGTACCGGTTGCTTTACAAAAAGATTTTAACCCTTCTAATTGCTCTACATATTTACCTGCTTTAAAGTGAGTTGCTGCATCTTCACAATTTGTTTTAAATTCTTTTAAAACTTCTTTTAAAACTTTTTTTCTTGTTTCTTCATCTACTGTTACAAACATAAACGGTGTTGGAAAAACACCGACTACTTCAGAACTTTCAATGGACATATCAAGACTTAGTCTTGTTCAAACTCTTTATCAACATCTATAAGTTTATCTATTTTTGAAAGAAATTGTTTACCAACTAAAATACCATATTCATTTTCACTTCTATTTGCAATAGAAAAAGGTATGTCTTTATATTCTTCATCACCTAATTTTATATCAAAATTTACAACAGGTCTTACTTCTTTATTCCCTGATCCTATATGAATGACAACTTTATCAACAACTTTCTTTTTTAATTTTACACCGTTAACGGTTTTTACAATTATATTATCACCCCTTTTACGTAATACATCCCCGTGTATTACATTATATGCACCATTACCAGAATCTATTTTTGCATCTACATCACCTATACCATCAATATAAATGCGTTCTACTAAACCAACTATATCATCTTCATCAACATTAATTTCATTGATAATATACTGTCTATATATATTAGAAAAATTACTTAACATTACTTTTTCTTGCCTCTAATATACTTTTACGTTCATCCCTTGCCAATTTAACAAGATCAGCTAATGCTTTACGAGCTCTAGTTGAAGCAGATTTATTGTTCTTCTCTACATAAAGATCAACGTTTTTAATATATGAAGCAACCGTATCTAAAATTTCTTGTTTTTGTGTATCCATAAGAGTATATATATGTTTTTTATTATTTATCAATCACAGTTGATAGTTCTGAAGACATATCTAGTTTAACTTTTAAAGGAACTAATAAATAATGACAATATATGAGGAAAACATTACTTTTTTCTATTATGATGGCTGCTGGTATTACCATGCAGAACACTAATGCTGGCGACTTAAGCGTTGTTGGTGAAGTACAATACGCTACTGAACACCATGTTCGTGGTTTAAATTATTCCGATGATGCACTTGGTATTGGTGTTGTTGGGGGATTGAATTTAGACTGGGCATATGCTTTTGGTGGGGTTCACAACGTTCCTAGGTTAGGTGGGGGTGACAGTGTCAACCATACCGTTTTAGGGCTTAGACGCGGTGTCGACGCCGGAGCTTTTTCTTTTGAAGCTTCTGTAGAACTACAACATCACAATGCTGCAATCGATAGTACAGAGTATGGTGTAGGAGTAACATTTGAAAGTTTACCCGTTGTTGGTAAATGGGCAGATGTTGGTCTGACACTTTGGGATAATAATGACCTTGATTATCAAGGTGTTACTGTTGATATAACCGGTAAATCATTTGATCTTATCGGGGATTGGTTAAGCCTTACTCCGTATGTAGAGTTCGGTGCTATGGATAATTACGATTATCAAAAGTTCGGTGGTACCCTTAACCTCGAATGGGGAGATTGGGATCCATATGTAAACACGTATTATCTTAATAGTGACGATTCGCCATTCGGAGACGAAGATGGTTGGTCAGTTGGAGTCGGCGTTAGATATTCTTTCTAATAAGAATAAAATTAGGGAGTCAGGGGTTTACGTAAGTAAGCCCTTTTTTATTCGATAGACATCCAAACATCTTTAATTACTTGGCGACCAAATTTTTGTATAATTTGTTTCTCTAAATCTTTTAGTTTGTCGTCAACTGTTTGTATTTCTTCAGTACCCTCAGGAAGATTTCTCACATAGTGTACAAGGTCTTTATATTCAACAACTAATTCGTGAGTGAAATTATCTGATTTAGGCCAAACGTTAAAAAAATTCATTATTACTTTTTCTTAAAATCCCCAGCTTTTGCTCTTCTCGCGAATGCTTTTCTACGAGGGGTACAAGACGCTTTTGACATAGGTGTACAATCACCCTTATGAGCCGGATCAACCCAACTTTCTGCATCCTCTTCGCGACGATCTTTACCTCGTAATTTATTAATTTTTCTATCCAACATTTTCTGATATTTTCTCACCGTACCGTAATTTTTTACTGCATGTTCAATATCAGGGTCTGCTTTTAATGCTCTGAGACTTTCTATATCTTTTTGCTTTTGTGGTTTTTTGTCTTTTTCTTCTTCATCAGCATCAGGATCAGCATTTTCAGCATCAGTATCACCACCTGTCATTGAACCAGTATAATCATGAGGAGCTTTTGGGTTAGTCTGCCAAGATAACCCATCACCTTCATGAATTTTCATAAGGCTGTCGATCTTATCGTTAAATGTTGTTTTCACCGTGTATCCGTTGTTCTCTCTAACTATAGTTATTTATAACAATCTCTATTAAATACTAGAAATGAATCCAGATGACTTCAAGATGCAAAAGATTTTTGAATCTGGTGCATTAGCATTTAATATGGGCCCACAAGCTGCCGACTTTGCAGATTACCCACAGTCAAATTTAACAGTACTAAAGCCTTCGGAAAAAGATGAAAAAAAACACACCGTTGAGATAGGTGGTAAACCTTACGATTTATCTAGTGACGAACTATCTCTTTTAAAATTTATTACCCAACATAAAGGTGATGGTGATGATGAAGAAAACGAAGAAAATTATAATAATGTTTTAAAAAGAGCATTAGCAATTTGTTCTAATCAAAAAGCAAAATACAAAGAAGAACTTTCTAATTAGTATGAAAAATAAAGACACACAACTAATATGGGAAGCATATGATAAACAACCAATTGGTGGTCGCGCTGGAGGGTTAATCGGTTTATTCACAAATAAAATAAACAATGTATTAAGAGACGACTATAACACTTCGACAGGTGAAAGAGTATCAGATGAAGAAAAACTCCAGCAGTGCAATCAAATAAGAGATGAATTTGTTAATATCCTTTCGGTTGCTGGTAGTGTAGCGAGCAATATAAGGAAAGAAGATCTTGTAGATTTCATGTGCATGGACTGGTCGATTGGGACGGACGACGAAGATTGGGACGCTGAGGAACAAGCATGGAATGCTATCACGCAGCTTAATCCTAACAGTGCTGCTAGTATTGATTTAGCTACGATAATATCACATATAGCAGGTTTCGATGTCAAACGTATTGATGATGATTTTTGTCGACGCGCTGGACAAGTTGCACAATATAGTGGCTGGCTTTTTATGCCTATATTCAAATTTGTAGTGTATCTTGTTAAGAGTCAATTTTTAACACCTTTGATAACTGGTGCACGAACCCTGAATTCACTTAAAGAGTATAGTCAAGTTGAAAGTAAAGCCTTGGAATGGGTATCTTTAGCTAAGCGTTTTGAGCGGTCAATGGCAGGAGTTTCGAAAAAGGTAGAACAAATAGTCGAAAGACCGGACGTTCTACCAGATCCTACGACCCCAGAAATTGAAACTAAAGAAGAACTTTCTAATCAGTAGGAAGGGTTGTTAGTAAATTATAAACAGTATTTACGACCGTTTCATTATTACGTAGAGAATCAGGTATATAAGGTAATAACTCTTCAGGGGTTAAACTATCTAATTTGTTTCGTATATCTGATGCACTAAGTGGTTCATCCCCCCCAACGGTTGGAAAAACATCTATATCAAATTGTACCCCTTCAGGTGCATATTTTGCTGCATTTTTGTATCTAGCAGCGTCTTCACCTTTACCACCAACACCTAAAATAATCTTATCCCCTGGTTGTGTTCTTTCTGCAAAATAATCATATACAAACTTAACGGGTGCAGGGTCGGTTATAAATTGAATATTTCTAATACCTTCATTTTCCGCATATATTTGAAATATTTGCTGTGCTATTTCTGCAGGTATATATCTTCCTTCTGGTGTTCGTCGTACACTTTTTGGGTTTTGAGGTTCACTGATCACAACATATACTTCATCAGCATTTCTTGCATAATGTTTAAACATTTCAAAGTGACCTTTATGGGGTGGTTTGAAGCTCCCCGGGACGAGCGCAACGGTTCTATTAACAATCTTATCTTTTATAAAAGGTTTGTCTTCTTCATTTAAAAAATAGCGTTTAAACGTTCTCACTAATAATATTTATCAATTTATATCTCTATAAAATCGATCGTATTTACTTTTAAATTTCCTATCAAACAATTTTATTAACTGATCAATATAACCTGAACACATTTTTTCTCTTTCATTACTTTGTAAATATTGTGGTTTTGCAGCTTTTTTAAATACCGAATAATCCACATTCAAAGGCATTGTATCGATAAATTCTTCTAAACCATCACCAAATAAAATATCAAACAAAAAAAGCTCTATATTATAAAATTTTTGTAATAAAGTTATAATAAATTGATATTTGATTTGTCTTAACGCTTTTTTTCTGTCCTTAAAAACGCAATCCATATATTCTTCGTATGCATCTTCTAAAATTTTTGTAAACTTATTTTTGGTGTCTTCACTTGGTACTAGAGTATTAGGAACCTGTTTCCAATATCTTGATCTAAACATATGGATATTATTTTTATCCAATAAATCAGAACATGCTCTAGTTATTTTTATAGACGGTGTAGCATTTACACCAAATTCAGTATCTCTAATCGTAGAAAAAACCAAACCATCGCAAGATAAACCTATTCCTTGGTTAGCTAAAACCAAATCAGTCAAATTTTCGTTTCCATAGACTATATTTTTTGCATTTAATTTTTTACTATGAGCAATTGCTTCAAAAATAATAGGTCTATTACTAGTACTTTGATTACCGTAAAAAATTAATTCACCAGGTTTTATATTAGCTTGTAATCTTTTTTCAAATTGAAGTTCCGGGGTTGTATGTCTTAATGCATATAGTTTATGAAACGATTCACATAAAAACCCTTGCTTGCAAAATTTATATCCTTGAAATTTTGTATATATTTCATGATCAGTAGCAGGAACATTATGCCCTATAGTGTGGTAAATAATATTACTGTAATAAACATCATCTGTGTATTGCCATTCCGGTTCTACATGTATTTCTCCATGATAAAAATTTTGTTCTTTTTGAATATATACCCATATTTTATCTTCATCGTATCCAAGTTGTCTTAATTCGTTTTCTATTTTTGCTTTAAAATCGGGGTAATTACCATTTACGTAACACTCGGGTAAGACTATTAATTTTGGTTTTAGTTCTTCTATTTCTTTAAAAAAATAATACCAATCTATATCACGAATCCTACCACCCAATTGTGGTGCTATATAACCACCAATGCTATGTTCATATACGACAGGTCCTTCTTCACAAAGCAAATATACCGTATCGTAATTAAAAATGGTACAATCAGGACCTTGTAAATCACCCAATCTCGGGTGATATCTTAAGAAACCCATATTATTAATTATTGAAGATAAACGCCTTTACCAGGCCCAGGATACCGTGTGTATGGGGTACCACCAGGGTCTTTATTACTTGCTGCATAATTTGCAGACTGTGCATTTACATTTTGATAACCTTTACCAAAATTTATCCCAGGTGCTGATTGGTCGTCTTCATCAGCTTGCGCAGCTTGTCTAAATTTGCTTTGCATACCTTGTATGATAAATTCACCAGTAATTTTATAAGGTGGGTTGGTGGGTACAACAATGCCTTCATGCGCACTTGCATCACCTAAAACAGAAGTGTAGTGGTTTAATAGTTCATTTCCTAGTTCCTTAGTTGCATGATAAATCATAGCACCATTTATTGCTGGTTCTATATCTTGTTCTATATACATCTTGTTTAGTGGTTTACCGGTCGTAACACTATCAATAACATCTAAATAATTTGTCTTACCTACTGCTCTTTCTTTTCTACCACTTGTAGTAGTAAGCATATAATCTCTAGGGTTAACAGCACTATCTAACCACTTTCTTAAAGGCTGGGTTATAACTTCTTCATTCGTTATTATTCTTGTTTCGCCTGTTGTAGGGTCGGTTTCTTCTTCTTTATCCGAAATTTTTATTGATACGTTTTGACTTAAAGGGGTATTAAAGTTGGGGTGACCTTTTTTCTTTACTGTTGCTTTTGTAAGAATCTCAAAATTATAATTTTTTGCTATTGGTTTAACTTGCTCAGCTAATTGATCTAAAGCTTCTTGACTATAAGGTACAGCTTTAGAGCCCCCCTTTTCTAATTTTACTTGACCTGTAACAGGGTCTACAATTTGTTCCCTTTCCAAACCAGGACGAACTAATTCCCCTTGACGATTGTGTTTTTCTAAAAATTGATTTATACCATGAAATGCTAAAAAGTCTTTATCATACTCAACTACATTAGTAGTGCCTTGTACAAATTCAGCATTAATAAACTTTGTAGGGTCTTCCCATAATCCTAACTTTCTTAATTCATCACTTATATACGGTAATGACTGGTTCATAATAGTTAACAACGTTCTACCTGCAGCAACCATGCCATGTGGTGTACCACCTTGAGGGAGAAAACGCTCTGGTAACTTTTCTATTGTTACACCATTTACATCTAACTCGGACATGGAACCTCTGTCTAAAGCAAATTGTTTAACGCCATTGTCCCCCGTTACTAATTTAAAGCTTACGTTAGTACCATCTATTTTTATTGAACCACCGACATCATCTAAAATACGAACAGTTTCTTTAAATTTGTCTATCAACGTATCACCTGAAGTTACATCAGGTAAGTCAAAAGGGTGTAACATGTGGCCGGCAGCACCACCTTCATTAACTAATACCCTATTAGTATATTTTTCAAATATTAATTCGTGTTCAAATTTCATCACTCAATAAATTCAAAGCTTAAACCTTTATTTCTGGAGTCTAAAGATAATGTAATTCTCAATCGATTACCATCTACTAAAGATGAAATTGTATCATAATGATTAATCATTCTTTCTGTTAAGTTATCCCCTTCATAAGTTAACGGTAGTGCTTGGTGTGTAGTAGAATTTACCAATAACATAACTTTAAAATCTTCGTAGTTCTGATATAATACAGAATGAATAGTACCAATAATAGCTGAAAGAATTTTTTTACCAGCTGGTCCTAATAAACCCTTTCGAGTATCTTTATCTAAAATTACATCTAAAGCTTCTCTTAATTCTCCTACATTAAAAGATTCTTCTTTTTCATTAGCTAAAACAACAAAACCATCAATCAAGGCATCTTTTGATAATCCCCAATCGCTGAGGAAATATTGTTTAACTATGTCGCCCCATGAATAAGATTCTTGGTCAGGTGTTAATATTGTTTCTCTTGATCTTATATAATCTTGATATGCCTTAGTTAACTTTCCTAGTTTATTATGTGAAGCTTTTAGTTGTTGGCCTGTAAGCCCAGAAGAATTTAAACTGCTTGCTGCATTAAGTTTAAATCCATTAAATAACTCTTCATATGTTATGTTTTCTAGATTTTCTGGGGCGGTAAACTCCTTGATATAGTTTGCCAATTCTATAAGATTATTACCCACTTCAGCTTCGTTTTTTTCTATTTGAATTTTAATATATGATCGCAATTCATTTATAGCACTAGTAAGATTAACAAGATATTTTTGTTTTTCTTTCCCAGTAAATACATCATGCCCTCTATCTTTAAGCATTCGTGGTAACTCTTTCATAGCACTGTGTGCTGTACCACCCGTCTTACCGGGACGACCTTTAGTACCTTTTACCTCAACATCACCTAAGCCATCAATATATAAATCACCACTTTTTCCTTTTACAGCATTAGAAAATAATGTAGCTACTAATTCCCCCTTCCCTACAGAAACACCTGACTGTTGATAATCTAATGCAAATAATTCAGATACTAATCCGGGCACATCACCTATAAATGCTGTTCTAGCAGCTTCTTCTAAAGAACTATTAAAATTAAAAGCCGTATTTTTATCAATTGCTTCTATTAAATCATCACGAAACCCAGTTAAGGATTTTTTATCCTTTATTAGATTTTTTAAACCATCAATATCAACCTCTTGAACTAGATCGTCTTTACCGGTGCAAAGTTCATGTACCGGTAAAAGAATTTTAGATTGGTATTCACGATTAGGCATGCCTGAAGCCCAGTTACCACCAGCAACTAGTTTATCTATAAGATCTTTTGCACCACCACGATGGTTTATTATATCTTTTCTTAACCGGTTGTAAAATTTTTCATCAACATCCCCTAAATCAACCACCCCACCTACCTCGTCAGAAGCTGTTATTGTCCATTCATTCATCAAAATAGCTTGTCTCCGTAGAGGCGGCAACTTTTGATTTATCTGACCATATAATTCAGTTAATGTTTTAAACTTTTTCTTGTTTTTTTTCATTAGTAGTTAATATCGGGATCATCAGAATATGTATTTAAAAATTCTTTCATTCTTGCTAACATTACCCGGCCATTATTTTCATTGATTTCTTCATCTAGAATTTTAGGGGGAATTGTACCTTCAGTAGGCTCTAATACTAATGCTTTTCTAATTAATCTAATTAACTCTACTTCACCTTCAGGTGTTAATTCTTTAAATTCGGGTTCCGGTTCTTGAATATCAACAGTTTCTGTATCAGTTACGGTTTCTGTACCAGGAGCTGCAGGTGCGGGGGGCGCAGCAGGTGCAGCAGGTGGGGGTGCCATTGGCATTTGCTCTTTTAAAACTTCGCGTTTCTTTTTTATTAATGTGAAAAATTTACTATGTATCTTCATTATTAGAATCCCTTTTTTATTTCAGCTGTATGTTGATCAATATTATCTATAACCGCCTTCTTTTGATTATCCATTGCTTGTTGAACGTCTGGATCAGTTTCAGCTAACTTAGACGCCAATTCATCCGGATTCACCGATTCGAAATCTTGTTGCTCTTGTTTATCTGTATCACCACCAGGAGATGTCAGCTCTTCATCTTCTTCACCTGAATATCTTAGCATCATTTCAATAGGAACCAAAACTCTAGCTGCTTTTGATGTTAGATCTCTATAGTCAGAACCTAATTCATCTTTAAGACCCAATATTGCATATGCTAAGTCTTTAATTTCTTCAGCATCTTTTAATGAAATGGTTCCTTTTCGATCTTTATCCTCTTTTACGTATGTAGAAAACCCTTCGGCTATAGCACGATCAAATTTCATTTCTTATATTTATTCTATCATTTAAAAAGAAGCTGCTTAGTTTTAATATTATTAAAATATTCGTTCGATAAAAAGGTCAAATCATATTTTTTAGCAAACTTCTTAACCCTGGCAAATGTAAAATTCTCTATTTTAAATTTTTGCAACGTAGAATATATTTTTAATACGGTTCCTTTTGCTCTTCCATCATCTTTTTTTATTAACTCTTTGAAGAACATCAAACTTCTATGTGAAATTACTGTTTTTATTGGTAATAAATTACGTATTTTAAGTAATAGGTTTGTAATTAGTTTTAAATAATCTCTTTCATCGATATATTTTAAAATTTCGCTTTCATAAAACTGAGTATTGTTAAAGTATAATACCACCTTATTCTTTGAATTAACTTTATTAATATATTCTACGCAATTCTTTATGGTATGATGAAATAACAACTTTTTTATGTCTTTATTAATAAATTGAGACTCTACCAAGCTGTCCATCAATTGATAATTGTGAATATCATCCAATAAATCCTTTTCATATTTTTTATGTATGTCTTGGAAGTCAATTAATACAATATTGTATTCTGGTAAGCTAAGTCTCACAAAGTCATATTAAAATAGTTACGTATGAAATCAAGTTTTTTTTATTTTACCCAATCTTAAGTTAATAATACCGTTGTAATAATCTTCTTTTAATAAGACATCTTTATCAAATTGCATTTTTGCTTCATAATACGCAAGTTCACTTTTACTTTGACAGAATCTCAGTATTTCAAACTTAAACTTGTCTTTACCTAACTTTTGAATGTCTTCATTTAACTTATCTGATGAACCAGTATATATTTTCCAATCTGTTTCCTTAACCACATGCCTTTTGTTTTTTCTACCCTTAAGAGGTGGTCGTTTTAGAATTGTAGTTGATTGTTTTTTACCAATATATTTCCTGTCGTTAGTTGTATTCGTTATCTGGTAAATAAAACCGTAGAAGGTGTCGGGTATCTCTTTCTCTTCGAGATTATAAGTCCAGTGACCGTAGTTATCCACCAAAAAATTTAATTAATTTATATGGACAAACCACCCCAACCACCGTTTGGATCAATATCCCCTTCATCATCTTCTGATTTTTTTTCAGCTAGACGTATAAGCAATAAAAGAATGTCTTCCTCTGAAGTTCCCATATGTGGTCCATTAATTGCATGTATTTCACGTTTAATTTTTTTTTGAAGTTCGTCACCCCACCCGTTCCAAATTTCTGCTACTTTATATTCTGCTAGACCAAATTCTGCAGAGGTCCTAGTTTCTTTTACTATAGTAAGTAATTCCTGTGTTTCGGGGCTAATCTGAGGTTGCCCTCCATCACCCGTAGGTTCAATATTTCTATATTCTTTTATTGTAGACTTTTTCTTCTTACCCTTCTTTTTCTTTTTCTTTTTTTTCTTCTTACTAGTACCGGCCCTTCTTTGCATTGCACCCATACCAAAAGGCCTTCTAGCATCACCCGGGGCATAAAAGTCTCCAGAAAAGTGAGATTGTGTCCAATCACCTAAAGCACCACCAGAACCAGCCACATTACCATCATCTAGTAACAAAGCCTTTAAAAATGCGTTTTTATATATTGACATCTATTGTAAATATGTGATAATATTTAATTAAATGTCTGATATATTAGAAACCTATTCAAAAGAACTTGTTGAACATTTATCTATTGATGAATTTAACTTGAAAGACGTTCAATTACAATTACCTGGTAGAAGACACATATGGGTTGGAAGATTAATGAGACATAAACATGAAGTCAATATTTTAAGAAAGAAAAAGAAGGATAGGTTAGTTGAAGTTACAAAAAAAATACAAGAACAAAGTAATGTTAGGCTTTCAACACCAGCAGCCGAAAAGGTTGCTGAAAATTCCGATTTTATAAAAAATATCAATTCAGAAATTGAAGAAAACCTGCTTTTAATTGATTATCTTGAAAGAGTAGAAAGAATTTTGAGTTCAATTGGTTTTGATATTAGAAATATTATTGAAATACAAAAATTAGAAACTCAATGAACGACTTAAGACTAATTTTATTTGATATTGATGGGGTATTAACAGATGGTACCGCAGCATATAACCAAGAAGGAGAAGTACTGTGGAAAAGATATAATCAAAAAGATATTACAGCATTAAGACGCTTTTATAATGAACTTTCAATTAAAGTAGCCTTGTTTACAGGAAGTTTAGACATAAATCCAGGATTTGCTAAAAGAAGGAAATTTGAAATGCTTAATGTTGTACACAGAAACGGTGAAAACAAAGTAACCAAACTCAATGACATATGTTTTGAGTATAATACACCTAAACAAGACGTGGCTTTTGTAGGAGATGATATACAAGACTTAGATATTATGAAAGAAGTTGGTTATGCTTTTTGTCCTAAAGATGCGATATCCGAAATACAAAAAATTTCTTGTGTCTTACCTGTAAACGGTGGTGGTGGTGTTGCAGCTCACCTATTTGAATATATTAAAAACACTATTAAATCATAAAATGAACATTGTTATACCTATGGCTGGTAAAAGTTCAGCTTTTAAAGAAGTAGGAATCGATACCCCCAAACCTTTTATAGATATACAAGGTAAATCAATGGTCCAAAGAGCTTACGAAAGTATTGGGTTACCAGGAACGTATTATTTTATTGTATTAAAGGAACACGAAGAAAAATACGGTGCATATAACCATATAACTGACTTTTGTCCCGATGCTAAAATACAAATTATAGATGAAGTAACTAGTGGCCCTGCAGAAACACTATATAAAATAAAAGGATTTATAGATGATTCAAAACCACTACTACAAACAAACGTAGACCAAATATTAGATTGGGAACCCGAAAGATTTTTAAAATTTTTAAAAGAAAAAGACCCGGATGGAGCAGTTATAACAGTCAACACATGTGATCCACACTATAGTTACATTGCAACCACCCAACAATCTATTGCAACCAACTTTACAGAAAAGCAAGTTATATCAAACCACGGTCTCATCGGTACACATTATTGGAAATCACCCGATTTATTTTTTAGTTCTTTCATTAATGCAAGAAAAAAAGGATATACATGGCCAAATAGTGTGGGTGAAGATGAAATATATGTATCTTTAACGTATAATGATTTGTTAGATAGACAATATATAATATATGACTATAAATTTAAACAACATGAAAAACAACATGTTGTAGGAAGCCTAGATGAACTATGCTTATATGAAACCCAACTTTGATTGTTCTATTTTAGTATTAAGTTCTGATACTTACCAACCTATTCTTAAGATATGGGACTTTTACCACAAGAAAAATTGGAAATGCCCATATGAAGTGTATACAATAAGCAACAAGCAAAACTTTAAAAGCAAAAACGTAAACTGCGTTGTTACAAACGTTGAATGGGATGAAAATGCCACCCATTTTAAGCCCATGGTCTTAGAAGGGTTAAAGAAAATTACAACAAAATATGTGTTATTCATGGTGGAAGACCAAATAATAGTTAATCCTGTAGAATCAAATAACTTTTACCATGCACTAAACTACATGGAAAGGAACGATATAACAAAAATGCGTTGTGTATCAATGCCAGGGCCTGACTTACCATTATTGGGAGTCTCCGAAGGCCCTATTAATAATACAAATTTTGGGAGAATATCTAATAATAACGAATATCGGAACTCTCTTCAAGCAGCAATATGGAATAAAGATAGATTTATCGAACTTTTAAAGAGTAAAGAGGGTGATTTTTCTGGGTGGGTATTAGAAACAGATGAAGACTTAAGGAAATATTCTAAAAAATGGAATTACGTTGCTTGTAGACAAGGTAAAGGTGGTACATTTTTAACTAGAGAAGAAGATCAAACTGATTCACCGTTAATTCAATACGTAGAACTTGTGAGATGGGGGTTATTTGATAGATTATACATTGATTATTTTAAAAAAATGTTAGCAAAAGACAATATCGATATTACCACACCAGAATATGAACAATTTGGTGGTAATTTGTCCAAAGAAGAGTTACCTGAATAATTACTGGGAGTCTCCCAAGAGCCTTATTATTAATATAAATTTTTGGAGCATATCAATAAATAATTTTCATGAAAGCATTCTTAAATTACGAATACATGATCACTCCCGGGATCTTAAAGATAATCTCTTATATTGGGGCCGTTGTTGCTATTATTGTTGGGTTATTTACAGCCTTTACTGCTGGTTTACTCGAGGGGTTAGCTATTGCTATAGGTGGTCCTATTGTTTGTCGCATTTACGCTGAATTACTGTTGGTTATTTTCGAAATCCATAAGGAATTAAAGAAAATACGTGGTGGGTATAGCAAATAAATGAAGGGGTTTCGCTTAAATAAACGGTAATGAAGAAATTAACTAAAGTTGGAGTGCTGTCCGTAGCAAATGTAGTCGGTTTGCTGGGCGCATTCACCGGAGCTGTAAAGGTCATTGTTTTACCAGTGTTAGCATTGCTTGCTGCTGGTACATTAGGTGACGTCGATGGAGCCGTACATACAATAGGAGAGACTGTTACAAGTACTATACCGAGTATTGTCGGATTTGGTATTGCTGGGTGGTTAGGTGGCTGGGTTTATGCGTGGATACTTAATCACGTTCTTAAATGGACAAATGGATTGAGTTGGGAAGTTAAATAATTATAATCTTCTAACAATTCTAAAACACCCCGTCTATTCGTAGACGGGGGTATTTTTTTAAATATTTATCTTGAAAAACACGGTAAATATTTTACAATCAATGTAATGGTAGTATTTCACTACGATAAAAGAAAACGTCAAGCTTTTCTAAAAACAGATAACCTTAACATAATAAGAGAACATTTCTCTTTTGAAAATGAGGGTGCTAGATTTGCTAGAAGGTATGGTAGATATATGCCTGCAAGAACTTATGTTATAACCCCCGCGGGTAAATATGAAGTTGGTCTTACAGCTAATATAATTCAATTTATTAAAAAAGAATTTCCTTCAGATAAAATACATCTAGAAAATAGTATTAAAGAAATTATTAAACCTCAAATACTTCATGGTGGTAATGGTAAACTTTCTTTACAATTAAGAGATTATCAAAAAGAAATTGTAAATGAGTGTTTAGATAAAGGAAGAGGTGTTGTTATGTTAGCAACTGCTGGTGGTAAGACATTAGCCATGGCTAGTATGCTGGAAAGAATCTACCAAGAAGTGAATAAAGACACGTGGAAAGTTTTAGTTATAGTTCCCGATTTAGGATTAGTAAATCAAACGTTCAATGATTTTAAAAAGTATAATGTTTCATTTTCAGTCGGTAAATGGACCGGTAACTCACCCGTTGATCTAACAAATAATGTTATTATTGCTAATTTAGGTATTTTACAAAGCGAAAAAACAAATTTAGACTGGGTAGAACACGTAGATATATTAGTAATTGATGAGTGTCATAAAGTAAGAAGGTCAAATAAAGTAAACAAAATTATAAAAAATATAAGAACAGAAAATAAGTTTGGATTTACAGGAACGTTACCAGATAATAATTCAGATCAGTGGAACATAATAGGTAAAATTGGTCCAGTTATATACCAAAAAAAGAGTTATGAACTTCGTATAGAAAATTTTGTTACTAATGCTGTTGCACAAGTAGTGAGATTACATTACAAACAACGACCCAAGTATTCTATCGATATATCAGACCCAGGTGAAAGATATAGACAAGAATTTGAATTTCTTTTCGAAAACGTATTTCGAAATAATATAATAAAAAAACTTACAACAGGCGTAAAAAACAATTCTCTAATTTTAGTAGATTATATAAGACATGGAGAAGCACTTTACAAAGAACTAAGTAATAACGATAAAGAAAAAAAAATATATTTTATAAGAGGAGAAGTAGATGTTGAAGAGCGTGATAAAGTTAAAAAACTTATTGAGCGGGATGATAATATTATTTGTATTGCTATTAGCAGGATTTTCTCTACTGGTATCAGTATCAATAATTTACATTACATTGTTTTTGCTAGTGGCGGTAAAGCTAAAATTAAAATCTTACAGTCGATCGGTCGTGGACTTCGTTTGCACGAAAGCAAAAACAAATTAACTATAGTTGATATTGCAGACCAGTTGCGGTATGGTGAAGTTCATTCCGATAAAAGAATAGATTTATATACACAAGAAAACATATGTGTAAAAATAAAAGATTTATACGAATGATAGTGTTGAACTTATACATAACAATATTATAATTAAAGATAGCCATGCAAGCAAAAAAACCTAAAAACGGCGTTAAAATTAAACCTAAAAGTAAAGAACATTACGTTAATTCAAAAGAATTCAAAGAAGCAATTGCAACTTATTATAAAACCGACGTATGTGGAAATGAGCTTGGTGAAATGATAACAAAAATTGCTCACGGTTTAAGTTATGCGCCTAATTTTATAAATTATAGCTACAAAGATGAAATGATCGGTGATGCAGTTGTAAAAATGTTTACAGCTCTTTTCAATAAAAAATTCAATTTAGAAGCAACAGATTCAAATGGTAACAAATACAATCCTTTTTCATATTTTACTACAATTGCGTTTCATGCATTTATTAATCGAATTAAAAAAGAAAAACGACACCATGAAGCTCTTAATGAATATAAAGAAAGAATTTACGAAGAGTCGTTAAACGATGGCCAAAACGCACAAACAACAGTTTATGTTAAACCCACGGACGAAAATGAGGCCTATTATAATTGATTACGCGAATTGTTTAAACTCGTCCCATACTTTGTAAAAACACTTTACCCGTGTTCGGTCTTCATCACCGAAATCAACCCAACTTGGGTCGCTTTTTACATCATGGTTCCATTCCTCAAAATCTAACGTAAACTGATTTCTTATTTTATAGTAAGCTGATAAAATAATTTCTTCTGTAAAAAAGTCCGTGTTAGGTGGTTCTGTACTAGTTAAAAGTAATAAAGCCTTTTCGTAGAAATCAAATAACGGTTTAAACTCACTAGGGTGAATTCCTATCACACCACCAACTAATTGGTGTATTAGATGACTGTTTGATTCTTCAAAACCATAATCTGTTTCTAATAGTTTTGACAAAAGCTTAACGTGGTGTAAATTATACCAAAGATTACCATGTTTGGTTTCAACAAATTTGTGCTTAGTAATTAAATTGTCTATACCTTTACCCACATCAGGTGTAAACACGTTGTTTTTATTGTATGGGTAATAATGTTTTTTGTTAAAAAAGTTATTAATTTCCACACCACCTAAACTATGTGGGTTTAATCCCCAATGGGTGCACCCGGAATCAACCCATACAAAATTATCCGTATTAAACGGGTTCTTTTCTGCTACTTCTTTTACAAAATAAAGTTTTCTGTGACAAAGTATTTCACAACGAGCATGAAAAAATCCAGGTTCGTCAGGGTTTTCTTTTTTTCTTATTTCTGTTTGTTTCTTTTCCCACTCAATAACTCTAGTTCTATGTGAACCTATAATATCTTTAAATTTAAAGTCTCCTAATTCGCTTACAATGATTGTCCATTTATTTGGAATACCAATATAATCTAAGTAGTCAAAATATTTTAAAATTTTCTCATAGCCGCGCTTATCGCAAAAAACTACTGTGGGTAAGTTAAAATTATAAATGTTTTGAAAAGAAGAAAAATAGTATTGCTCTTGCCAACACCGACCTCCAAACTCACCTTCTCTTTCTCCATAATAAATTGCTGTAACAAGGGTTGTACTCATTTGTAATTAATATATTATATTTAAAGTGGTTACTATAAATTTCAAACAATCAAAAATTTGTTGCATATCAGACATACATTTAGGAATCCACCAAAACAAGAGTAATTGGCATAAAATTCTGCTTGATTGGGGTAAATGGTTAGATAAAAACTTAAAAAAATTAAAAATAAAAGATATTATGATTTGTGGTGATCTATTTCACTACAGAGATGAAATAGCTGTTAACAGTCTACAAATTGCAAAACAATTTTTTGATATATTAAAGGATTATAACATCGTAATGATCACCGGTAACCACGACTGCTATTATAAAGATACTAGTTGCGTTAATTCACTGTCATTATTGAATGGTTGGAATAATATAAGCGTTATTGACAAGCTACACACAGAAGAAATTCACAATAAAACAATAACTTTTGTACCCTGGGGCGAACAAATTAAAAAAATACCAAAATCTGATCTTATATTTGGCCATTTTGAGCTAGAAAATTTTAAAATGAACAATTTTAAGGTATGTGACAGTGGAGATAACCCCCATTCTCTATTAAAAAAATCAAAAATGGTAATTACAGGGCACTTTCACTTAAAAGATGAACGTAAATTTAAAGATGGTAAAATTCTTTACCTAGGTAACCCATTCCAAATGGATTTTGGAGATGCAGAAAGCGAAAAAGGGTTCTATATTTTGGATTTTGATAAAATACAAGAACCTGTTTTTTATAAAAACACGGTATCGCCAAAACACAAAAAAATATTACTAAGTGAGCTTATTTCCTTCGATGGTATAACCCCTGAACTAAGAAAATTAATAAAGGGCAATATAATAAAGTTGGTTATTGATAAAAACGTACAAGCAGACGACTTAGATATCATCATGATATGTTTAAACAACCTAAAACCCTTCACAATTACTGTTGATTACGAAATTAATTACAATAAATTTTCTGTAGAAGGTGAATTAGAGTACGAATACTCGGGTGTAGATTATCAAACAGCAATTACCAATTTTATAAACATGTTAGACGTTAACAACAAAAAAGAAGTAATAGAATATACAGTAGATTTATATAAACAATGCAAGGAATAGGAATAGTTGTTTTAACATTAGGTGGTTCTCAATTAAAAAAGTGTTTAAGGGGGCTCACACCGGTTTTAGACAAAACCGTTGTTGTGAACGACGGTAAAAAAACTGATTTTAACAAGTCCGTAAAAAAATACATAAGTCCCACGTATACCAAGTACCCAAGTGCTTGTTACAATATGGGAATTAGGGAACTACTAAAAGATGAAACTATTGAACACGTTTTTATAATAAATGATACAGTAGAAATAATTGATGACAGTGTTTTCCAAGATTACATAGACGTTGCCAATAAAACAAAGTTAAAAGCTTTATATTTTTGTGATAATGAAGATGATCCAAGAGGGTTAGATGAAAATACACGACTAACTATAGACTTAGGAGACAATACACTAACATTAAATTATGGAACCGCTGCTAATTTAGTTTATTTACATAAAGATATTTTTAAGAAAGTGGGATTTTTTGATGAAAGGTATAGAGCTGCAATGGAGTGGTCAGATTTATCGTACAGAATATCACAAAAAAACTTATCCACACCGTTTCTTTGGTTTCCACACGTAACATCTGTAGAAAATAAAATAATATTTCATGATCACGTGGAAAGATATAAAGACGATCTAGAAGAGAGAGTATTAAGAGGTATGAAAGTCTTTTATATGAAAACCAAATGTGAAATAAAAGATTTAATTGATGTTTTTTCTAAAAAAGATATCATACAAAAACTAAAAAATAAAAGTAGATCCTCATAGGATATACGTATAATTATATTTTATGAAGCAAATCTTCTTCGAAGATGTTACTATTCAAAATTTTCTCTCAGTAGGTAATGACCCAGTAAAGGTAAAGTTCAATTGCGGGTTTAATATTATTACGGGTTCTAATAAAGATAAAGAAGACAGAAGAAACGGTGTAGGTAAAAGTACAATAGCTGATGCAATTAATTTTGTTATATTTGGCTCCACTTTAAGAGATTTAAAGAAAGAACTCATACCTAACAATCTTACTAACACTACATGTTCGGTACTTATAAATTTCAAAGTTGTTACCCCACAGGAAACCAATTCGTATTCCATTAATAGAACCCTTTCCCCGTCAAAATGCTACATTTACAAAAATGAACAAGACATAACAAGAGATTCAATTATTAATACAAACGAATTTATTAAAGATCTAATTTATTGTAGTGAGGATGTTTTTCAAAATTGTGTTATTATGACTGTAAACAATACTATACCGTTTATGGCTAAGAAGAAGGTAGAAAAACGAAAATTTATAGAAGGTATTTTCAATTTACAAATTTTTGGTGACATGATTTCACATTTAAGAAACGATTATAATGAAACCAAAAAAGATTTTGATATAGAATCAACTAGGTTTGATGAAAATGTTACTTCTTTAGATAATTTTAAAGATCAAAAAATACAAATAGTAGAAGAACGTAAAAATAAAAAAGAAAAATATAAAACCCGCCAAAAAAATAATGAACACGAACTTTTAGAAATAAAAAATAAGTTATTGAACATAAAAGATATAATAATTGAAGAAAATGAAAAACTTATTTCCAAGTTTGAACATAAATTAAAAGATTTAGATAAAATAAAAACCGTAAAAAGAGATAAAATAAGTGAACTAAAAGCTTCACGCAACCAATTAAAATCAAATTTAGTAAAAATAGGTACAAACGAAGAAATATGCCCCACTTGTTTACGTCAAATCGATAACGACGATAAAGACCATATAAAAAATGAAATAAAAATAACTAATAAAAGTATAGACGATGTTGAATCCGAAATTAAAACATTTACTAAAGATTATAATTCGGTGGTTTCTGACGAAGACAAACTGAATAGGGGTATTAACAAACTTCGTAAAAAAATTAAACGAGGTAATGATGAATTAACCAATCAAAAACTTCTAAAACAAAAAGCAAAGCAACTTCTCGATTGGCAAGATCAACTAAAGGTTGATATAAAAGAATTAGATTCAGAAGATACAAATTTAGATACCATAATTACCAATTACAATAACAAAGTTAAAGAGATAAAATCAAAACTCGAAACAGTTAAAAAGAAAATTAACATGTTTGATGTTGTAAAATATATTGTATCAGAAGAAGGTGTGAAATCATATATTGTAAAACAAATTTTACACGTCTTCAATCAAAAACTTGCTTATTATTTAAAAAAGATGGACAGTAATTGTATTTGTATTTTCAATGAATATTTTGAAGAACAAATTATAAATGAAAAAAATAAACTCTGTTCTTATTTTAATTTTTCGGGTGCAGAAAGAAAAAATATCGATTTAGCATGCTTGTTTGCTTTCATGGATATTAGAAGACTTCAAGGAGACGTAACGTTTAACTTTAGTATCTATGATGAACTATTTGATAGTAGTCTAGATGAAAGAGGGGTAGATTTAGTCACATCTATTTTAAGAGAAAGAGTAGAAAAATATAAGGAATGTGTATATGTTATTAGTCATAGGAAAGAAAGTGTTAAAGCTGCTACAGGTGAAGTAATATATCTGGAAAAAAGCAATGGAATTACTCGAAGAGTTAAGTATACAGAAATTGATAAAGACTAACACGTAAGTAAATAAATCAAACATGTTTCAATCACCATTTATGCAAGGTGGTCAACCTTTTGCAAAATCAAACCCATATCAATCTAATTTTGCTCTACAAACTAAACAACCTAACCCTATACCTGTAGATAATCAACCTGCACCTGTTTCTCGTTTTATGAATTATGTCGCCGATTACGGTGGATGTGGTTTTTGGAGAATTATATGGCCCGAATACTTACTAAATGCAAGCGGTAAATGCATGGTACACACCTCTACCTGTATGACAATCGACCCACAACATTACAGAAATACAGAATCAATCAAAGTTCAACGACAAGCTTCACCCGACCAAAGAAAGTTTGTAAAGTACCTAAAAGAAATTTCATCTCAAGTAGGTTTTAGATTAATTTATGAAATCGACGATTTAGCATTTAGAGAAGATATACCTGACTACAACAAATATAAATTTGCTTTTACAGACGACGAAATTCGCGAAGGCATCCAAGAAATTATGGAACTTTGCGATGAAATGACAGTAACATGCAAGTTTATGAAAGACTATTATTCATCTAAGTTAGATAATGCTAAGATAACAGTTATACCGAATTATGTTCCTAAATTTTGGATGGGTAATTTTTATAACAGAGACAAAATCGAAAGAGATTATGAACGTAATAAACACAAACCTAGAGTTATCTGGTCTGGATCGGGTGCACACATTGATGTAGATAACAGAGTAAAAGGTAAAGATGACTTCCACCATGTTAATGACGTTATTAGAAAGACAATAAAAGACTATCAGTGGGTATTTTTAGGAGCTATACCGCGTAATTTAGTAGATTTAGTACAAACCGGTAAAATAGAATATCACCCATGGTGTGAGTTATTCGATTATCCGGAAAAAGTTTATACTTTAAATGGTAATATGATGGTGGCCCCATTAATTGATAATAACTTCAACAAATCTAAGAGCGATCTAAAACATTTAGAGTCAAGTTGCTATGGTCTACCAATTGCTTGTCAAGATATTTGTACATATGAAAATGCACCCATTAAATTTAAAACAGGTGATGAAATGATCGATCAAATCAACCTCGTTTTGAAAGATGAAAGAAGATTTATTCAAGAATCTGTAAAGGGTAGAAACTTTGCTGAATCTAGATTTTTAGAAAAACCACAAAACATAGGAAAATTCTATGAATCATATAAATTTCCACATGGTGCACCAGAACGCAAACACCTCAACTCATTAAAAGAGAATAAAATTTAATGGATCTTATTCTCTTTTGCCCAATGTTTAATTTTAAAAGTATTATAGAAGTCACGTCTATAGTCATAAAACAATTCTTGTTGATCGTAAGTTAAAAATTCACCATTTTCTTGCTTTGCAATTTTTTTACTAACTTCAAAAGCACCTGCAGGTTTTAACCCTTTATCAGCACTAAGACAAAATGTCATGGTGAAATTCCAGGGTACTTCTCTATAAGTTGTTGTGTATTTACATGCATGTAGTGGTTGTCTGATATCATCCTCCATCATCCTCCAATCTACACCATTATTTTCTTCATAGTATGAATAATCTGTATAATCAAAAAGAGTATTAAAAACGGTTTCACACCAAGTAACTGCACCCAATATCAATACCTTATTTACCATTTCTTTGCTTCCTAAATCTTTTCTTTTTTTAATATTATCATGAATGGCTTTTAAAAATATAGGATTTTCAGGTGATGTAGCCATAAAGCAGTGAGTAAACCCATAATCTTCATGTGTTGGTAAAACAAATTTTACATTTTTTGTAATAATTGAATTCATAGGAATATTACAATATCTGTCCAAATCGTGATATACCCCTCCTTCATTGTATAACTTTACAAGTCTCCACAAATCTGTTTTTTCAACAACGTGTCTATCTTTAATATCAGTATAGTTTTTTAAAGACAAGTTTTCTTTTAGATACTTTTCTATATCATCGTCATCACTAATTACAACATCCCAATCCGGATTTATCTCAATCATCCTTTTTAACCCATTCTGTATAACCGGGTGTTTATTATCCCTAATATTTTTATCTTTCCAAGTAAAGTTTATTATTTTGGGTATTTCTTTTAATCCTTCTAGCAGACCTTCATTCATAGTATTATTTACTTGAAATATTTGAAGAGTAAACTATAATTAACTCACATGTATAGGAATGTAGTTTATGAACCTTCTCAAGAACAAATGAGACTGTTTACTTGGGATGAAGATGGAAAAAGAATTGAAGTAATTCAAAGTTATAACCCATATTTGTATATTGAACCAAAAGACAAACGACATTCAAATGCAACGTCTATATTCAAAAGCCCTCTAAGAAAGGTTACATTTAAAAGAGAATCAGAAAGAAGACAATTTATTAGAAACAATCAAATTAAAAGATTGTTTGAAAATTTACCAATCAAACAACAATTTTTGTTAGATAATTTTTGGCAAGTAAACGAGACAGATGAATTTACAAAACATCCCATAAAAATGTTGTTATTGGATATTGAAACTTATTCACCTGATGGGTTTCCTAATATTGAAAATGCCAACCACCCAATAAATGTCATAACGGTTTATGATAATTTGAAAAATAAATTTTATACTTGGGGTACCAAAGAATATACAGGTAAGGGTAGGAAAAATTTAAAATATACTTACTGCGAAACAGAAAGAGTATTGTTTAGTAAATTTTTAGATTATTTAGAAAATGACTATCCAGATATTTTAAGTGGCTGGAACTCTGAATTTTTTGACATTCCTTATATTGTTAAAAGATGTGAAAGAATTATGGGTGAAGAACAGATGAAAAGATTATCTCCTGTAAAAAATGTATATTATAGAAGTCTTCAAGGTGCTTTTGGTAGACAACAAATAAGGTGGTATATTGAAGGTATTGCTTTGTTAGATTATTTGGATATATACAAAAAATTTGCACCTTTGAGAGAATCATATAAACTAGATGCAATTGGGGAACAAGAATTAGGTGAACGAAAAGTAGAATTTGAAGGAATGGATCTTGCAACATTATCTGATAAAGATTGGAACAAATTTATTGATTATAATATTCAGGATGTAAACTTGTTAGTAAAATTAGAAATAAAATTACAATATTTGGGTTTAATACGAATGTTAGCATATGTTGGGTGTGTTACATTTGATGCAGCAATGGGGGCACTATCTGTAATCAACGGGGCATTTTGTATACGAGCAAGACACAAACAACAAATCATACCTACATTTATCAGAGGTCAGGATACTGGTAAGAACCCGGGTGCATATGTTAGTGAACCACAACAAGGGTTTCAAAATTACATTTTATCATTTGATGCAAACAGTCTATACCCAAATGTAATGATATCATTAAACTTATCACCAGAAACTAAAGTTGGAAAAATTTTAGAAAAAACTGACAATCAAGTGGTGATGGAAATGGTAAACGGTAAAGTAAAGGAATTTACAATACCTAAATTCATAAAAATGGTAAAAGATTATAAGTTAACAATATCAAAAGCAAATATTGTATTTCATCAACAAGAAAAGGGAATTATTCCAGAAATTTTAGATTACTACTATAGTAAACGGTTAGTAGTAAAAGATGAATATGTTGAACTAAAAAAGAAACATGCAGTAATGAAAAAAAGAGATCCGGACTATGAGGAAACCGGGGTCGATGTACAGCGTTTAGGTACAAAACAACTTACAATTAAAATTTTAATTAACTCAATATACGGTTACTTTGGGAATAAAAACGCACCAGTTGGTGATGATGATATTGCATCATCAGTAACACTAACAGGGCAAGCAGTAATCAAACAAAGTAATATAATTATCAGAAACTATATTAAAAACAAAACTGGGTTGAGTGACAAAGAGTTGAAAGCAAATGATCCAATTATCTACAATGATACAGATTCATCATATGCATCAATTGAACTTTTGATTAAACATTTAGGTTTAAACTTTAAAAACGAAAAAGGGGAAGTTCATGATGACATTTATAAAATGGAAATTGAGTTAGTAAAGTATCTAAATCATGAAATTATAAAGTGGGGTAAAAAAACGTTTAATAGTAAAGATTGTAGATTTTTGTTTAAACGAGAATGTATTGGAGAAGTGGGTGTGTTTTTGCAGAAAAAAAGATATGTGATGAATATTTTGGATGATGAAGGTGCAAAAATAAACAAAACAAAATATACGGGGGTAGAAGTAGTTAGAACAACATTACCTAATTCATTAAAACCATATATGAAAAATGTCATACAAATAATGCTTAAAACGCAAGATTATCAAAAAACAAATGAAGCTATGGCTGAAGTGTATGAAAAATTCAAATCATTACCTATTACAGAAATAGCAACAGTTATGGGTATTAGAGGATACGAAAAATACGCGGGACAATGTGATGGAATGAAAACAGTTAAAGGTATGCCTATACATTGTAAAGCAGCATATTTTTATAATAAAATGCTAAAATTACATAAGCTTGATAAAAAGTATGAAAGCATTGCATCAGGGGATAAAGTGAGGTATTTTTACATTAAAAAACCAAATAGGTATAATATTGATGCTATAGCATACAAATATGAATGGCCAAAAGAATTTGATGAATATTTTAAACCTAACTACGACAAAATATACGAAAAATTAATTTTTACACCTTTAGAAAGATTTTATAATGCGGTAAATTGGAAATGTTATTTACCCAATCAAGCAGTACAGTGCGACTTATTTAGTATTTTAGCAGAAAATGAGTAAACAAACAATAACAAGAAAAGGGACATTTGATTCAATGCATCGAGTGATGAATGAGCGTATGAAATGTTTTAATGTGCATGGGCATACGTACCTATTTGAATTAACATTTGGTTTTAGTCAGATGGAAGATATTGGTTACGCTATTGATTTTAAAGAGATTAAGCGTGTAGGTTGTCAATGGATTGATGATATTTTAGATCATGGAGCTATTTTAAATCCTAAAGATACTCTTTTAATTGATGCCGCTGCTAGTGTAGATAGTAAGTTGTATAAAATGTCACTAAGTGGTGGTGAAGAATATTGTAACCCATCAGTAGAGAATTTAGTTAAAGAAGTGTTCCTAGCTCAAAATATTTTGTTTGCTCCATATCAGCACTTGTGGATTGATCATATTAGATTGTATGAGACTCCTAATTGTTTTACAGACTGTTACAAAGATTCTATTTCTGATGCTGAGCATAAGAACTTTTGGGACTATCGTGGTAATGAGATTGCGAAGTATCGTGATGATAAAGGAGTTATTGAGTATGACGACAGAATAATTACTAGTTGATTTAATTTAGATTAAAATAAAATATTGTTATGAACCTTAAGATTTTTGTAGATTCAGTCGGGCGTACCATTATCGGTGAAGTGGTGGAAGACACAGATACAGCTTTAAAAATTAAAAACCCTTGTACCATTTTTGTACAGCCTAATGAACAAAGTCAACTTCAAGTACAAACAGTGCCCATGTTTTTTAGAGAATTTCTAACCCCCGAAGGACGAGATGCCGGTACAACCTGGACGTTCAATAAAGCCACTATAGTGGATAGTGACTGTGCTGATCATTTAGACGGTAAACTAAAAACCCAATATGATACGATTATAACAACCCTTACTGCACCCGACGCTCAGGTGGATACGGATACACCCGACGAACCTGAGGTGGTAAAATTGTTTGATGATTAATTAAAATGTTGGTAAGCGCCCGAAAGGGCGCTTTTTTTTACTTGAAAATAATGTATTATAAATTATAATATGTGAATGGCTAAAGATGATATAGAAAGCGTATTTGCAAGTTTAAATAAATTAAATCCTGAAGCGACATATTTGAGTGAAAATGCACTATCAAATGTGGATACTTGGTATGATACAGGGTGTTATGCATTGAATGCAATCATTGGTGGTTCGTGTCGTGAAGGTGGGGTACCGAAAGGAAGGTTGGTTGGGTTTTCAGGGCCTTCACAATCTGGCAAAACATACATTATTAATAAGATTTTAGGTAATGCTCAAAAAATGGGTTTGCACCCTATTATATTTGATACCGAATTTGCCGTAGATAAAGAAAGCTCAGAAGGGGTAGGGTTAGATGCAACTAAAACAAAATACGTCCCTGTATATACCGTTGAGCAATGCCGAAATCAAGTTGTGGCTTTATTAGACAGCATTATTGAAAAGGGGTTACAAGGAAAATTTATTATAAGTATTGATTCTTTAGGTAATTTAGCATCACAAAAAGAAGTAGAAGATGCAGCAAAAGATAAAAGTGCCATGGATATGGGGCTAAGAGCTAAACAACTCAAATCTATGATGAGAATACTTACATATAAAGCTGGTCTATCTGGTACGACAATTTTGTTTAGTAATCATACATATGACAACCCAGGTGCTTTACACCCTACCCTAGTAAAAACAGCTTCCGGTGGAAGCGGCCCACAGTATATGGCTAGTGTACTAGTACAATTGGCTAATAAAAAAGAAAGACAAGACGCTTCTAATGAAGATGACGAGATTCTAGCAGAAGCTCGCAACTACTCGGGTGCTACATTAAGATTTTTAACCACAAAAAATCGATTTGTACCACCATTTTTACAGGCTGAAATTTACCTCAATTTTAAAACTGGCTTAGATAGGTATAGCGGGTTACGAGACATGGCTGTTAATCATGGGATACTAACGCAGACAGGTAGTACCTATCAAATAGGTATGGAGAGTAAGGATGATAAATTCAAAGCGGGAGATAAAATCGGTTACTATAAAACTTGGAAAAAAGATATAGATCTTTGGGAAAAATTCATTATTCCTGAGTTGGATAAAAAGTTGAAATCTGCCTATAAGTACGGTAAATAAAAACATTATGGCTAATATTGCGATTTATGGTTCGCATAACGGAGCAATTGTACTTGAAGATAACGGCGAATATTATGTTATAGAATTTGAACGATTTTTTAACATAAAAAATATTGGGTTAGCTCAATATAAACCTCTAGCAAATAGAGAAGAAGCTGTCTATGCAATATTGCAATATATTGAAAAAGAATTAGGGTACGAACCACCTTTTGATAATCTATTACACATCAATACAGAGTGTGTGCATAATGATATAACTTACAGCTATAAAGATTTTATACCTGCTAAAAATGTTTTAGAAGGCTGGCATCACCATGCACACGCTAGTGGGTCATTTTATCAATCTAATTTTTCAAAAGCAATAATTTTTAGTTTTGATGGTGGTGGTAATGATGGCTTTTTTAATATTTTTACAGCTGATAGAAAAGACGGTGTAAGCTATTTAGATAAAACCAACCCTGCAGACCGTCATAACTATGATCATGATTTCGGTTTCCCATATATGTGTTTTGCTCACTATTGTCCAGATATTAAACAAGAATGGATATCAGATGGTAATTTAGTTTATAGTGGTAAAATTATGGGTCTTTGTAATTACGGTAAAGTAAGAAAAGACTGGTTACCTTATTTTAAAGAATTTTATTATGCAAAACCAGACGGTGAAGACTACGTTAGAAAATTAACCGATATAATTGGGAAAAATTGTAATTTAGTTTTTGATGATAATAAACGTTTAGAAAAGGAAATTAGCTGGGACGTAGCAGCAACATCACAACAAGCTTTCGAAGATTGTTTTTTCGAAGTAGCTATGCCTTACATCGAAAAGTATAAAGATTTACCTATTATTATAACAGGTGGGTGTGGACTTAATATTCTACTTGCTACAAAAATAAAAGAAATGTTTCCTGAAAGACCAAGTTTTGTTGCTCCTAATACTAATGATTGTGGTATTGCTTTAGGGTTATTAGCCGGGTTTAATAAACCGGCGACCCCAATAGATATAACTTACGGTGGTACTGAACTATTAGATATAAACACTTACCCAGCTTGGATAGAAAGTAACTCTGCAAAACCTGTTGATCTTAGTATTATAGCATCTGAATTAGCAAACGGGAAAATTTTTGGTTGCGCAAGAGGGAGATGTGAACACGGGCCAAGAGCATTAGGTAACAGATCTATTTTTTGTAACCCGGCTTTTCCTGAAATGAAAGATATTTTAAATTTTAAAGTTAAAAATAGAGAATGGTACAGGCCATTTGCACCTGTTGTAAGATTAGAAGATGTATCCAAATATTTTGAATGGGAAGAGGAATCCAAACACATGCTTTATTGTCCTAAAGTAAAAAAAGAGTGGAGAAAAAAATTATCTTCCATCACACATATAGATGGTACTGCCAGAGTACAAACAGTAACAAGAGAACAAAATGAATGGCTATATGATTTGTTAACTCAATTTAATAAACATGCCGGTCATGGGGTGTTATTGAATACTTCATTTAACATTGCCGGTAAACCTATTCTAAATACAATTTCTGATGCTGTTAAAGTGTTAGAATCAACGCAAATGGATTATCTCATAATTGAAGATTTTTATTATGGTAAACATTGGTAACTATTATATCATATAGTTATGTCTAACAAAAACAAAAGTGTAATGATTTTTAGTGGTGGTATGGATAGTGCTGCAATGCTAAGAATGGCTCAATTTAATTCAGGAGAATTACATTGCATTACTTTCGATTATGGCCAACGTCATAAACGTGAAATAGAATGTGCTAAAATTCAAATTGAACATGCTAAACTGGTAAGTTTTAGTCATAATTTTGAAGATACAAAAATATATCATAAAATTATAGATGTAACCTTTTTGAAAGAACTAATAACAACCAGTTCACTAACTAATGAAGAAATAGAAAATCCAGATGTAAAAGATATGATAGGTGAAGCACAACCAGTAAGTTATGTTCCATTTAGAAATCAAATATTTTTATCTATTGCATGTGCACATGCTGAATCAATTGGTGCCGATACCGTATATCATGGAGCAACTCAAGTAGATAGTCTTGCTGGTTATTGGGATGGTAGTGAACAATTTAGGGAGCAATTTCAAGCATTAATCGATTTGAATAGAAAAGAACAAATCAAACTTATGTGTCCTCTTTTAGCAATGGACAAAAAAGCAATTGTAGAGTATGGAGCATCAAGTAAAGTTGATTACAAATATACATACACCTGTTATAGTGGTGACGAAATTGCTGATGCATCAACCCCAAGCAGTAGTTTAAGAATTAAAGGGTTTGCCGATGCAGGTTATATTGACCCTCAACCATATAACCAAGATTTAACAGAATTTTGGAAACAAAACAAATGTGTCCCTTTCCCAGAAGAAGTGTTTTTAAGTAGAGAAGGCACTAGGGGCCCTTAATGCATGTTTTTAACAAAGAAGAATTATCAAAAACCGGTTATGCAAACAATACTGCATATTCTTCTCATATACCCTTTTTAAAGTATATTGTAGAATTTTTATATAAAAATAAAAACAATCAAAAACTTAATATTTTAGAATGTGGAACCGGTGATGGTAGCAGTAGTTATTTTTGTTATCTAACAAAAAACGGTAAAGCAAAAGTTTGGGGTATTGAGTATTTTAATAGCCCACCAGCATATTGGTATGACAATATGAAGAAAAAATATGAAAATGAAAATTATAAAATTACTTTAGAAACTCAAAGTATTTTTGTTAAAGGTACACCATACTATAAAAAAATAGAAAGTTTTTACGATTTAATTTTTGTTGATACAGGTGGTTATGATAATAGAGCTAATTGGGTTAAAGAATCGGCGGGTAGATGTGATTGTATAATATTACATGATAGTGAGCATATGCATAGATTTAAACCTTGGCTCTTAGATTTTGTAAATAAAAACTTTGAATTTGTTTACGACACCTGGCCCACTATAAACCCAGGAACATTATTTGCAAGTAATATTGATTTAGAGTGTAATTTTGAATATGAAGGCCGATATAACGATATGCCAGATGCTAAAGAACACAATATGGAATTTTTTCAATAATCTTCTAAATCATCAACGGCTTCAGGGCCAGCAGGATCATGAAACGCTTCAATTTCACCTAATTTATCAGGATCCACTTCAGGTTCTGGGGCTTCTTCATCTTTAAAAACTTCATCTAAAAACCCGTCTAAGATCATATCTTTTAGAACTCTCTCTGCTTCTTTTTTATCTTCTATTTTTGATAAAAAATCTAAAATTTCTTTTGCAGTAGAGGGCCTAATCTCTACAAAACTTACTACATTTTTTTGTAAACCTTTTAATGGTGTTTCGTAAGCCTTGTCTGCAACCTTAAATTTACGTTTTCCTAAAGCAACTTTATCTTTAGATACTGCTTTTTTGAATCTAGTAGCTCTACTTCTTGCTCCACCACCACCTCGGATACCCTTTATCCTCATCATCATTTCATAATAAGACTCTTTTCTTTCTTCACCAGTATCCGGATCTACCAAGGTTTTTCTTACCCTATCTGTAAATTGTTTTTTCCGACCTTCTATTATTGTTTTTTGATAAGATTCATAAAGAAATTGGGTATCCTGATCTTTCATATTGAAATATTTATTCAATACTATATAATATAAACATATGTGCGCAATTTATGGTACAGCATCTCGAGAAGAATTTATTAAATTATATGAACTCAATAAAGATCGAGGTGGGTTTGCTTTCAGCTTTTGCGGTATAAAAAATCATGATATATTTGTTTTTAAAAACAAATTAGTAGATTTAGACTTACTATATCAAGAAGATTGGGATTATTATCTTGCACATGATCAAGCTCCAACTAACTCAGTTAGAAAATATAGTGAAAATACTTCACATCCATTTCATTATGGTAGGTGGTATGTTGCTCACAATGGGGTTCTTACGAATTATACAGAAGTGGTAGAATCAACAGATACCAAAGAAGTAGATAGTTCATATATAGCAGCATATATGGAACAATTAGACCTATTACCGATTCCACCTGAAGAAGATCATGAAATATTTTATGAAACATTTTCAGCATTTAAGGGGACTCATGCATGTTGGGTATGGGATGAAGAAAATAGTAAGCTTTTTTTAACCAAAAACGGCAGTACATTATTTACAAAAGGAGACACATTTTCATCTGTACAATTTGAAGGTAGCAAACCACTACTTGATGGGTGGGCATATCAAATGTTCTTTGAAAGATATGCTAGTAAACATAATCCAGGATATGGGGTTATTGAAATAGTAAAATTTGAAGATAGTAACCCCTTTGCAATTTTTAATTAATATGAACGATTATAGAGAAACATTAGAGGATAATAACAAAAAACAATTTGATTTTTTTAAAAAATATAAATCTGAAAGCAACACTTTTATAGAGACAGGGTGTCACAAAGGTATTGGTTTAACTAGCGCTATTAATGCTGGTTATACAAAACTTTATTCATGTGATATATTTGGATATAGGGTAGATTATTGTAGCAATCTCATTAGTGAAATGGTTGATAATGATAAAATTGTTAAACCCGAGTGTGTTGAGATTTATAAGTGTAGTTCAGTACAATTTTTAACAAAATTACTACCTAAAATTGATACCGATGCTACTTTTTGGCTCGATGCACATGACGAAGGTGGTGGTATACCTTTAAATGAAGAATTAGATCTTATAAAAACGTTATTTAAAAATAAAACAAGTACAATTATTATGGATGATATACCAACATTTCTACGAGCTTCTGAAATACCACTTGTTAAAAATAAATTAAAAGATATAAACCCAGATTATAAATTTGAATTTATATCTACTGCTACTCCTGATCATGTAATGATTGCTTCTACAAAATTTAGTTGATATCTAAATTTAAAATAATATAATAGTTGTATGAAGACAGCTTTAGTATGTGGAGCAGGTGGGTTTATTGGTAACCATCTTGTAAGTAGGCTTAAAAAAGAAGGTTATTGGGTACGTGGTGTAGATCTTAAACACCCAGATTACGGAAAATCAGAAGCCGATGAATTTATTACAGGGGATTTAACAGAAAAAGATATAGTTGAAAGATGTATTAGAACAGGGAGCTATTATGGTACAGTACCGAAACAATATCAAGGGCAATTTGATGAAATATATCAGCTAGCTGCTGATATGGGTGGTGCCGGGTATATTTTTACCGGTGAGCATGATGCAAACGTTATGAGAAACTCAGCAACTATTAATTTACATATCCTAGATGCAATCAACCGGCTTAACCAATTTGTTAAAACCCCCTGGTATAATGATTCTCGAGTTATGCCATATGAACAGGTAACAACTAAGATTTTTTATAGCAGTTCTGCATGTATGTACCCTGAACACAATCAATTAGATGCTGATAATCCTAATTGTGAAGAAAGTTCAGCATACCCTGCTGCACCTGATAGCGAATACGGTTGGGAGAAGTTATTTTCCGAAAGGCTCTATCTAGCATATGAACGAAATTACAATATACCTGTTCGTATTGCTAGATTTCATAACATTTATGGTCCTAAAGGTACGTGGAAAGGTGGTAGAGAAAAAGCTCCAGCTGCTATTTGCAGAAAAGTGGCGTTAGCCAAAGAAGGCGAAGATATCGAAATATGGGGTGACGGTACACAAACACGTTCCTTTCTATATATAGATGAATGTATTAATGGTATAAGAAAATTGATGGAGTCAGACTGGTCAGGTCCAGTAAATTTAGGATCAGATGAAATGGTGACTATTAACGCATTAGTAGAAACTGCAGAAACCGTAGCCGGTAAAAAATTAGGTAGAAAATATATTGAAGGGCCACTAGGAGTAAGAGGCAGAAATAGTGACAACAAACTTATTCAAGAAAAACTCGATTGGTCACCACACTATCCTCTTATTAAAGGCATACAACAGACGTACGATTGGATTTGGGATCAAATCAACCAAGAATCGCTTGTTGATCATTCAAGTATATAGTCTATACTGGTTTATATGTCGGACAAATCGTTAGATTTAGATTACTATGAGAATGTAGTATTGTATAAAAGTTTTACTGATTCTAGATATTTGGGATCAATAATAGACCATATTCAACCAGTATATTTTACTAATAAACACTTTAAAAGCATTATTAGCATTATAAAAGCGTTTTTTATTAAGAGACAAACTATTCCTTCTGCTACAGAAATTGCTTCTTATTGTATTACACAAGAACTAAAAGTAAACTTAAAAGAAACGCTACTAAAAATTGAAAAATTAGATAAAAATTATAATGAAGATGAATTGTATGCTAATACAGAACGGTTTCTAAAAGAAAAAGCCGTGTATCATACAATGCTTGAAGTAGCGGATGACTGTAGTAAAGGTAAAGTAGAGCCTACTATTATATTTGACAAGTTTGAACAGTGTTGTGGTATAAATTTATCAGTAGATTTAGGTCTAGACCTTATTTTAGACCACGAAAAGTTAATTGATAATCTCCAAATTGAAGAACCCACGATATCTTCCGGGTGGGGGTGGGTAGATGATAAGTTAGATGGGGGATTCCTAGAAAATGGTAGAGCAATATATGTGTTCGCAGGTGAAACTAATGTCGGTAAATCGGTTTTTTTGGGTAACATAGCAGTAAACATAGCAAAACAAGGAAAAACGGTGTTAGTAGTATCACTAGAAATGAGTGAATTCATGTATGCTAGACGGTTAGCTGGTAATTTAACAGGAATTGAAATAAACAGCTTAAGACTAGAAATTCCTGAACTAAGAAACAAGTTAAAAGAACAAGTTACATCAAACCCTAAGGGTAAAATTTTGATTAAAGAATTTCCACCTAGTACCATTACAGCTTCACAGTTGGGAGCATTTATGAAAAAGGTAAAACAGAAAGGAATTAAAATTGATGCTTTTGTTCTTGATTATGTTAACCTAATGCACTCACCAATTGGTAATAATAGTTATGAAAGGGTAAAATATGCTACTGAACAAGTTAGAGCGTTATCTTATACCCATAACTGCCCTATTATTACTGCCACACAGTTAAATAGGTCGGGATATGATACTCAAGACCCGGGATTAGACACAATAGGTGAAAGTATGGGGCTCGCCATGACTGCAGATGCAATATTTTCTATTTATCAAGATGAAGAAGATAGGGGGTTAGATCAAATTAGGCTTGGTGTTATGAAAAACCGGTTTGGAGCTAACTATGGTGCCACCGAACTAAGTATACACTACCCAACACTAACTATAACAGACGGTGATCAAGGTGACATAAACAATTCAACTCAAGATGTAATGAATTCAATAGAAGCCTTAGCAAATAGTTGAGAATGATGAAAAATTTACTAATTATTAACAATGAACAGTAAAAATTACGTATTTACTGATTCGGATTTAGACGGTGTGGGTAGTTTAATGGTGTTGGGGTGGTTATTAGGTGAATCCCCCTATAAGACAACTACACACAAAAACTTTAGAGAAGATTTTCTAAATTTTTTAACCAATAATAAAATTTCCGAATACGATAACATATATATTTGTGATTTAAATGTAAGTGAACACAGTGACATACTTAATTACAAAAATATTATTGTTATTGACCACCATAATGGTAAAGACAGCTATGTTAACTTTGGAAAACCACAATTAATATTAGATAGTAACTACCCTTCTACTACAAAGTTAGTATTAAAACACCTTCTTTGTAAGGACAAAAGTACAAGTTCCAAATTAAACAAACAAAAAGCTAAATTAATTGAGCTAGTAAATGATTACGATTCATATAAGTTAGCTTTAAAAGAAAGTATTGGGCTTAATCAAGTTTTGTGGAGTTATACAGGTAATAGAGTGCAGAAGTTTGTTGAAGAGTTTAAAGAAGGGTTCAAAGAGTTTACATTGTTTCAGAAAAACATGATTACTCTTGCAAATCGAAAAATAAAATCGTTTTTACAAGAATGTGACGTATTTACACTAACAACAAATATTGATGGAAACCAGAAAAAGGTTATATCTTGTATGTGTGACCATAATATTAACGAAGTAGCATCGGGGTTACTGAAAATCCACAAGGCTGATATTGTGTTTATCATTAATTGTAAATCAAAATCAGTCAGTTTTAGGAAAAAACCTGGCGAAAAAACAAATTTAAACAAATTAGCATCAAAGCTTTGTAATGGTGGTGGTCATACCGACTCAGCAGGAGGAAAAATAAACGAAACACTTTTAAAGTTTACAAAACTGTTTAAACCAGCGGGACTATGAAAAACGAAGACCACAATCCCGTAGAATCGACAAGAAGTAAAGAAACGGCCCATGCTTTTATGGGGTTCTGTTCTTTTATTTCCATAATTAACAACAAAAAAGTAAATTTACCCAATATCTTTATTCTTTTATTAAAAGACTCTAAATTACGTACGTTGTTTAAGGAAATAATAGACGTTGACACTGATTTTGAAATGGTACGGCTGTTTTTACACTATGATCCGTCACTTCATAAAAGTAAATACATTATGAAATACATAAACAGCAACAAAAAGAAATTGATTATGTGAGAAATGTGTTATAATGAGTAGGTGACTGAATTTGAAAAGCTAATTTACAATATACACCTTAAAGTTTCTAGAGTAATACAAAATAAACCATACAAATTTAGGAACAATTTCGAAAATCTTACTGAAGACAAACAAATGTTTTGCAAAAAACTTGCTCAGTTTTTTAATAAGCATAATCACATAAACGTAGAGACGTTTTTTAAGGCACCTTATGAAGTATACACCGACAAACCAAGTTTAGATCTAAAATTTTATACATCTTTAAAGGCATGTAAGCTATATTTCGATTATATCAATAAGCTTAACAAGCAAGATATAAATTCCCAAGAAACAAAACAGTTCTTTCAAGAATCCGCATTGTTTATAACCCGATATTGCATAGAAAACAAGATTACGTTCCATAATTACGTTTCATATAAGGAAAACCCCACAGATAACCTGAATATATTCTGTTCTCACCTTAAATCCGGAAATGTTTCCATATATCTACTGTTTATGTACGAGAATTTCGAAAAACAACTAAAAAGCCATGACAAAGATATATTAAATTTCATGCTCAAAGATGTTATAGCAGATATTAGTCAGCATCGAGTAAAATTCTACAATAAAAAGAAAGAAACCAAATTATTTTTTGAAAAAGTGGTAAATCACTGTAAAAATAAAGTTGATTCTATTGTCGGATAATATATAATAATGGAAGTAACGGTAACAGTGTTACCATACGAACAAAAATTAAAAATAACTAATAAAAATTAAAATGACAGATATTAAATCATTATTTGAAAGCATAAAAACCGAAATGACTAAGGACGGAGGGAATTCCAATCGTTCTCAGTTTTTGCGTACAGAAGTTGGTAATACGTACACAGTGCGTTTGTTGCCTAACATAAAAGACCCAAGCAAAACATTTTTCCATTACTATACACATGGGTGGACTTCATTTGCTACAGGCCAATACATTAATCAAATCAGTCCTCAAACGTGGGGTGAACGTGATCCTATTGGTGAAACACGTTATCGCATCACTAAGACAGGTACTCTAGAAGAAAAAGAGAAGGCTAAATCAATTTTACGGCGTGAAAATTGGTTAGTTAACGTTTATGTCATTAATGACCCAGTTAACCCTGACAATAATGGCACAATTAAGTTGTTGCGCTTTGGAAGACAGTTACATAAAGTCGTCATGGAAGCTATGCAAGGTGAGGAGGCCGAAGAGTTAGGTCCTCGTATCTTTGATTTAAGTAAAAATGGTGTCGACTTTCGTATCAAAGTTGAAAAGCAAGGTGATTTCCCAACATATGTATCATCTAAATTTGGGATGCCTAAGGCAGTTGAAGGTGTTGACACTAAAAAGGCAAAAGAACTGTATGAAGCCATGACAGACCTTGAAACAGTCTTTACAGTAAAGAGCTATGATGAACTAAAAGAATTGTTGAACGAACATTTCTTCTGTATAAGTACTGATGAAAGTGCTAATACCCAACAAACATCAACAAAAGTTCTTGAGACGGCACCAGAACCCGATAAGCCGGCTGACAAAACCGGAGATGATGACGGTGACGAGGACGACGATGATATTGCAAGTTTGTTGAATAGCTTAGACAATATCGAATAATGGAACAACCCCAACAGCCTGTAGGACAAGGTCCGGATCCGCACGCTCAACCGAAACGTACAGATGTAAATTATAGCGCTGGGTTGGATCCAAATTATAACCCTGAGAGCGAAAGCTCTCAGGGTAATCCTATGGAGGATGCAATGGCCATTAGGGGTATGTTCGGTGCAATGCATAATGAACTTAATGAAGTAAACTCAAATATTATTGAACAGTCTTCAGGGTTAAAAGCAAAACAAATAAACAAAGAGGTGATGGATAGAGATATTCTAAACTTGGTGGGTAATCCTCAAATGCAACCCCAAATGGGTCAACCCCACCAACAACACCAACCTCAACCCGTGGCTGAAACCACCCAACACGATCCAAATCAATTTGAATTTAATTTTGATAATTCTGCTACTGCACAAGATATTTTTAACAGATTATCTGACATAGAAGCTAAAGTAAATAAAATTGCAAATCTTTTGCAAGAAAAAAAGTAAGTTGTTCTTCTTAAAGGAGTATCTATAATTAGGTATGATCATAAACATCAAAAATAAAAATCAATTTGTTACAGATTATTTGCGTCCGATAAGTGCATTGACTGAAGCTATTATTATTAAAAGTAAAAACAATAAACTAGAGTGCATTACAAACAATGAGCAAGGGTTGATAGTATATGCATCATATAATTTGGAAGTAGAAAACAATTTAATTTTAAATATACCTAACGTAAGAAAATTAGAAAAGATTTTATCATTTATTGAACTAAGTGAAGTAAAATTACAATATAAAGAAAATTGTATATCATATAAGGATAAGCAATTGCGATTTAAATATCATTTTTTAGATGATAATATTATTCAAGCTCCAAAATTAAGTGTACAAAAGATTTTAAATCTACCATTTAATATCGAATTTAAAATTAATTCGTCTAAAATTAGCGAACTAGCTAAAGGAGCTGCTTTTGTAGCTGAGTCGGAAAAATTATATTTTAATATTGACAACGGAGAAATATTTGCTGAAATTACAGACAGGTCTAATTCTTCTGTCGATAGTTATTCAATAAAAGTTTGTGATGAAACAGATGCAGACAATCTTAGCTTCCCGATACATTTTGATATTGTTCGTTTGTTAGCTAGTACAAATCAAAATGAAATTATAGTAAGGATTAATACAGAACAAGGACTAAGTACTTTTGAAGTGTCAAGTGATAATGTAATGTTAAAATATATCGTCCCTGGGCTTCAAGTATAGATGAAAAATAAACTTAAAACATGTGGTTACTTTAAAAAAAGATTAAGAGACAACGGGTTTATCATACTAGACGTTTTTAACGATTTTGATAAAAACGATAAAAGAAGATGGGTAATTTTAATAAATCCCGGAGAAGAATCTATTTTTTGTACGTGTTACAGTAATTACGACAGTGATTTTGATACTGTTTTTGAATTTAGCGATGGTGGAATTAATATACCTACTAATTTTAAATTATATACACCATCGATGGAATCCGTAATTGAACAATTAATTGTTAGTTGGGGCGTAAATAATAATAACAAGTTATCACCTTACTATAAAAAGAAAAATGAGCACAAAACAAGATAATGGTACGCCACCGTCACCAACACCGGCACCTAAGCAGAAGGCCCTAGAAGACCTTTCTGAAAAAGAAATTAAGCAAGCATTTGAAACATTAGTAAGTAGAAAATTTACAGCAGAAAACCAAAGAAAGCTTTCTAATCACAAAGAACTCGATAGGATATTAAAAGAATATATGGATTGTTGTATTATGCTTGGTTATGATATAAATGGAAACGGTGTAGTAAAGATGATTCATACTAATAACATGCAACATGATGCTTTATGCAACTTGTTACACAAAGTGGTTATGAGTCAGTTTGGTCCCATGGGTGGACCTAGCTTAGAATAATATATAATACGTTTATGGGTAACCGTGTTTGGGTAGTAGAAGAACGAGAAGCAAAACTGTATTACGACATATGTAAACAAGCTTCAGAAAATGAAAAAGTGTTTTCTAGATTTAAAATTTCAGGTGAATACACAACAATTTTAAGTCACGTCGATAAACAAAGGGGTTCTTTATATTTACGTCATATAGAAACACATTATCCTGAATTATTAAAAGATAACCGTTATCTAATTAATGATAAGCTGGGAGGGGATGAATTTATTAGCTCATCTCGTAAATTTAAAGGAAATTTTTTTAATAGAAACAATAATGAAAAGATTTCAATTGATCCATCAACGCTTCGCTATTTAAAACAAGTGGGTGACATATTATCAAATTGCAAACCAACAAGTATTGTTGAAATCGGAGGAGGGTACGGTGGGTTGCTCTTATTATTAAGTCAATATTGCGATATAAAATCATATTATGACTACGATCACCCAAATGTAATTAAATTAGTTAAAAAATATCTAGGTAATTATAATATTTCTGTTGATGATGAAGTAAAAGACAAATATGATTTAGTAATTTCTGCTTTTGCTTGGGATGAATTAAACGTCAATGTAAGAAAATGGTATATCGACAATGTTTTTACTAAAGGCCAACATGGATATATTGTAGCAAGTGAAGAAACTAGCTCTCCTCACTTAGAACATATAAGAAAAGTAATAGACAAACCTGTTCATACTACAATATACGGTATAGCAAACCATTTAAATATCACATACTGGTAATATCAGGTGGAACTCAATAGGATTAATATTAAAATATCTTTATGAGCGAAAATTCCGAATTAAATTCACCGATTACAAAAGTACTAATTGTAGGAAAGGGATTTATTGGATCCCAACTTAGTAATTTTTTAGCTGCAGACGAAAATTTTGAAGTACATGCAATTTCTAGCGAACAAATAAATTATAGAGATTATAATTTATTCTTAGATTTTTTAACTAATTATAACAGCGAAGGCACATCTTTTGATGCTATTATTAATTGTTCTGGTTATACAGGAGAAAAAAACGTTGATGATGCAGAAAAAGAAAAAGAACTAGTGTGGCTTTTAAATTCAGTACTACCTACAACGTTAGCTTCAGCAGCTCAAGCAAATAATATACCTTCATTTGTTAATATTTCTTCGGGTTGTATTTTTACGGGGTATAATGATGATAAATCTGGATATGATGAAGAAGTTGTACCAAATTTTGGATTATTTGAACCAGATTCATCTTGGTACAGTAAAACAAAACATGCCGGTGAATTAAGCTTAACAAGTAGCTTTAATTGTTATAATTTGCGTATAAGAATGCCTTTTGGTGAAATATATCACCCAAAAAACGTTATTTCAAAAATGTTAGGCTATAAAAAAATCTTAACTGAACCAAATAGTTTAACATATTTGTATGATTTGTTCAATTTTGTCTATAATATGTTGATTCAACCGCCACCATTTGGTATATACAACGTAGTAAGTAGCGGTACTTTTAGTTCCAAAGAGTTATTTGAAGTTTTTGATGACAATAAAGAACAATTAATCGAAAATAATCTGTTACCTAAGGATTGGAAGTTACATGACATTACTTTTTATTCTGAAGAACAATTTTATAAAGAAAATATTACAGTAGCTAAAAGAAGTAATTGTATTTTGTCAAATAAGATAGCTTCTGATTTGAACTTACACAAATTTACAACTGTTGATAAAGAATTTTTAGATAAAACCGTTAAAAGTTACATAGCAGATAAAAAAGGACAAGAAGAAAGCATTATTCAATTAGGTGATAAAGATATATGAATGTTTTAGTTACAGGTGGTTATGGGTTTATTGGTGGTCACCTAATAAGAAGCCTCAAAAAAAGAGGATATAATTCAATTGTTTATGACAAACAAACATACGCGTGTGAGTATGTAGATAAAAAGTCAGTTCCAAACACCTGGAATATAAAGGGTGACATATTAGATGAGAAAATGTTAGGAAGTGTCTTCAGAATTCATAAATTTGACAAAATATTTCACTTAGCAGCTGAATCTCACGTAGATAATAGCATTTCAGACCCTAATATATTTGCCCATACCAATATAATAGGTACAATGAACGTATTGAACTTAGCAAAACAATATAACAAGCCAGTAGTTCATGTATCCACCGATGAAGTATACGGTGCATTAACGGGTAATCTTGAAAGTTGGGACGAAAATGAACCTTTAAAACCAAATTCACCCTATTCAGCTTCAAAAGCTAGCTCAGATTTGATTGCATTGTCATTTTGTAAGACATATGGAATGGATATTCGAGTTACCCGTTGTTGTAATAATTTTGGAATAGGTCAACATGCAGAGAAGTTACTACCAAAATCTATTTTTTCAGCAATAAACGATAAAGAAATTTCAATTTACGGTGACGGTAATAATGTACGTGAATGGATACATGCAGAAGATCATGCTGAAGGTATTATATTAGTTTCTGAAAAGGGAAAGTCAGGAGAAGTTTACAATATCGGGACAGGAGAAGAAATATCAAACAATGAAATAGCAAAAATGATTGCTAAATATACGGATACTTCTGCTAAAATTAAATACATTACTGATAGACCTGGTCATGATTATAGATATGCATTAAATTTTAATAAAATAAAAGACTTAGGGTTTTCTGCAAAAAGAAGTATAAATGATAGGAATGAATGGAATGAAATTATCGAATATTATAAGAAATACCAAAAAACCCAAACCTAGATATTTATATGCTATAAAAAATGGTGATTATGCTGGTCATTTTTGCGCTTATATACTTACTACCCCCGAAAAACATATATTTTTAACAATACCCCATAATCAAAAAATAGAAGTACCTAAAAACGATTTTGAAAGCGGTCTAAAAGAAGGAATAGTAGACTTTGTAGAAGTTCTACCCAAAGCTGTATATAACGTTATTAAAGCTCAATATGAAGCAACAAATTAACAAAGTTAGTTGACATCCTATATAGATACTCTATAATTTGGGTATGAATTCGTTAAGAGACACGATCCTCAAAGCAAAAAACGAAAAAGAAATCGATACATTAGTTGAAAAATTTGCGAAGTATGAATTTGCTTCTACGAACACTAAAACTAAGGTGAAAAAAGCGGTAAAAGAAAGACTTTTTATACTTTCTGATAAGGGTAACAACAAATCTAATAATAGAAAGGGTAAAAAGAATGAAAAATCTTATTCTAGACGCAAATAATTTACTCTATAGAATTTTCTGGGTAAACAAAAACATAAAAGACGGTAATATTAATATGGCCACCTTAATGTTTTTAAGATCAGTCAAATCTTATGTAGATAAATTTAAACCTGATCATATATATGCAGCATGGGATAAAAAACTCCTATATCCTTCATCTAATTTCAGAAAAACCACATCAAAAGGAAACTATAAGAGCAATAGAGACGGTGAAGTAGCTAAAGAAGCTCACAAAAATGATGAAACGTTGAGAGAATTAATGGATCACTTAGGAATAAAGAGTATATACCCATATAGGTTAGAAGCTGATGACGTTATAAGTTGGTTAACAGAAGTGTTACATGGAAAGAAACAAATTATTACAGTAGACAAAGATTTGTATCAACTTATCGATCAGGATACTCTGGTTTTTAACCCTATCCAAAAAGCAGCAATAACAAAAGAAAACTTTGAGAACTTCACTAAAGGGGTATCTCTTCAAAACTTTTTAGATTACAAATCTATTATTGGTGATAACAGTGATAATATAAAAGGATTACCAAAAATAGGTCATAAAAGAGCGATAAAGTTATTGGAAAAATACAACAAGACACCACATTGGGATCAAATTTTAACAAAAGAAAACTTTAAAGTCTACGAACACAATCATGACATGATGGATCTACAATATGGGTGGAGATACTATAAAGAAGAAGAAATTTCATACAAGGAACAATTACAACAGGGTATGCCAAAAAAAGATTCAACCAAATTCTTTAATAGGTGTTGTGAATTGGGAATCGACGGTATAGTAACAAATAGAGACAAATGGGTTAACTCATTCTTTTCAACTGATATTATCCAAGAACTTGTAGATAAAGTCAATCTATTAAATAATAAATATATAAACAACAGATATGCTACAACAGAATAACAACATTAACAATATGCAAATGGTTAGAGCAGTTCCAATCGCTAGCCCAATATCTGGTGAGTCGTGTTTTCCTCGTATTCATAAAATAGAAAGAGGCGGTAAAATTTATACAGAAGCTCATTGGATTGACCCAGCAAGTGGTGCATTTATAAGAAAAGGAATTGTTTCCATTGAAGACGTGCAGAAGTAATATATAATATCTTTGGTATGGTGTTACCAGAGGCATATATAGTACAAAAATTTTATCAATATGCAGGGAGACCTAAGTATAATAGACTAGCTAAAACCTATCAAGGTGGTTGCCCGGTATGTAGAGAAGGTAAATCTTGGGGAAGAAAACGACGATTATTTTACGTAGTAAAAGATAACTATTTTCATTGTCACAATTGTGGGTGGCATTCAAGTCCTTTAAATTGGATAATTGAGGTATCTGGAGAAACATATGAAAAATTATTAGAAGAAAGTAAAGAATTTGATATATTACCAAAAGATATTAATCAAGAACAGCAAATAAACACTTTTGTAGAAAAAATATTAAAACAAAAATTACCTGAAGATAGTATTAATTTATTTGACGAAAATCAAATCGAATATTACAAAGGAAATAATATTATAAAGCAAGCATTGCACTATATCAATAATCGAAAATTAGATACAGCAATAAACAAACCAAAAGCTTTATATATTTCTTTAAAAGATAAAACACACAAAAATAGATTAGTTGTACCGTTCTATGATACAAACAACAAAATAATTCATTATCAAACAAGAACATTAATTTTTACAGACCATTCTTACAGCCCAAAATATCTATCTAAAATAAGAAGCGAAAAAAGTATTTTTAATATTAACCAGGTAACAGATAAAGAAGACACAATTTATATTTTTGAAGGCCCTATTGATGCATGCTTTGTTTCTAACGGTGTAGCAGTAGCTGGTATCACTGAAAATAGTGATAGTTTGTATACAAAACTTCAACATAACCAACTCAAAGCATTTCCATTACACAAAAAAATAATAGTGTTAGATTCGCAATGGAAAGATCAAGCTGCAAAAAACAAAACTTCGATTTTATTAGATCAAGGACATAAAGTGTTCATTTGGCCAAAAAAATTAGGTACAAAATATAAAGATTTTAATGATATTGCAATGGGGCTTAAAACAAATCAAATCCCTACAACCTTTATTGACGAACACTCGCATTCAGGATTGAAGGGTAAAGTTCTGATGTCTCAAATAAATTAACGCGCTTGCCCGGCACCTGGACCTGTTTCTACAGTATGTAGATACCCTTTAAGATTTTCAATTAGTGAACTTAACTCCATTGCAACTCTCGCTATCTTCTTAGTTTCAGCACCTGCAATTTTATTAAAAAGCGTATCACAACTAGCTGCATGAAGGAGAGATTGAACTGAATCAGCTTTTTCACTATTAAGATAATTAGTAAATTCTTCCATAGCGGCAATGATGTCTACTAATTCTCTGGCTTGTGCTGCATTACTCTGTGCTGTAATTTCACCACCGTCTAGAGTTGGTGCATCCACTTCATAATCTGTTACTTCTGTGCCTGGATCTAACTGTGTCTCCATAGCTTCTGTGTCAGTAATTGTTACTGTATCTTCTATTTCTTCTTGTTCTAACAATCTAACAAAATGTTTACCGAAAAAGCTCATGTATATATTTATGCTTTTTTATAAATATTAATATGGGTAGTAAAAAACTTTTAGAAGAAGATCAAATAAAAATGTATAATAAGTGGGTGAGAGGTATTGCTACTCGAGAACAAAAAGCCTCTCATGTCACGGTAGCAGATTTATTACAAGCATCTGGTAGAAATGAAAATGATAGAGCTCCCTTACAGTTACCCTTTCCTTTAACTCATATAGTTGAAGATCTTGGCGGGTTATATCTAGCTGCTGATAACGTGCAAGCAAAAGCAATGCAAACAAAACAAAATCCTGTTGTTTTTGAAAGCGAAAATGCTGCAGCAAGTTTAGATGGGTTTATTAAAAAATGTAAAAAAATAAAAAATATTATTGAGTCTATGACCAATAATTTAGATGTTATAGTTCAAAGGAAACCTTATCAAAGTGAAGGTCCCGAAATAGACGATAATAGTACTGGTGCACCAACTGCTCCACCAGACGCTGGTGGTTCTCAAGCAATAAACAAGTTACCTAAGTAATGTCATTTGTAACTTACTTTAATGAGATGGCACGACCGCTAGGTTCAAAAAAATTGTCACCTGATTTAATAAAAGCTATTAATGTTAGAATTGCTGGTGGAGATACATTTGCTAAAATAGCTAATGATTTCTTTTTATCACCATGGCTTGTCAAAAAAATAGCAGATTCCCAGGGTGTTACCCACCCAAGAGGTCGACGCCCGGGTGCAGTTAATCCAGAAAAAATCGAGAATATAATGAGAAGAATTGAATCAGGTGAAAAATATACTGATATTGCAAGAGATTTAGGGGTGTCTAGACAGTATATAAGTAAGCTCGGAAAAGAAGCTGGTTACACAAGAAACATTGATCAACAAAGTTGATATCTTGAATTATTTTCATATAATAATTACGTGTTACAAATTGTTAAATCCCTTACTATAGTATTTGTTATTAGTGCGTTTATTGGTGGTTGCTGCTATTTTTTAGGTTTAAACTTCTGGGCTGTTTTTGGTTTATCCATATTATTGCAGTTTATTGTATATGATCTTTTTACTAGATGGAATAAATCAAAATTGGAAGTAGAGTTTAGAACTTTAGAGAACGAACGTATAAAAGAATTTACAAAACAAGGGTTGGAAGTAATTTGTCCTGTGGAAACTTGTAATACCCCCGCGTTTGTACCTATAGTTGTATCAGAGGATAATGAATATGAATGCCCTAAATGTAACATTGGTATAAAAATATATATAGGTACAAAGACATTTCTAAAAACAACACCTATAGAAGGTGACCCATTTGAAAAACACAACTTTGTAACCAATGAAGACTATGAATAACGAGAAACTAGAATATAACGAACAAACTAATACACTAATTCCACCAGTAGCAGTTGAAACCACGAAAGAACGTTACGAAGATACACCGTATAGGAATTCTTACACTAGAGGAATAATGGCAGCCAAAGCAACTCTTGATGCCAAAAACAAAGACAAAATTCTAGAAAATTTAATTCGTACAATATTTGATGATATTTTGGAACAAAATTCTAAAAATATAAAAAGCAACCATAACATTTTAAAGTTAAATATACAAGTAATAGAAAACGCAATTAAAAATACTAAATTAAGTAATTTTACATTTGACGCTGGACGGATTTCATCTATAATAGAAGGGTATGCAACAATTATCAAAGAAAAAAATGCTTGATGAAATGTCTGATGAAGAAACTTCAAGGTGGTTATGTTTATTTGACGCAGTTAATTATGTTTCCGCCAAAGCAGAAAAATTGGGAATGGATGTCAATAAGAATAATTCATGGATAAAACCATTAGCTTTTAAAAATTATATATCTGAAATGTATGAATCGGTATATTTAAATTACAAAATGGGAGATGTAAAAATCCCAGCAAGAAACGTTAAAGAATTTATATATCAAGAAGATGCATTACATTCTTAATACAGTAATACATATACCCAGATCTGGTGGTGTCCGAATAGGGGGACCAACTATTCCGGGGAAACAAGTAATGACTAAAAGAGCCCCAACTAGGGGGTTAATGGAAGAAGTGGTATACACTTTATCTTTTATAAAAAAGCAAGACAAAAGCGTAAATTACACGTTTAAAGGTAGTGATGGTTCTATAGTAGTAGAAGAGTTTGAAAGTTGTCGTGAAGCAGACGAGTTTATTGCAAAAATTAAAGGAGAAGCGCTTCCAGATTATTCTAGTTTCTATGAACGATCTAGAAGTTAAGAGCCAGGCCCGAACGGCCCCGACTCAGGATTTTCAGTATTACCATATCCCCCATAAACGTCGTCATAATCGAAACCAGAATAATCAAATATGGCTTTAGATAGTTGTTCAAGATCACCTTCATAACTCTTAGGTGATGATCTTGGGTTCTCTCCGTCAGCCAAACGACCAGAAAATTTATCATCGTACACTTGTTGGCTACCACCTTCAGCACTCAACCCAGGCTCAAAACTATAATCATAACGTTTAGCTTTTATCATCCACACATAATGACCTGCTAATGGATTTATCCTAGCAACGTCTTCGTCCAGTCTTTCAGTTATTTCAAATTTCTTACCAGTTCGAGGATAAGGTCTGTCATCTCCATATTCTGTTAATTCAAACACATCACCTGCTTTAGGTTCTTGTAACCAGCCAAATTCATTATAAAATGCACTAATATGTACATAAGCTGTTAATTCATCATCAGAATCAAAACCATATTTTTGTAAAACTACTGCATTTTCATTTAGTTCAACTGCTATAATTATGTTCTTAGGATCTTTAAAGATCTTAGTAGGTTCTTCACCATATATATTACCAGGGCCACCACCCTCTAAGTTAATAGCTCCCTTAGGGAGACCATCAGCAGATAATGTCTGATAAGGGTTCTGCCAATACGTTACAATTTGACCAAATAATGCAATTATTTCTTCCCACCAATTGTCAATAACAATTCTTTCACATGCATTATTTGCTTTATTAGTAAATCTAAAACATTGATTATATGGTTTTGGACCCGGGTATATAGAACCCGGCTCACTAGGATCGGGAGTAGGTACACCAGGCAAAAATTTGGGCATAATTTGGTTAATACCCTTATATCTGTCCATATTAATAGCCATTATCTTCCTGTTCTTACTAAATGAAACGTATTGTTTGGTCTATAATCAATTGCAACACCTGTATTTTTTAATCTCACAGGCTTACCAACCATAACCTTTCTGGGATTTATACCAAATCTTTGCATTAATTGACGTACATTTGAATACCCTATTGGAATCGATTTTGGACCACCTTGACTCTTTATAGCTTTATAGGCATCCGGTAAACTCATGTTTTCTGTCTTGTATTCGGGTACTGTTCGAGCATGTTTTCTATTAGCTGGGTCATCTACCACGTCTTTCTGTTCTCTACTTTGTGTAGAAGCAAGATTATATCGATTTCGATGATACCACTCCGGGGATTTCCGCACAGTATTAGGTTTTCGTGACCAAAAATTCGAAACATCACCTTCAGTAAAAAACTTAACAAAGCTCACGTTAATATTTAAGCAAAAAAAAGCCCCCTTCGGGGGCTTTAGAATATATCTATTTTTTATTAGCTGTTCTTCTGAAAGAACTCTTGGTCGCCTTTACCGCCACCCTTAATCTTGCTCTTAACAACATTAGATTTTCCTTTTACTGACATTGCGTTACCCTTCTTCTGGTTAACTAAAGGTGTTCCTTCATCAGTACCTTCAGGATCTAATTTAATACCGCTTTTGCCGTCACCCTCTTTACTTCCGACTTTGGATGTATACTGAGTGTGAACAACGTTGGCGCTACCAGTTACTGGTGTTGGGTTACCTTCCTTCTGATTGACTAAAGGTGTTCCAAGAATCTCGGCTTCGATCTCTTCACCAAAGTAATTGAAATTTTCTTCTTCCTCTTCACCCTCGTAATCTTTATCTTGGGTCTTACGACCTGTTTTACGATCAAAGTGTCGTGGATCATCACCCTTGTTACCACCATAGGTCTTCTGATTCGCAGTTTCTTCTGCATCCTCATCGCCGTCCCAATCATCTTCGTCACCGAGGTCATCCTCGACATCTTCGATATCATCAGCAGCGTCCATAACGTCCATTAATGCGTCATGTAAATGATGTGCAAGTTCTTTCGGAATTGTTATAGTAACTGTGTCTTCGTCTTCAACGTCAACATCATCAACAACATCTGTATCAATACCTAATTCTACAGCATCGATCTGCTCATCATCAATAACTTCTTCGTATAAACGGTCAAAAATAGATCTTTTCTTAGCCATATTAGTATTTATACTCTCTTTGTTAATTTTTTCATTTTCAGACTTAAAATAAAGATCAGCACCTTCATCTGATAACTCTGTAACATCATACTCGTTATCTAACTTAACTTTTGGGTTGTCGGGATCTAATTCTGTGCTTTTAAAATTGTCTGCACCGTTAGGTCCTGAGTTGTCATGGACAAATCCTTGATAACCATCCGGTTTTTCAGCAGGTATGTCAGTGTTACCACCCTTTACCTTAACTTTTTTACCGGCGCGTTCATATGTTCTGTTAATAGGTTTACCCGGCTTAAGTTGCTGCTTGTGTGCAGCTTTACCAGGGGGGTTACCTACAACAGCCTCATAAGCCTCTTCTATTTGAGTTAGGTCTCTTTTTCTATTTTTTCCTGCGTTCATAAAATTTTATTTATAGTCCTGTTCTTCCGGCGGTCCATTGACCGGGTTCATCTTCTGGACGCGTTTCATCGGCAATTGTTTTTGAAATCGTTAGAAAATCTCTATGTACTCTAACATTTGTTGAATCGTCATCTGTTTCTATCCAATACATCTCCGGTTCTGTTGTTGAAATGTCAACTATCTCACCTGAACCACCGCCTTGACTATCATCAATCTTAACAAATGAACCAACTTCAAAGTCTTGCACTGGGCCTTCTTGGTCTTCATTTCCTGTAATAGCATCCATGGCCTTACCACCTAAAGCTGAAGCAGCACCTGTAGCAGCAGCACCAGCTAAAGCACCAAGAACTTCTTGAACTACCGGACGTTCGGTACCACCTTCATAAGATGCTATCGTTCTTTCGTTTACAATTTCTCGCTCACCGACTATTTGACTATATGCTTCGCATAAGTCGGTCATTGTTCTATCACCTTTTGATTTATAGTAAGCCATTTTTTAAAACTTGCTCATATGATTCAGTTATTTGAGTCATTGCTCTATCACCTTTAGAAGAATAATAAGAATCTTTAGCTAATGCTCTATCAGCGCATCTTTTTATTCCATCTGGGTCTGGCGCATTATGCGCTAACCGTTTAGCAGCTTCTGCTCTTTTTCTTGTATTAACAGGGTATGTCCCATCTGCGGCACCACCAGATGGTCCACAAAATTCGTCTTTATCTACGTTTGTATATTCACCAGCGTTTGAACTACCTTCGCGATCTTTTTCGTCGTCTAGATCTTTACCCCAACGTTCTTTATATCTTCCCTCTCGATCAACTTCATCTTCATCACTATGACGAACATTCTTTAAACCTGGATCAAAACCTTGTTTCTCAGCCTCATCTGTATTTCGTTTATCAAGATGTTTAAAAAGATTTGTATCATATTCGTCTGTATCTTCAGCATTTTCGTCAGGATTAAAACCATATTTTTTAGCAATTCTATTTTGAGCGCGAAGATTTTTTCTATTTTCTCTTTCATCTGCTTTATGAGCTTGTGCAGCATCATCATAATGCTTCATTCCTTCCGGTTCTTCAGAACCGACGCCGTATTTGAGCCCCGGTGGTTCCTCATCCATCCAATCATCATCTTCTTGATCTTCATCATCCTTACTAAAAATATTTTTAAGAATATCTCTTATACCGTGCGCTGATGCTGGGTTTATAACTACATCTATTTTACCTGGTTCATCTTCACAATCATCTATACCCATTATTCCCCCTTCATCTTCATCAGTTGTCTCATTGCTACCCGGGTGTGAAAAAGCATCACTTCCCCAACCTGATCTATTTGAATTAGGGCTTCCAAAATCTTCTGCATCTTCTGTACCGGTTCCTCTAAAAAACTCTTGCGCTGGTTGGCCGTTAATTTGCCCATCTGTATCTACTCGAGCATGCGAAGTGCCTTTATTATATATCAAATTGCCTTTATTGTCTGCCCTGCCTCCGGTATAACCCTCGTCTTCCAATTGCCTCGCAGCTCTTCGTTGTTGGCTCTCTTCTTCACCTTCGTATGTCTCCTCACTCTCTCCAAACGGATTTTCTAAAGGGTTTTGGTCTTCAGCACGTTGTGTAATCTGCCCTGTGCTATCATCGTAATCTCCGGTACCACCCGCACCTGGTTGAGTATTAACAGATCCACGGCCACCGGCGTAACCCATAGCTTCTGAATACACCTCACTTAAAAGTTCTAAATCTCTTTTACGATTTTTCCCTGCGTTCATGTTTATATTTATACGATACTGGTTTAAATAATGGTGTAATGGAAAATAAAAGAGATTACTATCTAGGCAACCCTAACCTCCCTACTGAAAATTCAAAATTCGAATGGACGCCGAAGATGTTAAAAGAGCTCAAAAAAGCAACACAAAATTTGCTTTATTTTGCTGAAAACTTCTTTTACATAGTAAACTTAGATAGAGGACGAGAAAAAATAAGTTTACACTCATGCCAGAAACGATCTTTAAGAAAGATGAGAGATAATCGCTTCTTTATATTATTAGCATCACGACAAATTGGTAAAACCACAATGATGACAATTTATACTTTATGGCATGCTTGTTTTAATAATGATCAACGTATATTAATTGTAGCTAATAAAGAAGGTACTGCAAAAGAAATATTTTCTAGAATAAGAATGGCATACGAAGAGCTACCAAACTGGTTAAAACCCGGTGTAAGTGAATATGGTAAAGAATCTTTAAAATTTACAAATGGTACAACAATTGGTATCAGCACCACCACTGGAACAGCAGCACGTGGTCAATCTATTAACGTATTAGTTCTTGATGAGTTGGCATTTATTGAACCTCACTTAGTTGAATCTTTTTGGAAATCTGTTTACCCTGTAATTTCTTCTTCTAAAAAATCAAAAGTTTTTATAGCATCAACTGCTAATGGAACAGATAATCTTTTTTACAAAATATGGAATGGTGCTATAGAAGAAACTAATGGTTGGGGGTTTGATAGAATTCTATGGAATGAAATCCCCGGTAGAGACGAAAAATGGCAAATTGAAACAATGCGTACAATTGGAAGCCAAGAAGCTTTCGATCAAGAATTTGGTTGTGAATTTTTATCAACAGGGGAAATGGCAATTAATGAAGAAATTTTTGAATTTTTAAAAATTAATTGTGTAAAGCCTAAAATTATCATGGAAGAAGAACATTACAGAATATGGAGAGAACCAGATGACCATGGTATATATGTTGTTGGTGTTGATATTGCTGAAGGATTAGGACAAAATGCCAGTGTTATACAAATACTAGATTTAAAAGACCTAACAAATATAGAACAAGTAGCCGTATATCATAGTACTGAAATTAACCCTTTTCATTTCACACAAAAATTATACGAAATTTTATTACAATGGGGTTCACCACCTGCTTTAATAGAAAGAAATAACTGTGGTGCTCAAGTTGTCGAACAATTATATTTTAATTTACGTTATGCCAATGTTGTAACATACGGGGTGAATCAAGGAAAAATAAAAAATAATAAAGTCGGTGTTTTAGCACATACAAATACAAAATATAGATGTATTACAAATATGAGATATTTTGTAAATGAATTAAAAGCGGTTAATATTAGAGAGATTGAAACGCTTATTGAAATTAAAAACTTCGTAAAATATCCAAATGGTAAATGGGCCGCCAAACCGGGTATTAATATGCTAGATGATAGGGTAATGGCTTTAGGTTGGGCATTAATGGTATTAGACAACGAAGTAGTACAAAGATATTATGAAGTATTACGACAAGATGATAATGGAAGACCAGCTGAATTAAAAAGATATGATTATGGTATCCATACACCATTACAAAAAAACTGGTTAAGTGAAAACATAGAAGAAGCAGAATTGGATACAGTGGTTTTTAATGAAAAATTTGATATGGAAAATAACGCCGAGCTAGGAGTTATGAAATCGCGTGGTTGGGTTAATGCTGGTGATTTCCAAACGCAAAGATCTTATGCCCCTATTAGTGATTTAGGGTTGAATAAATAGTATTAATGCCTGTGAACTATAACCAGTCTCCTTTTAACAAGGAAAGAAAGGATAAATTTATTCTAGTTATCCCCACTCCTAAATTCTTAAAAGAAGACGTATCTGAGTTAGCTCGAAAAAACACTTTAGTTGATCCAGATAGTATACAATTTTCAATATTTGGTGGTGTCGTCCCACCGGTTTCTATACCCAACGTAGAAGCAAGATATTCAGGTCAAACATTGAATGTCACAAGCCATAATAGACCTGTTTACCCGCCTGTCAATGTTAAATTTACTATTGATAATAGATTTAACAATTATTGGTTTATTTACAAGTGGCTAGATAAATTGCAAGACGATAGAAAGGGGTATTTTAACCCAGATGAAGAATATAAAAAACGCGCTGTTGTAGAGAACGAATATATGGCTGATTTTACCATATATGCCTTAGATGAATATAATAAAAGAGTTGCTCAATTTGATTATACCAAGGCATTTCCTACATTTTTAGGTGGTATTGAATACTCTTACAGAGACCCGGGGGAAATAGAAACCCAATTCAGTTTTGCTTATAGTCAATTTTACACTACGCTGCTTCAACCGTAGTCTATTTAATTAAAAATTAAGTTTTACAAATTCTTTCTCTAAAAAACATAAATATACATATGTCGCAAAGAACTATTCAAAGTCCGGGTGTAGAAATTAATGAAGTCGATTTATCTCTAAGGAGCGCTGATAAAATCGGGACAACAATTTTTGTTGCGGGGTTCTCTCCTCAAGGACCTAGTGATGAAATCATACAGGTGTCGAGCTTATCAGAATTCGAATCAATTTACGGGCAACCTACAAATTCCGCAGAGCGGTATTTTTACCACACAATAGCTCAATCATTTAATAGTAGAGCTAATATTATGGTAAACAGATTACCATATGGTGTAAATTTAGGTGACGGGTTCACCAACAAATATTTCGCCACAGTATACCCAGGTAGACCAATTAACAAAGATGCATATGAAAACGCGCTCGCCAACGAAAGTAGTGCAGCCATAAGCGAGTGGAACACTTTATCTGCCAACATTGACATTGCAGGTGGTCAAACAGTTTCACAATTTTCACCAGCGTCTTCTGGTAATACAGTTTATTACTTTTTAGGTAAACCAACATTCTTGACTTTAACTCAAGCTCAGTATCAAGCTATTTTAGATGATTCTGCTATAGCATGGATAGACTCACCTATAGGTGAGCAAGGTTCGTTTAGTGTACCTCAAACCAGTACAGGTAATTTAACAACCGATTTAACCAATCTAGGTGGTGCTGCTGTTATCTTGCTTAATACCGCCAAAACAACAGTCAATAGTAAATTAGAAGGTTATTATTCTGGTTTAATAGATAACACCAACATATACCCAACTACAAATTATGATGATTTTGGTGGTGTTAATGTAAGCAAAAACGAAACATTAACAACGGTACAATATGATACCCTAACAAGGGTTCCAACCAACAGATTAAATTTTGCACTTAGTGCTGCTATTTTGCCAGAAACAGTTGAATATAATATTTCAGAAGTTACTGAAAAAATTACGTCATTCAACGTAGCAACATCTGCATTTGACGACACACTTGTACATGGGTTGTATAAATTTAGAACATCAGTCTTTTCACCTGAAGTTACTAAATTAGACTTTGTATTAGAAGAAGGTTACTTTGGAAGTATTGATTACTTTAGACAAATTAATAACGAAAATGGAGGTCAGCCTGTAAGTTATTACTTACCGCAAAAGCTCTCAAACAAGAGTGTTAATACTGCAATGAAAATTAACCCATACGTCTCCGGAAAATATGATGGTGCAACACTTTCCGATACAGGTGAGCCATTCAGAAAGGTAAGAATAATGAATGATGGTTTAATTAACCGCACATATACTAATAATGCTGAAGGTGATTATGGTAATATTCGAGCTTACAGAGAAATTGTTGGTTTTAATCAAGTAGACGTTGCAGATATTAGTTCTGGTAACTATATTATAAATTCTTCAGATTTTACATATGGTACTACATTTGGCATGGGGTTCCAAACAATGTTACCCGCTGCCGTTTATTCGACAAACGACAGATCAACAACATCGAGTCTTAATGTAAAAGCTATTGGAAATATACCAGGTAAGTTAGATCGTGTATTTGACAGATTAGCGAACCAAGACATATTTGATATTGATATCATCCCAGAAGCCGGGTTAGGTACTATTCAAACTACGATCGATAATACAACAAATAATACAAATTTCAGTACACAGTTTTTTGATGATAGAGATGCATTAGGTGATCCTGGATCCAGTCGAGTAGGAATGAATCAGTTGTCAGCAACATCACCAAGTCTTGCTCCGCTTGCAGTTGCCATTAGATCTAGTTGGAATTCTGTTCAAACCAAATTCATTACGTTTGCTCAAAATACTAGAAAGGATTTCATTTATGTTTCTGATCCAATTAGACAGATATTTGTTCAAGGTGAAAACAGTAAGGTTATTAATATACCAGGAAATACATTCCCGGTAAACATATTACAGCCTTTAAAGAATTGTTATTCTCTTATTAATACAAACTATGCAGCAGCTTATGCTACATGGACACAAGTTTTTGATAACCAAGTATCTGGTCAAACATGGATACCAATGTCTGGTTTAGCGGCTGCGAAGTATGCACAAACGGATGCCAACTTCGCACCATGGTATGCACCAGCCGGATTTACAAGAGGTCTTTTAGACACAGTAAATGATGTTGCAATTTACCCGAACCAGAAACAACGTGATTCTATATATGATCAAACCAATACTAACCCAGTTGCATTCTTTCCGAGTGAAGGGTTTGTAATTTATGGTCAAAAGACACTACAAACTAAACCAAGTGCATTTGATAGAATTAACGTAAGAAGGTTGTTCTTATATCTCGAAAAACGAGTTAAAGAAACAGTTAAGTATTTCGTATTTGAACCAAATACGTTGTTTACAAGAACAAACGTTCTTAATGTTCTTAATCCTATTATGGAAGATGCAAAAAATAATGAAGGCTTGTATGATTATCTTATTGTTTGTGATGAACGTAATAATACACCAGAAGTTATTGATGCTAATGAGTTAGTTGTTGACATTTATTTGAAACCAGTTCGAGCAGCTGAGTTCATATTAGTTAACTTCTATGCAACCAGAACCGGTCAAGACTTTAGCGAAATTGTTGGTTAATAATCAAGCTAACTTGACTAACTTATACAAGCCCCGAAAATTTTCGGGGTTTTTGTTTGTTTGGATTAAATATTAGTATGCCAGATGTACAACAGACAATTTCTGATTTTTATAGAGTAGCAACAGAAAGAGACTTCGCAAGAGATTTTCAGTTCAGAGTGTTATCAATAGACGGTGGTGGTGCCACAGACACAACATTTGAAGAAGATGACTTAGTATATTGCACCGCAGCAAGCTTACCGGAAAGAGCAATAACTAACGTAGCGGTACCTTATATGGGTCTATCGTTTAATATCCCCGGTAGTGTGACATATACAGGAAGTGAAGGATATTCACTTACATTCTATTGTGATCAAAACTCACAAATAAGACAAAAATTTGAAGATATGTCAAGAGATATTTTCGACGATGCAACAAGCACAGGTAACTATTTTGCTCCAAGACAATCAGCATCTATAAATCTTGTCCAACTAGATACACAATTAGAGGAAGTGGCAGGTTATAAATTAGTTGGTGCATCTGTTAGAAATGTAGGGGCGCTCGAATATTCGATAGCAGAAGGCACGGGTCAAAAAATCAACTTTACAGCTACAATGGCTTACCATTACTGGCAGCGAAACTAATTAATTTAACACATATACTGTTAAAACGTATTTGTGAAGGTTAAGCACAATAAACCTAAGGTAAAAGTAACTTCAAAATTCAAAGGAGAGGTTTGGCACTTTAGACTAATAAAAGTAAACAGATATAAAAATTCCGAAATAGGTAAATTAGAAATAGATTTTGCTCGAGAAAAAAAATATTTTGTTATTTCTTCACACGTAGGTCTTCTATATAGAAACAACGGTTTTGGTAAATTACTTTACGTAAAAGCATTAAAAAAGTTTGGTAAATTAAAAACAGATTATTTTGAAGCAAGCGAAGATGCGCAACGGGTGTGGATATCGTTATGTAAAAAATATAAAAGTAAAAAATTTTTTTTCTCCGGTACGCTTACCCTTTATAACAAACTTAAATAATTAAAATTGAATAATCCTTTTACAGAAGCAATTAGAGGTTTTGGTGATAATGTGTCTGCGTTATTAAGAGGTACTAACCCTTTAGCGCAACCATCTATTACATCATTATTTGGATTTACCGTCCCCGGGGTACCTTTAATAAGCACAAGAGATTATTTTTTAACTCAAATGGAATCGTGGTTCACCACCATACCAATGCGCACGCAATGGATGTTGTTAATTGAAAATTACCCTACGTTATTGCAAACATCTGTTATACAAAATTTAGAAAGAACCGAAGGTAATTATCATAACTTTGATATATCACAAGCAGTGAGTATTTTAAAATCTTATCCTTTGAATAAAGTAACCGGATGTATTTTTGCTCAAGGAGCGGATATACCAGGATTAGAACAATTAGAAGTAAATAGAGATAAAATTTTTGGAGACAAACAGAGAGGGTTTATCCCCGGCGTTATATCAACCGGTAGACAACCATTTGGTAATTTAACTTTACAATTTAGGGAAACAAATACAAGCTTTGTTGATTTTGTTGTTCGACCTTGGACAATATTAGCTGAACATTTTGGTATGGTAGCAAGACCACCTAGTGATCCAAGAAATGTGGGTACTACAATTAGTCTATTACAATTTACTAGAACGTATCAAAACATAGCACAAATACCGAGAAAAATTTGGACCTTCTATAATTGTATGCCTACTTCAGTTAGTAATAAAAATTTAACATATGATCAAGAATCTTTAGAAATTAATTCCTCAGAATGGGCATTTTCAAATTACGCTGTAAGAAATAATTTATATTTACCTTTACCTGACATTATTAACAAAATCAGTTCTAAAGGTTGGAAAAGCTTAATTCCTAAAATTTCACCCTTCCAATAGAGTATTGATTATTTCAAACTAGATTATATTATTAATAAATGGTCAACACTTACATGTATCCTGTTACTATTACAAACGACAAACAAGTACGGTGTAGAGAACTAACTAACTTCGAATATAAAAATATTTTAAAATTTTCATTGAATCAGGATAACGAAAATCTCTGTAAATATTTTGAATTTTTAGTACAAGACATTTGTAAAACACAATGCACATTAAACTACATAGATAAAATTTTAATTTTACTCTCTTGTAGAATTATATCAATTGGTGAAAATATAATCATAGCAGGTAAAGAAAATATCCAAAACACTATATCATTAAGCAAAGTATCAAGAACTATAATAGAAAATTATGTACCTGAAACTAAAGAAATAGAAGATAAAGAAAATAATATAAAAGTAGAAATTAGTTACCCTTACTTAATTAGCAATAAAGATTTGTTATATGATAAAATATATTCAATCTCTATTGCAGGTGACAGGGTTATCATGAATAGTACCTCACCTGAAATGAGAGATAAAATTTTAAACTATATACCCGTCGAATTAGCAAAAAAGATAATGAAAGCTATTAAAAGTGATTCTAACTACAAACAAATAAAACTGTTTTCTTGGACTTACGAACAAGGAACTGAAATTGATTTTTATTTTTCATTTAATTCAAAACAAAATTTTGATTTCTTAAAAGCATGTTTTAGTGAGGATTTAAAAAACATGTATTACTATGAATATTTGTGTTGTAGTAAACTAAACATACCATTATCAGATTTCTTACACCTTATGAGCCCTGTTGAATCTATATTACAAATAAAAACTCTAGCACAAGAAATAAAAGAACAAAACGATGCACAGAAAAAAGCCAACGCACCAGCAAAACCTGTGATGCAGCCTGGATAAGGCGTTAATAGATAATAAATGATTGTATGGCACTTGAAGGCGACGAAATTAAGAAGATTAATGATCTTTACAAAGAATTAGATCAAAAAGAGTTAAAAATCCAAAGTATTGATAATAATTTGGTTACAGCTCAAAATACAGTTAACTTTTTAAATCAATCTATTGAAAACTATAAAGAAATTGTTTCTGAACTATCCGGTAAAATGGACACAGTTATTTCGCATTTAGATCAGTTAACAAAAACATCAAAAGCTAAAAAGTAATAAATACTTTTATGTCTGATGAGTTTCTTACTGTAGATTTACATAACGAGTTTACCTTAAAAACAATCGACACCAATTCGGGTGCTATCAAAACTATCAGACAAGTAGGTGGTAAAATTATTAGAGGACCTGTTATGATGGGAAAAGACAGAGTTTCCATTACAGTAGAAACACCAACAGGAAAAATAGGAAAAGTTTTAAAGTTACCCAATCTTCTTATTATAAAGTCGTTCCCTGCATCTTGACTTATTAAATTTTTACTTTAATATATGTCTATGAACCCGTTACTAACGAGCTTAAGTGAACACAAAATAGATAATGAAAAATACCGTATATCAACAGAATTTTTTACAAACTACTCTTTTTTGTTTTATGGTTTTGAGATAAAAAATAAATTTGACGAATCTAGGCTCCTTATAAACAAAAAAATATCACCAATAAAATTTTCACATTTAGTGCGTACTAACGAAGGTATTAAAATGAAATATTTTTATGGTGTGTTATGTAATGGAAACGCTATATATAAAATCATTTCTAAAAAATTAGCTTACGCATCACACAAAGAAAAGTATACAATGAGCTTTGATAACTACAGACATATGATGTCTGAGTTTAATGTTAGCACTAGTAGCAGTTATGGTAAATATTCAATAGGTTTGTATCCTTTTGATAGTCTTTCTAATATGTCAGACAATGTTAAATTTGATTGTGAAGATTTTTTTGCAAATGAAGATGTCCCGTTTTATCAAAGAATGGCCGGTTTAACATCTTATATAGTCTGTGACACTTCTAATTTAATAAACGAGATATAATATTTATTAAAAACTATACAAAAAATTCACTTTTGATTAAATAGAAACAATTTTCAAAAGGGAAATTAACTCAAACTAGCTAACCCCTAGGGTAGTCTTTACTTTACCCAAAAAAACCCTAAAAAAATCGTGTTTCCTGGTGTGAAAAGAAGGTTGTTAGCTTAAATTAAGACATACAAAGATGGATATTTCAACGAAAATACTCTCAGACATAACAGTACATAACAAATATGCAAAATATTTAGAAAAACACCAAAGACGTGAAACATGGAATGAAATTGTTTCGAGAAATAAAAAAATGCACATTAAAAAGTATCCTAAATTAAAAGATGAAATAAATGATGTGTATAAACTAGTGACAGCCAAGAAGGTATTACCTTCTATGAGATCTCTTCAATTTGGAGGTGCACCTATTGATAGAAACCCATCTAAAATTTTCAATTGTGCCTACTTACCTTGTGACGATTATCGTTCATTTGGTGAAGCAATGTTCTTATTATTGGGAGGAACAGGGGTTGGTTATTCGGTTCAAACACATCATTGCGAACAATTACCTGAAATAAACAAACCAAACGATAAAAGAACAAGAAGGTACCTAATTGGTGATTCAATTGAAGGTTGGGCAGATGCAGTAAAAGCTTTGTTAGAATGTTATTTCAAAGGGTTATCTAGAATTCGTTTCGACTATAGTGATATTAGACCTAAAGGAGCAGTATTAGTAACATCGGGTGGTAAAGCTCCCGGTCCTCAACCATTAAGAGAATGTTTAGTCAAAATAGAAGGTATTTTATCACAAAAAGAAGATAATAGTAAACTAACGTCAATTGAATGTCATGATGTCATGTGTCATATGGCTGACGCAGTATTAGCGGGTGGTATAAGAAGAGCAGCTATGATTTCCCTCTTCTCTGCTGATGATGATGAAATGATTGCATGTAAAGCAGGTAATTGGTGGGAAAAAAATGCACAAAGAGGGAGAGCTAATAATTCAGCTGTATTAATGCGTCATAAAATTACTAAAGATTACTTTTTAAACTTATGGAAGAGAATAGAAGCTTCTGGATCAGGTGAACCGGGATTTTATTTCTCAAATGATAAAGATTGGGGTACCAATCCTTGTTGTGAAATTGGGCTAAGACCATACCAATTCTGCAATCTCACAGAAATTAATGCAAGTAATATAAAAGATCAAAAAGATCTCGAAGAACGAGCTCGAGCAGCAGCATTTATCGGTACATTGCAGGCTTCATATACAGACTTTCACTATCTTCGTCCTATATGGCAAAGAAACACAGAAAAAGATGCGTTATTGGGTGTCAGTATGACGGGTATAGGTTCAGGAGCAGTACTTAGCTTAAATTTAAAAGCAACAGCAGAAATAGTCAAAAAAGAAAATTCAAGACTTGCAAAAATTCTAGGAATAAACGAAGCAGCAAGAACCACTTGTGTTAAACCTGCAGGTACAACTTCACTAGTATTGGGTACTTCTTCCGGTATCCATGCATGGCACAATGATCATTATATTCGTAGAATTCGTGTCGGTAAAAACGAAGCACTTTATGATTACCTTCATCTAAATCATAGAGATCTAGTAGAAGATGAATATTTTAGACCACACGACACTGCCGTCATTGGTGTACCTCAAAGAGCACCAGACGGTGCAATTTATAGAACAGAATCAGCTTTACAATTATTAACTAGAATTAAAAAAATTACTGACGAATGGGTATCAAGTGGTCATAGAAAAGGTGCAAACAAACACAATGTATCAGCAACGATATCTATTAGAGAACACGAATGGACAGATGTGGGTGAATGGATGTGGGAAAACACAGCTTCATTTAACGGGTTATCTGTATTACCATATGAAGGGGGATCATATAAACAAGCCCCCTTTGAAGATTGCTCAAAAGAAACTTATGAAGCATTAATTAGTTCTTTAAAGAATGTAGACTTAACTCTTGTAAAAGAAAAAGTTGATGATACAGTCCTTTCTGGTGAATTAGCATGCGCTGGCGGGGCTTGTGAGATTTCATAGTGAAGAAATTAGCTAAAATCTTTTACTACCATAACGGATCAGGGGATGCAAAAGATGGTGAATTGCTATTTGACTGTATAAAAGAACAATATGATGTTATTATGCAAGATTGCCAAAACACTAATGAAAAAAAATATGAAAATGGGCGATTTTTATATGATTTTAAACAACCTGAATCTATAGACTTAGGTATTTTTAATAATGTCCATGGTAAACCAGACAATATAAAAAAGAAAATATTAATTCTAAATGAAGAATGGTTAAGTAAAAACGATTTAGAAGATCTAAAAGAATGTAAAAATTACTATGACTATGTTATTGTTAAATCGAAATATTCTAAAAAATTATTATCACCTTACCTTAAAAATGTAATAGTCTTACCCTTTTGGTCTATTGACAGATATAGACCAGCTAAAATAAAAAACCAAACACTTCATTTTGCTGGTTGTTCAATTCAAAAAGGAACAGAAATGTTGATAGATAATCCAAATATTACAGTACTTGATAGTACAAATAGATTTTCACATTTGACCAAATGCAATTATATTAATTATTATGTTAGCGATGAGGACCTTAATGAAATACTAAATTCATATAATTTACATTTATGCCCTTCTTTATACGAAGGTCACGGGCACTATATGTATGAATCTTTAAGTTGTGGAAAAAGTATTCTATGCTCTAAAATCCCTATGTGGGAAGAATTAATCGATCCTGATATGGTAAATTTTATAAACGTAAAAGAAGTAGACTTTGACGACAGATTTAATTATTTTCATGAAGCCGCGCGCGGCATTTGGCCTCTAAGAAAAGGATTTATTATTGACGAAGAGGAATTAAAAGAAAAAATCCAAGAACATAAAAAAGACAAGATAGATATGAAAAAACGCGAATACTGCCTACACATTAACAAAAAAAGAAGAGCAGCATTTAAAAATTTTTTACTTGACCTATAAACGGATTTATCTTATAATAACCGGAATGGATAAAGATCATCAATATGTTTTATGTTCTACAAGAACTGTCTTTAATGAATTAATACAAAGAATGTCTGGGTGGGAAAAAGACTACTGTCAGAATGATATTTTAGATTATTGGGATAAAAATCAATGGTGGGATTATGAACGAGGAGCCTACGTAATTATGAAAATATCAGATCTTGGTAAAGGTGATGTTGTAGCTGGGTGCGCGTATAACGTAATAGGAGATAATCTTCACATTAAAAGACTTTTTACTAGTACAGATTATAGAAAACAAGGTCATGCAAAAGATCTATTAGAACATACCTGGAGGCACTCTTTTTCATCTGCAAGATTTTTAAGAATGTATTGTGATAAAGACGCTATTCCATTTTATAAAAAATTAGGTTTCCGGTTTATTAACAAGCATGGTCAAGTGCGCTTAACTTACAATAAACATAACTACGCTTATGTATTACAACCTATGCTTTTTAGAGATATGGGTTTTACTCTTAAGCATTGTAAATCGTATAAAATGGAAAATCTTCTAGATGAACAAGATAAGACATTTATAAAATACGATTTTATATAAATAGATTTTGAAGGAGATATAAATCAATAGGTTCAAGGAGGTGGGTTGGCGGGAAAAACACTTGAATTCTCGAGGATGTGTGATTAAATATTGTTGTCATGAATAACTTATTAACTAAATTGACAGCAAGTCCACGGGCGGGACGGTACAGCCCATTATTCGAAATTTTTAATGATTTCGATCGCATTCTTACACCTGAATCTTTTTCTAACGATAATATTCGTTTCAATGAAAGTAAAGAAAACTTTCATGTAGAGATTGATCTTCCGGGTGTGAAGAAAAAAGACCTTAAGGTTACATACAATGAGGATACAAACGTTGCATATGTTGAAGCTAAGCGTACCATTACTTCTAAAACTGGTTCAAAAGAAGAAACATATACAAGGTCATTCCGATTGGACCCTTCGGATTTTGATGTAGACAAATTCGTTTCAAAACTTTCCGATGGTGTCTTAGCTATAACTGCTCCTCGAATAGAAGAGAAGGAACATAAAGTTATAGACGTTAAAGTCGACTAATAATCAGGTTTATCAAGGCGGCCTACGGGCCGCCTTTTCCTTGATTTTTACAGATTATATATTACAATATTTTCATGTTAAAAGACTGTATTGTTACCGCGGTCGAATTGGTTGAAAATTATCAACCAGAAGGTCAGGACACAAAATTAACAAGAAATTTTATACCGGAACATTATTTTACTGGTATAAAAAGTCTTTTAAATTTAGATAAAGAACTTTTAATTTATTGTAACAAATCTGTAGAAGAAGATATAACTAATGCTTTGAAAGACAAAGTACAGTCTTTACCAACATTTATTAATAAAACTTCAAAAGATATTAACCCCTTTTACGACGAAATATTTGAATATAGTAAGAAAATAATAGATAAAAACCCAACTGGTGTTTACTGTTGGAGTCCTATGCTTACAACAGCAAAGCTATTTTATATTTTAGATGCTATTAGTTTAAAATACGAAAGAGTTGTCTGGATGGATGCCGGGTTAAGTAACGAATCTTATATTCCCGAAGAGTGTGGTGGTACTTGGCATGATATAAAAGTACAAAATTGGGATAACTACTACCCTAAAAACGAAAATGATATTTTTAACCCAACTTTAGGAAAAAATATTTTTAAATTATTCGAAAAAACCAATAATTTTATGATAGGTTTACCTTATGTTGGAATAGAACCAGAATTATTCATTGAAAAATTTTGGGATACAAAAATTGACTATTGGTCTGCATCTGCAGGTTTGTTAGGGTTGACTGTAAGAAAGGCACATTCAATAAAACAAATGTATATTGGTGCAATAAAGTACTATTTATCCGAATATGATAGAATCTTTACTGAAATAGAACTTTTTACATTTTTAAATGTCTATTTCAATTTTGCCAAACTTACGTTTGCAAATTTCAACCCAACAAAAGAAAAAGGCAGCATATATGACCTTTTAAAAAACAAAATTAACTATGACGAAATACGCTTTAGCAATATTAACCTTTGAAAATAATATAGGATTTAAACTAGCAGCTTTAGATACATATTTGAAACATATTCCCGATAACATGGATATTTATTTCGTCTATGGTGGGAACATTTCACGTATGGTACACTGTAAAAGAGACGGGATATCTTATACAGATGTATATATTAAGACACCCGACAACATTTCCAACGTACACAAAAAATTATTTGGTTTTTTTAAAAAAATCATAAACAAAGATTATACTCACGCTCTAAAAATAGATGACGATACATTTTTATATAACGTGGATACCTTTTTAGAACACAAAATTTCCGGGGATTATGTGGGTAATAAGGTTTTGATAACCGATGAAGAGTTAATTAGAAATAAATTTTGTACTTTAAAAAATTATAAAATTAGAAAAGCATATCAAGGTGAATTACCAAACCAGTATTGTTCAGGAGAGTGTGTAATTTTTAGTAAAAAATCAATACAAACTATAATTTCTTATAAAGGAAAAGAAAAGTACGAAAAATTCTCTATAGAAGATGTCGCTATAGGAAACATTTTGCAAAAAAGCGGCATTAAAATAAACCCAAACAAATTTCTTAATTACGAACACCCGATTCAAATAGAAAAATTTTTTTACCTATATGATAAACATTACGTAAATGAACTTATACCCACATAATATACTAAAAGGAAGTAAAAAGACAATGAGTAAGACAGTAATATTAGTACCATGTAATGGGGGTATTGTTTTTAATGTTGACTGCAAACTCAGAGAATTAGAAAAAATGGGGTACGAAGTGTGGCGAACACCCGGATATTCGGCTATTGATCAATGTAGATCTAGAATGGCTTATGACGCTATATATCAAAGAGACTTTGAAGAATTAATATGGATAGACGGTGATGTGGATTTCGAAATAGAAGATATAAAAAAATTACAAAATAGTGAAAAACACATTATTGCAGGGGTTTACCCGTTTAAAGGCCACCCGGAATTGACTTTTGATCCTTTATACGACGACCAAGAAATTATTTTTGGAGAAGGTGGGGGTGTGTATGAAGTACATTGTGTAGCAACTGGATTTTTATACACGAAAAGAGACGTATACACACGTATGGTTGATGAATTAAAACTACCTCTTTGTAATACTAGTTTTGACTGCCCTAGCTATCCGTGGTTCAGACCTAACGTGTGGGAAGAAGGGGATAGACATTATTATCTCGGAGAAGATTTTTCTTTTTGCAAATATGCGAAACAATGTGGGTATGAAATTTATGTAGATAGCACTATAAAATTAACGCATTATGGGAAATACGGATACACATGGGAAGATCTTGCATATAAAAAGAAAAAAATTTCTAGTTTAAGATATTGTAAAAATTGGTCCAGTGATAAATAACTTTAACCATGCAGGCTGTTTGGTGGGCTACGATGTATGTGGTGGTACTTGTAGCTATTATATAGGTGGGCCTGCATGGTTTTTTTTGGCTTTAACCATATCATAGTTTTATGACAATAACCAATAAAGAACTTGCTCAATGGTTTGATACAACTTCTACGTTAATAAAGATATTAGAAGAATATAACGACAACAACCCACAAATAAATTTTGCCTCAGAAGCAGCTCGACTACAATTGGTTGAATTTCTCATAGAAAAAATTAAAGCTCGAGATAAAGAAGAACCTAAAGAAGAAACAGAAGAAGAAAAATGAAAGGTATAATTTTAGCTGGGGGTTCAGGGACAAGAGTTTATCCAAGCACAAAAGTTGTATCTAAACAACTTCTCCCAATTTACGACAAACCTACAATTTATTATCCTCTTTCAACCCTAATAAAATTGGGAATTAAAGAAATTATGATTATAACAAATGGGGTAGCATATAATCATATTTTAGATTTATTGGGTAAAGAATATCTGGGTATTAATTTTACATTTAGAATTCAAAAAAAACCAGCTGGTATAGCAGAAGCGTTAATTATAGCAGAAGAATGGCAAGGCGATAATGACGTTTGTTTAATTTTAGGAGACAACTTATTTACAGGTATAAAAAAGACCCCTTGGCCGGTAGAGTATGGAGCATGTATAACAGGTTATAAAGTCAAAGATCCTCATCTATATGGGGTAGTGTGTGTTGAAGAAAATAAACTGACAAAAATTAGCGAAATTATATCTATAGAAGAAAAACCCAAACATACAAATTCTAATTTAGCAGTAACTGGTATTTATTTTTATGACAATACTGCAGGAGAAAGAGCGCTAGCATTGAAACAATCTGACAGAGGCGAATTAGAAATAACTGATTTAAATCTCAGTTACATGGACGATGGCACTTTGTGGTTTAATGAACATGAGAGTAAATATGCATGGTTCGATACTGGCGACCCAGATGAAATGTTCGCTGCTACTATGTTTATTAAATCAATACAAGATAGAACAAATTGCATGGTTGGGTGTATTGAGTATGAAAGTTATAAAGCTGGAAATATAACACAACCACAATTTGAAAAAATTGTTAACGATATGCCTGAATGTTCATATAAACGAAAAATTAAACAAAGTTATTTTTAATGAAACGAGTTTTAGTAATAGGAGATAATTGTACGGATGTTTTTATTTACGGGAAAGTAAACCGGTTGTGTCCGGACGTACCAGCCCCGGTTTTTTCCCCTACCAAAACAATTACTGATAGTGGTATGGCTGGGAATGTAGTTAGGAATTTTAAATCATTAGGTTTAGATGCCGACTGTATGTTCAATGAAACTGAAATGACAAAAATTAGATATGTTGATGAACAAACCAACCATACATTTTTAAGAGTAGATGAAGGGGATAAGGCGGAACCTTTTGGATCTAGTCCTGAAGTAATAAACTATGATTTTGAACCGGGGGAGTGGGATGCAATTGTTATATCAGATTATTGTAAAGGGTTTGTTACTGAAGAACTAATTCAATTTTGTTGCGAAAAAAACCCTAACGTTTTCATTGATACAAAAAAAGTATTAGGAGATTTTTGCAAAAAAGCAAAAATAATTAAAATAAATGAACCTGAATATAATGATTTAAAAGGTAAAATAAACGAAAAAGATTGGGAAGAAAAACTTATTGTTACACTTGGTAAAGATGGGTGTAGATGGAAAGGTGCAGTTTATTTAGTAGACCAAGTTGAAGTGTTTGACTTATGTGGTGCTGGAGATTCTTTTTTAGCTGCTTTAGTGTTTCACTATCTTGAAACCGGCTGTATAATGGAATCAATATTTTTTGCTAATGATATGGCCAGTCAGGTTGTACAAAAAAGAGGCGTAGTTGCTTGTTTTTCACGCACCAATGAAGAAGGTATAGAAGATTTAGTTAAAAAAATCAATGCTTAAAATTAAAGAAAAAAATCTTATACAATTTACTAATTTGGTAAATGAGTGTTGCTCAGTAATCGATGATGAATATGTAGAAAAATTTTTAACTACACCGCATAGTTATTTCAACAAAGAAACCCCCCTGGAGGAGTTTAATCAGTTTGGAAACGAAAAAATATTAAGACTTTTATACTTCATTGAGATAGGGGAAGCAGATATATTTGAAAATCAAAACGATTAGAATTTGCCGATGTGGTGGAATGGTAGACACGAGAGACTTAAAATCTCTTTTCCGTTAGGAAGTGTGGGTTCAAGTCCCTCCATCGGTACCATTTTAAATGAAGCTCCAGTAGCTCAATTGGATAGAGCATCTGCCTTCTAAGCAGAGGGTTACTGGTTCGAGTCCAGTCTGGAGTACCATTTAATACAGGTAAATGCGGCTTCTCTCCTTAGTTCTCTCTTATTTTTTAATGGGTTATATGTATTCACTTGATTCTAGGGGTAAAATATTATAATAACAATATATGAGCGATAAGATTCCTTATTCAAAAGTCAACAAAACCGCGGTTACCAGCAAAAAAGCAACAACCAAAACTAAAAATGTTACCCCTGTTAACAGGTCTGCTGGAAAAGGGGATAGTCCAAGA
>Ga0209434_1000047_pt1 | contig 82331 bp, 116 predicted proteins | sample ETNvirnome_2_300_FD_184068 | JGI IMG/M metagenome (GOLD analysis project Ga0209434, IMG submission 184068) | Marine viral communities from the Pacific Ocean - ETNP_2_300 (SPAdes) (version 2) | ecosystem: Environmental > Aquatic > Marine > Oceanic | place: Pacific Ocean | collected 2013-06-22 | reverse complement strand
TCACTTTCTTACCAAATTGGGGCCGAATTCTTTGAAGATTTAGATTGGTTAGAAGAAGATTATGACTATGATGATGATCTTTCGGATATTGTTAACGATTATAGTTGGCCTCCGCGCTCGGATTATATTCCAGATGATGTTGAGATTTATAATGGCGAAGTTACCATACATTGGAATGAATTTGGTTTGAGTGGTGATATCGATAATCAATTAGATGAATTCTTAGATATTGCTACTACAATAGACGAAAACGTACCCCAATTATCCGAATATATTTTAGAAGAATTAAATGATCGAAATCTTTTACGGAATGACTCCACCACAGCAATTGAAGCAAAAATAAAATTACTTAACTCAGAATTAAATAATTTTGATGTAGTTTTTGACGGTCAAGCAATTTATGCAATAAAAACGTTGGAGTTTGACTACGACGCATTTTATGCGGGTGTGAAAAAAAGAATCGATACCAAAGAGTTTACACCTTTTGGTTTTGGTCCCAAAAACATTTTACCATCCGGCCAAGAAATGAATCAAACTGTTGCTAGGTCAGTAACAGCATATTACCAAAAATTAGCAGCCAGTCTAACAACCGCAGACAGTAAACAAATTGATATATTTGGTAAAGATTCACCGCAAATCGACTTTTTTGGAACGAAAGACCATACGAAATATAATCCTGCGACAGTTTCGCTGCGCGTTACATCACATAATTTACATGAGATATTTGTGCAATTAATTTTTAGAATTGGGGAATTTAAAAAAACAGAAGAGGGTGTTCAATTAACTCCCAAAACTTCACTTCCTTTATTAAAATTTATTAATGATAACGAAATAGAAACAATGTTAGGGGCAATGTTCCAAGTTTTGGTAAATGCTAGCATTACAATTAACCTTCCAACCCAAGAAAAAGAATCGTTAACCGAAAGTAAGGTTATAAACGTAAACAAAAAACACAACAATTTCCGTAGTCTTCACGATACATGGAATAAATTTCTTAAATAAGAGGAAAAATGACAAGAAAACTAAGTCGTAGACTGGCGCGCAAAAACGCAGCCAAGGGTAAAAAGCGCCTTGAGCGTGAAGTAACAAAAAAAATGAACATGTTTGACAAACTACCAAATAAATGTCTGACATGCGAAAAACCATTTGACAAACAGGACAAAGCTATGGTACAATCATGGTATACAGTAGTGTACGATGAAAAGAAAATTGTACGTTTATACTGCCCTGAGTGCTGGGAAAAAGCACAGGAGATATTAAATGACTTCCGAGAACGAACAGAACGCAAACTTCAAGATCACCGTGGAGGAGGTAATTGAACATGATGACGGCAGCGCAACCGTAGTATTTGAAGCCTCCGATGAGTTTTATGATTGGTGGCTTAAAGAAGAAGGCCTAGAAGAATTTGATCAAGAACGCTTTGAAGCTTGGTTTATTAAAAGTGTCAAGGCTGGTTTAGATATAATGGAAGAAACAAATGAATAAAGAAGCAGTGAACCATCCGAGTCACTATAATACTGGGAAATATGAAGTAATCGATGTTATTGAAGACTGGGGTTTGGGATTCAACGACGGCAACGCAATTAAATATATTGCGAGACACAAACACAAGGGTAAACCTCTTGAAGATTTAAAAAAGGCTGCATGGTACATCGAGCGCCTTATTAATCATTATGAACGATTAGAAGATCCGGTATGTACGCATACGGTACACCCAACACCCCACCAAAATTTACATCAAAAAAGCTGGGCAACATGTGAAGAAGCAGTTTATTATATAACTGCGAATCGACATGACCCAAATCTGTACAGAGTTTTTCATAGTTTAGAAGAACAAAAGTGGAAAATAGCGGAAAGACCACCAGAATGAAACAAGCTTTAAGTTATGATGATGTACTTGTCGTACCACAACACTCAGATATTAAATCAAGACAAGAAATTGATATTGGTACTGAAATAGGTGTTGAATATGATTTAGCTTTACCTATCTTTTCTAGTCCAATGGACACAGTAACATGGATTGATATGGCTATAGCTATCGAACACGCTGGTGGACTAGGAATATTACATCGATATTGCACCATTGAAGAACAAGTTGATGCTTATAAACGTTGTTCAAAATCGAATGCTTATCCCGGCTGTGCAATCGGTGCCAGCGGTGATTATAAAGAAAGAGTAACAGCGCTAAGAAGTGAAGGCTGCTTAATATTCTGTGTTGATGTAGCCCACGGTCATCATACCAATGTAGCAGAGGTTATTCAGCTTTTAACCAGTGTGGACGCTTATATAATGGCTGGTAATGTGGCCACGGCAGAAGGTTACTGGTTTCTTGCGCAAGCCGGTGCAGATATTGTCCGTGTTGGAATCGGCGGCGGCAGTATATGCTCGACCCGAATTCAAACCGGGCATGGTATACCAACGTTACAAAGTTTAATAGATATTAAAAACAGCAGAACAGTAGTTAATCGTTGGGATGAACCAGAGCCTTTCGAAACCCATTTAAAGCCCGGGCCGCTTATTATTGCAGATGGCGGTATTAAAACCAGTGGAGATATTGTAAAGGCCATGGCCGCTGGCGCTGATTTTGTTATGCTTGGCTCGATGCTTGCAGGTACAGACGAGGCTCCCGGTCACAAGATTGAGACAGGCCAAGGTGTCATGAAGGAGTACCGAGGGATGGCGTCAGCAGACGCACAGAACGCTTGGAGAGGGTACGTCGGGTCGGAAGAGGGCGTTGCAGCTTTGGTGCCTTACAAGGGATCTGTGGGCAACATATTGAAATCTTTAGCTAAAGGGATTCGTTCAGGGCTTTCATATTCTGGTGCCAGAAACATACCAGAATTTCAAGCTAAAGCAGAATTAACTCAGCAAACCTCTGCTGGCCAATTCGAAAGTTCGACACATATATATGCCAGAAGTTAAACCAGCGGTTAAACAAATATATTTTGAAGAGCTTGAAGCTAGACATTTGCAGTTAGCTGCAGCAGTAAAATATGATAAATTATCAATACCCGAGTTTCTTAGGTTAATGGTGTATGGTTATGTTAGCGGCGATCCAAATATTAGACAATATATTGAAACCGTTAAAGAAGTACAACATAGAAACTCTAAAATCAAACGTAAAATTACCCAAAAAGAGGCAGCCAAAGGTGTAGAGATTTGGAATGATTTTAATATCACTGAGGACGAAAAGCGAGAGCTATTCGATATAATAGAAAAGGAAAACAGCTTATGATTGGATGTGCCAAAGAATGCATGAAGCATAAAATACCCTGTCAAATTAGCGAATGTCGATTACATATTGAATATGAAGAAGATCAAAATTGTACATTAATTGCGGTTAAAAAGAATAATGTATTGACACTAGAAGAGATAGGAAAAAGATTAAAGCGGTCAGCAGTACGGATTAAACAAATTCAAGATGGTGCTTTAAGGAAGATGGCAAAACGTTAAGCTTTCAATGGCGTTTTAAATGTTTTAAAGACTATTTATTAACGTAAACCGAATTTACAAGGAGATTCGTACAAATGAGTAAATTATTAAACGAAACAACTGTTGCCCGCTGGCACAAGCTAGCTCAAATCAATGAGGGTGTTTCTAAAAACTTCCTGAAGGAATTGGGAGAATTACCCCCTCCGGAAGAAGATGAATTGGGGGGCGAACTAGGTGGCGGTGATGAACTACCAATGGATGACGAAGCTCCTGTGACCGATGAACTACCAATGGATGATCTTGGCGACGGCGGCGAAGTTAGTATGAGTGAAGAAGATGTTACGGCATTAGTCGATGATATCGCTTCAGCAATTGCAACACACACTGGCGTGGAAGTCGATGTAACCAGTGATAGCTTGGGCGCTGATGATCTAGAAGGCGATCTGGGCGGCGAAGAAGAAATCGCACCTGAAGGCGAAGAAAGTCTTGACATGGGCGACGAAATGGGTTATGATGATAGTGGTGATGAAGAACTAGAAGGTTTGGCTGAAGCACTTAAAAACGCTAATATTAAGGTACTCGATGACAACAAAATTGTTAACGAGATTACCAAGCGTGTAACCAAACGAATTCTTGCTGCTATTAAAAGCAACTAATCCTCTTTCACCTTAAGGTGACATGTACGAATTTCTTTTATTTTTCGGAGGCGTAGCCTCTTACAAACTCTTATCTTATATATTACGTATTAGGAAAGACTTTTCTTTCTTTTTACGTACATACAAATTAATACTCAAAATGACAGTCTTTTTGCTCAAAGCCTCTATAGATTTGGCCGAACAACAAAAAGAATTTTATACCAAAGCCAACCTATCTGAAGAAAATATCGAACTACTTGTTAATTTTACAGAAACAGCCGTCCTACGGGTGTATTCTGGATTAGAAAATAGCCTTTACGACCTCCCGCCTGAATATAAAGATATAGCTAGAAAAGTCATTTTGAGTCCGGACTACGCTACATATATTTTGGAGGCTAGTGCTAAACTAGGCGGGCAGTCAATTTTATATAATGCCATGAAAGAATTGGAGAGCCATGAACAAGAGTAAACACAACATAATGTATAAATGGATCAAAAACAAAGGTCTGATTGAGTTTGATGACGAATTCGTTGTAGCCCATGCAGATAAAGCATTTAAGGTGAAGCGATTTCTGAATTTTGTTAACAAACTCAGAGAAACAACCAACATTGATAATCGTAAGGTTGAGACTATCATCGATTTATATATCGATGGAAAGATTGATATTGATATTCGCGAAGCTTCCAATGATTTTGATATTGTCAAATTAGAACCGGGATCGGTGGAGGAAAAATGATAATGTACGGTGAAACATGGTGTCGGGGTGACACGAAATATTGTGTACAAATTAACCAGATTAAGGGTAAACGCAATTACAATAAAATTATAAAACTCATGGATGATTGGAGTTTAACCGGCGAGGGTATTACTGGAAAGAAAGAATTTCTATTGATATTTTCTAAAACCTTCGGTTCGCGCGACGAGTGGGTGTTGTGGGGAAAGGGTGTTGACGCGTTTAAACTTAACGCTGTCAATCAAAAAGGCACGACGCTTAAATATCCCAAGATGGGAAAACAAACTAAAAAAACAAAAACCAAGAAAAAGAAATAAGAGGTTATATGTCAACTGAAATTGATACGTCACCGCAAACGCGCGCCGTGGCGTTATATGGAGAGGTTAACGAAGATACGGCTTCGGACTTAATCTCAGCTATGTTGTTTATGAACGATCCGATCGAGGTCGAACCAGAAGAAGCCGAACCGGATACAATCTATATGGCCCGACGCCCATTTGATTTATATATTAACACCCCGGGTGGTTCTGCTTCTGACATGTTCGCAATTTACGATGTACTTAAAAAGATTGAAAAAGAAAATCAAGTAAGCACATATGGAATTGGTAAGGTTATGAGCGCTGGTGTTCTTATCTTAGCCGCTGGGACCAAAGGGAAACGACATATTTCAGAGAACTGTCGTGTTATGATGCACAGCGTAGCCGGTGGCCATGTTGGTACTATCCACGATATTAAAAATGAAATGAAAGAAATGCAGATTATGCAAGATATGCATATTAAAATGATGTGTCGTGAAACAAACTTTGAAGAGAAACAACTACGAAAGATGCTTAAGAGCAGTGGGAATGTTTATTTTTCTGCAAAAGAAGCGGTGGAATGGGGCATCGCAGATGCAATTATGTGATATTAAATACTATTTAGTAATATGAATACTACATCCAACTTAACCAATAAATTCTTTAAAAAGAAACTTTTTAATACTGAAGTCGCCGGATTCAAAGATCTCAACGCTTTGATCGAGCAACAATTAATAGAGTTGCGCCCACTTTTCGAAACGATACAAGCTGATGTAGATAAAATAGACATTACTTTACCTACAATTAAAATTACTGAATTATGGGGTCAAGTCAATAACAAAGACCGGTCGTTAATCGAACAACTTACAAGAAACGTGGGTGGTGATTCAATTGAAGAAAAGATTCAAAACATTAATCGTATCTGTGCGTTTGATGAAAGTGCAGATTTAGCAACAATCTTCTCAACATTAATCTTTATGGATTGTCTGCGTAGTATTGTTGTTGAATATACCGAGTCGGTATCTGGTTTCTTGTTTGAAGGTTTCTTAGCTGGAATTATTGGCAAGGGTTCTGTCCAAATTACTGATGCCGGTGAGGCAGAAGGTCAGGTGGGTAAACCAATTACAGACGTGGCATTAACAATCGGTGGAGAAGCTATTCAATATAGCTTAAAGCTATTATCTCCCAAGACAACAATTGAAGGCAGTTTTAAAAATTTAGTTAATCACTTTAAAAGTTATGATCACGTAGTGTATTTGACTGTACGTAAAGAATCAAACGATATCATGAGGTTCTTAGAATTTACTATTACAAAAGAAAACTTCTTGGATTGGATTGGATTTGCTTGGAAAGCCGAGAAGCCTGTCAAGGAAACGGATGATTTAGAATTAAGTGGTTCAGACCTCGCTGGTTTGTGGCTGGACGAAGAAACCGGTGAACGTTGGTTACAACATAACGATCCGGATGAAGGTGCTGTGAACCTAAAGATTGTTAAAATTATAGATGTAGAAACCGGTCGCACAGTCGCTAGAAACCACAAGATAGCGGCTGAACGTCGATACACCATATTCTATAGTTTGGGTGAAGAAGAAAACTCGTTTAAAAGGTTGTCTGCTTCTGGTAAGCATTTATACGGAAGCCAAGACGCATATGAAATTCTTTTAGGCCTAGCCGCTAGTGGCACACATGACGAGTTTATTAAAGAATTAGAAGCCAGCCCGGGCTATCAAAGATCTTTACAATTCCACATTGCTTCTGACTACGCCAGTAAAAATAGTACTGAGATTGGAGCTATTGATTTGTCTCAAGAAAAGATATATGCTATAGCAAACAACTATGCCGCACTATTACAGTCTAGCTTAATTCCTATTTATAACGAGTTAGCACAGTTAACCGACAATATCAACAAATATTTCTTAGGTACCGCAGAAGGTGATGTTGCAACTAGACGACAATATGCTTTAAAAGCTTCACAAAATGCTGTAGAATTAAAGAGTAACGTCGATAACGCCACCGACTAAGAGGAAAAATGAACCAAGCATATTTTAGTGATCAAGAACTTCGGGAAAGTATTGCCCGGGGTGTTGAGGAATTAGTTTCAGTTGTTTCCGAGACACTAGGCCCCAAAGGTAACAATGTTTTGTTACAACGAAAAGGACAATTACCGGTAATTACCAAAGACGGTGTTACGGTTGCTAAATTTTGTCAATTATCAAATCCATCTGAAAACGCTGCAGCTATGTTAATTAAACAAGCAGCAATCCGAACAAACATTGACGCGGGCGACGGCACCACAACGTCTACCGTTTTAGCTGGCGCAATTCTTCGGGAATCTTTTAAACACATTGTTGCAGGCCATGCCCCCGTCGAGCTTCGCAAGGGTATCGACCTAGCCTGTCAAAAGGTTGTAGAAGAAATTAAGAAAAACTCAGTAGAAATTTCATCACTTGAAGAAATTAAAAACATTGCATGTATTTCAGCGAATGGCGATTCTGAAATTGGAGAGATATTGGTACAGGCGATTAATGCCGTTGGAAAATATGGTTCAATCTCAGTTAAAGAGAGTAGGCAACCACAAACTAGTTTATCTTTAGTTGAGGGTTATCGAGTTCCCGCAGGTTATAGTTCTCCTAGATTTATTAATGATGAGAAGAACCACTTAGTAAAATATGATAAACCAAACGTTGTGGTCACAGACCATGCGCTTACAACTGTAGACGAAATGATGCCAATATTAGAAATGGCCTCACGTTCGCAACGAGCATTGGTTATATTTTGTGATAATATTGAAGGTCAAGCTTTAGCGGCTCTTATCACGAATGCCATGCGAGGGACAATGAAAGTAGCGTGCGTCAAAGCACCATTCTTCGGATCCGAACGGTATGATATATTATCAGATATTGCGCTAACTTGTGGTGCGACCTTTTTAACTCGTACAACTCATCCGGACTTAACCAAAATTCAATTAACAGATTTCGGTGAGTCAGAGAAATTAGAGATTGGGAAACACACAACACTAATAGTTGATGGAGCCATGGACCCTGATCAGATTGATGAAAGAATTGAATCACTTCGTGCAGAAATAGCACAGACTGACGACATGACTGAGTGTGAGCGAATCCAAGATAGAATTACTAGACTGTCTAGCGGCGTGGCTGTGGTGAACGTCGGCGGCCTGACTGACGCTGATGTAGTAGAACGTAAGCACAGAATAGACGACGCACTAAAAGCAATCACCGCAGCACGTGAAGAAGGCATTTTACCCGGGGGCGGTAGCTTCTTAATTCACGCTGCCGAGATTGCTAGAGAAAGCTTAAATTTAGAGGGTACCCTAGCCCTAGGTGCAAACATAGTTTTTGTCGCATGCCAAGCTCCCTTCCGAAAAATGTGTTCAAATGCAGCGGTTTCACCCGATGTGGCCTTTAACACTGTCCGAGATTATTATGATCTTTCATCCAGCGGTTTTGCATATACCGGTGGTTATGATTTTATTAATGATTGTCACGTCACAAATATGATTAAACACGGGGTTGTCGATCCAGCGAAGGTTACTCGTATTGCTTTGGAAAATGCGGTGTCTGCCGCTGGTGTATTAATTACTGCCAACAAAGCAATAATAGAGGTTGACAACTAAGACTAACTGTAGTATAATAGAAAGTAGAAATGAAAGTGCAGTTAAGCAAATCTGTTGACCTAAACAAGATCCCTTCAGAGTTAGTCAAAGCAATTGACGCAGCCCGCCAAGAGATTAGAACCGGTACTCAACAAATTCAGAATACACGTGATGTGTTAGCTGACGGCGAAATGACTTTCGGGCTAGCAAATTTACAATATACAATTAATAAGGTAGAAGAAGGTCTTCGTTTATTACACGAAGCTAGAAATATGTTAGCATCTTATGTAGATATAACTAATGGCAATTACACAGAACCTCAAGAACACAATACTAAACAATCTGACGGGTAGTCAGATTACAATTCGTCAAGGTGCATTGTTGATTAACAAATCAACCCATAAAGTACTGGATGACAGAATTATTTGTTTAATGTTAGAATACAACGAATCAGATTCTCAGTGTTTGGTATATTGGTCTAATCATACATGGAAAGTCAACGCTGATGCGATTGTGCCGGAACCATATAAAAAAGGATAAATAATGAAAAAGTTTTTAAGAGTTATTGAAGTCACCGGATCACGGGACAATGCAACGTTACGAGAAAGGTATGTGAATATTAGTTCGATAGTATCGATTGTTGAACACGAAACATTAAGAGAATTAGTAGCCAATTCTGTTGGATTAAGCGAGTTAGATGACGGCATCGAATTTTCAACAATACAACTTAATGTTGGGATGCACGGCGCGACACTCAACGTTGTTGGATCTCCGCACGTAATCAACCAATTGGTGGAGGGATAAAATGGAAGATTATTTTACAGTATATGTTAAAGATGGGTGTCCATGGTGTGTAAAAGCTTTGGGGCTTTTACGAACCAATGAAGAACCCACTATGGTTGTCAACGTAACTCAGCTAACCAAAGAACACATTGAGAATATCAAAGAGTTTGTGGGCTGGCCAACTTTCCCGATGGTCTTATATCACGAACCTGATGTACCACCTAGATTGCTTGGTGGTTGTACTGAGTTGTTTGGTTTTGCTGATGAGGAAGTTCCGGGTGAGGATGATCATGGTGAAGTGTAAATTAATACCAATGTACCAGCACAACCCAAAATATATCGAACCATCTGGGAAGAAAAAGTATGGTCGGTACAGTAATCGATATTTTAATGGTGTGAAAGGTTACGGAACAAAGACGTGGGCTGTGTGGGTTGAATTAGAAGCCAGTGTAAAAGACTATGACAAGGCAGAATCAGAGGAAACATTCTTTTATGATTGCATTGAGTTTCTTAACACACCACCCAAGAAGAAAACTTCCAAAACCGGCAAGCGTCGGAAACAATCGGTATACGGTCTAAAACTTAACAAACATATCGTGCTTTCTATCCGCCGACCGTCCGAAAGTAAGAAAACCATACGTTTTCATTTGCTTGTCACAACAGACAAGAAAAGACATAAAAACTTTTGGTTTGAAGGCCCACTTGGTAGTTTTGGTACCCGCCGAAAGAAATAATTGTAACTAATTACTAGTATGGAAACAGAACAAACTTCTATATTGGTGATGCCCGCCGTCATATTACAACAAAAACTCTTCGTTGCTAGCAGCATGGAAGAAGAGATACGTAATTTTATTATTGGATATGTACACTGCAATCGTTGGAGCATTGGCAGAATGTCAATCTTAACCGAAATGTATTCTACTGCTTCTAAACTATTAAGAGTTTTAGAACAAATTGAACGGCGCGGTATAATAATTGATGAAGATACTGGCGACGATACATATACCCTAACCAAAAATGAGGCTTTTATAATAGAAATCTGCAAGGTTAGTTATAGTACATGCGAATCTAGTTTGTCAGAATTAAATTCAAATCTAGTTATGAACTAAAGGAACAAACATGACCTTTCACGATACTTGGCGAGAAAACAGAAGCAAACCCCTACTAGAATCACCACGGCCTAAATCTCCTTTATTGCTAGAAATCAACCAAGCCGTCGTAGATTATGTTTGGGATAATTTTAATATACAAAATGCAGCTCTTAATAAATTCTTTGGTGGAAAGCTTCGGATTGTAGAAGATTTAGATGTAAAAGCACCCAGCACTAAATTAAAGAAACTTCAAAGTTGGATCCAAATTTTAACTGATTATTCCCCAGATCTAGAAAACCCGGATATGCTACTCATCACATATCATAATGAATATTCTAAGAAAGACGAGCAAAAACGTGTTAAGATCGGTAAATATTTACAAAAGTTGGCCAATCTTTCCAAAAAAATAGATAAATACCAGCGCGCCGGTGCAGATATTATAGAAAAAAGCAAGTTATATCATGACGTTGCGGCACACATGCGCGCAAAATATGGTGACAAACCTGATACTGAAAAAATGATAACTAGAATGAGTATGCCAGTTTTTGCGCGCATGCTGCGCTGGATTGATCTCGGTACTCTAAAAACTGCAGATCCACAAGAAATAACTGCTAGAATGCGCGCCCGGGGGCCACACGCGGCTGGCCCCCGGGCAAAAGCCACCTCGCCGGAAGCCACTGATGAAAAACTGTCTTTTGATTTTAATAAATCGACCCATGAAGCTGATTCTGCACGTGTGTTGTTTAGTTATATAAACTCATATCTAACAAAAAGAGAGCCCGAACTATACAACGAATTGTTACCGGTTATAGTAAAAATGGCTGAATTATATTTGACGGCTGCCAAACCGGGTTTGGCCGCAACTCAGGCGTTTCGAACTAGTTTAAACTCATATTCAATTTATTCAGATGAAGTAGAACAAATTAACGATTTAATAACTTCCGGAACGCGAAGTTCGTTACGACAGGCCGAAACATATATTAAACAATGGCCAGAAATTAAAAAAGAAATGAATTCTGAATATTTAAAATTGGTTATTTCTAGACACCCCATCGATGTTGTTAGAATGTCAGATTTTAAACACATTCAATCATGTCATTCACAAGGTTCGTCCTATTTTAGTTGCGCGCTGGCCGAAGCCCAAGGCCATGGCTTGGTGGCATATGCTATAACGTCAACACAATATGAGCAAATTGCCGATCGGTTAACAACTTCTGAAGAAATTTTTAACGATAAACAACGAAAAGTGGCTGACGGTGTAGAACCGCTTTTCAGGTTGAGAGGCCGACAAATTCAGTTTGATTTTTCTATTCTAGAGTTTGATTTTCCAGATATAGATGCAGAAGTGTGGGAAAAACTAGATGATAATGATGCACGGGGCTCTTTTATTGTACCAGAAATTCGATTTTATGGTGTTGATCGGAACACCAAAGCTGCTCTAGTAGCTAAGCAACAAATGACCAAGATTTTGCACACCGCGCAACAAGATGCCATTAAAACACTAAAAACAGGATTTCAGTTTTTAAAAGATAATGGTATACATTTATCAGATTTAAATCAAGTTTTTAGTTTAAGTGGAGGCTTAGAAGATTCAAATACAGCCGAAATCCTCCAAAGCTTTTTCCCACGTGGATCTCATGAGGCCAAAGATATCCCGCCCGGTGGGTTGGGTTCTCAAACTGATCAGCCAAACCCAAACAAGTTGGGATTAACCCAACAATTTGAATTTAGGGCCAGTGTTGAACATATATTAAAAGGTTTGGTTAAGACGAGCCCGGTAGAAATTATGCCCGAAGGATATGGAAAGCGCTGGGCAGAACGGCGAATTGTAGATGCCAGCTTAGATGCCTACGGCACCTATCAATTGAATATCAAAATACCAAATGTAAGTACCGATGAATCAGTAGTCGTTAAAATTGTACAAATATTTGCTAGGTGGTCTACGGCGTTTAATAAAACTTGTCAAGAGGCTCTTGAACAATTAAAAGTTGATACCAAAATCGACGTTGATTTTGGCCAAAATCGACTCCCAACCCGACGGGTTGTATATGACGATCAACATAATATGTATACATTACGACTAAATATATATTCTGGTTTTGGAAGATATGAGGACAAGCGCAACCCAACTGACGAGGCTGTAGAACACGCAGTTGAAATAACAGCGCAACTTATGAACGCCATGGTTGACGACATATCCAACATTGTTGAGGAAATTCAACTAAAGTTTAATTAAAAAACAAGACAATTGTTCTTTTATCATCAACCTTTCCTACTTATTATGGGTGCGTAATTCTTTTCGCACCAATTCGTACTAGTAGAGGAGAGACTATACGTTGTCTATTAGACAAAAGGCATGGATGATTTCTATCTTAGGATTCATCAATGTTCTATTGTATAGCGTTATTCAATATTTTATTACCACCAACAGCGTCAACTTTTTAACACCTTTAGATTCATATATGCCTTTGATGCCCGAATTAATTTGGGTATATCATTCTCTCCCAATTGTTATGGTCATGACGATTGTGTTTCTAACTCAGAATAAACAACTGTTGTATACTGTGATATCCAGCTTTTTAGTTGTGATGGTGGTTAATAGCTTATTTCACGTCATTGCGCCCTCTTTTTACCCCCGACCTGATTTAATCCCACAGACGCTTTCGGAGGAGTTTTTGTTGTGGACATATAACGTGGACGGTGCCAACAACACTTTCCCATCGACCCATGTTTCATACGCATTTTTAATGATGCTTACTGCTGCCGATACCCAAAAAGCCAAGTTATATCCAGTACTTAAATATTGTTTTATATTATGGGCTGTGCTGATCACAATAAGCACATTACTTCTTAAACAACATTATGTTGCTGATGTTGTTTCTGCTCTTATATTAACTGGTTTAATTTACAAAGCAATGAGTAATTACTATATAAAAAGGAAACAAAATTTTGAAGCCCGAAGAATTAGTTTACCAGAGGAAAATTTCCGAACGAATCAAGTCTGTACTGGGTGATAACTATGTCGCCGTCGAACTAGGTGACTGTGTAACTATTGGTGAACACCGTGGTTTAACTGAAATAGCTACAAACTATACAATTAACGGCGAACCAATAAAAGTTTGTGCGACTGGGAAAGGTTTCGTTGATGCTTTATTCACAGGCGTTCAATCTGAACTGTGTCGGAAGTATGCTAGTATTAGCCAATTTTGTTTTGAAGAATTTAAGGTGGAAGCCCGTATCCGCGAGAGCAACAGTTATTCACACTCAGATGCGCCGGTACTAGTACAAATGGTTATATCTTGTCAATCGATTAGTACAAAACTCTTGTGTTTCGAAGCGCTTGGAGAAAGTATTATATCTACATCATTGCAAGTTTGTAGAAAAGCAATAGAATTTATGATTAATGCTGAACTGGCCGTCAAACACTTAATTGAAATCATAGGCAATGTTCCAATGGAAAGACAAGATCTTATTATGGGGTATACAGAAGAATTGGCAATCATAGTGAGCACAACAGATTACAGTCACATAGTTGAAAAGTTTAAGAAAAAGCTTGACATAAGCGGTTCAGTATACTATAATGAATAGTAGGATAGGAGAGACAATTGTTAATTACCGATACAGGTTACGAGGTTGTGGTTATGGAAGCAGGACAGTCTCCGGAAGAACCAGAATGGGTGCCGTTTCACGGCCAAACAGTTGCATATGAATTTAAAGATGTATATTACAATGATGTAACAACATACCATAAGTTTAAACACTTTGTATATTGGCGTCGGATTAAGGGTTAGTTTTCTCATATTAAAGATGCGTATAAGTTTTCTCATATTAAGCATAGATAGGTTTTCTTTTATCATATGAACTTCGTTTTATTCGGCCCATCAGCCGGTGGCAAAACCACATTTAAAAATGTATTAGCCGAGAAGGGTTGTTATCCTATTGTTTCGTATACTACACGGGATCCCCGACCGGGCGAAATTAGCGGCCAAGATTACCATTTTATTAGTGAACAGATCTTTAAAGAACACGCTTCATGGTCACACGGCAGACGGACAAATAAACCAGATCAAAGAGCAGAACCATATATTTGTAATATAACACAAATAGGTGGTCATTGGTATGGCCAGCACCTCCCAGAAGATTTGGTTAAGGGTTGCGAATTAGATACAGTAATGATATCAGATATTAAATGTGTAGCTGATTTTTTTATACAACCTAAACCGATGCTTAAAATAAACCATAAAATGTGGTCTAATACAGAAACCATTTTTGTATATTTACAAGCCCCTACTATTGAAGAACAAATAGGACGCCAAGTAAAAAGGTTTGATAAAATAGAAAAGATTAATCGAGGAATCAAAGAATATACAGCGTGGCGGGATTTGACAGCAATTTTGCTCGATCGTGAGCGGCTGAAAGAATTAAACTGTAAATTTTATAAGGTGGAATCGACGTTGGATTGGTCCAAGATTTTCAACCACTTACAACACCATGATAACACAGATTCATAATGTTGTCAAATTAAATAATTACTTCGTATATTAATTTGTTTTAATTAATTAACAGGCTGTAAAATTAACATTAACTCAACCGCAACTTTTGGCCTTATAAATACGCGCACGCCCACGCGGCTGCGTAACACATCAAATAACCTTTGTCAAGTAAATAATTTAAGTGAATTTATTATTTACACCATAATTAATATATATGAATAAATCTACTGCAACAGATATCGCTAAGAGTTTGATATTTGTAGTGTTTTGCTTTTTAGTGGCTAATTTCGCCGGTGGGCTTCTTTTACCTTGACATTTAGCCTAGCTGTGGTATAATGGTATCATGATTAAAAGTAAAGTACAACGAATTGCCGACTACCTCTTGATGTTGGACCAGAAGCGTGACGATTTCGATGCGTTTGCTGTCCGCGAACGAAAAGACGGTCGCCACGATATTATCGGCTTTGACGTAGACTACTGCGCGTTTGGCGAGATTAAGAGGAATAAGACGCTAATCGGCGTAAAAGATTTCAGTTAATGTTGATTTCTGACCTAAAAGTTAATTCGTTTTATAGCACTCACGGTTATATTATGATCAAAACCCATAATAACTCCGATTTTGATCGGATTTATATATTTGGAAACAAAACCGACATGGCCCGAGGGCCGCGCGGCGACTACGCGCTGAAGGCTTATTGGAAGCCCACCCCGGGCGCAATGTTCCTTTATTTGGGTAGCAAAAAGACTACACATAGTTTTTATATGCTGGGCTTCGGTCGAATTAATCTTTATGGGAATGACGTTCAGTTTTTAAAAAGAGAATAAAAAACACATCGTAAAAGAAAAGAAATGTGTTGACAAACACGTCAAAATTTGAGATAATGTATACATAAACTGGAAACAGCAACTAACCCAATCTTCTAAGGAGAAGAACAAATGTCTGAGAACACTACTAATTCCGCAACCGTCACCGAGACTCGCCCCGTTGGTCGTCCTCGCACCAACTTCACCCGTAAGGTTAACTTCGCGAAGCTTGACAACGGTAATTGGAAGGTCGCCGGTCGAGGTCGTCCTTCTGCAAACGCCGAACGTAAGGCTGTGATGGTCGCGTGGGATGCCGAGTTTGTCACTGATGTCGAGTATACGCTCGATGGTGATTCCCCTATGCCCGCGCGGGCCTAATAAATAATTGACAACTCAGGCCCAGAAACGCCGACAGCGAATGGTCAAACATTGGTCTAAATTTAAAGTTGGCGATCTGGTACGATATACAGCCGGCGTGGCCCATGTCGGTTTGATCGTGGAAAAATCCGAGCTTACGAAAGGCCGGTTTGATACATGGATGCCGGATACAGAATATACACTGGCTATCAAATGGTTTTTACCCGGCGAGCCATGGCCCACATTTTTTCACCCCGCATGGGCCGAGGGTATCTTTTGGGTTCCGGCCAAATATGTACAGGTTTATAAGAAACCATGAAAGTTAAAGATTTACAAATTGGCTGTCATTATAAAATGAGCCATCGAGCCATCGCATGCCTAGGCAAGTCGAGGCTACGCTTCGTCGGCCAGCGCCTCGACTCCAAGTCGAGGCTACGCTTCGATCAGTTTGAGTTGCTATCTATTAAAAGCCTGCCGCGTATGAATCAGCGGTGGATTCTTAGAAATGGTGGTTTTGATTCTGCCCAGCTTGGAGTTTTGATGTACGTGGGTACATTTGACAACAAAAACGAAACGAAGCTACACAGATTTTACAGTCATATGCTGAAAAGGAATATCGACACTGCTGGTTGTTTTATTCAGAACATTCTGAGCATTAAAAAATAAAAGATAGTGCTTGACATTCTTTCGCAAATTTGATACTATATGCATATTACAGGCCCGCACCCGCTCATGTGTTAAAACTGAGCCAACTGCTTTCATAGTATAAAGGCGATTACCCCGGCGTTGTAACCCGGAAATCTCAGTTCGATTCTGAGTGGAAGCTCCAAACGAAAATGGTGAAGATTACAAAAAAGAACGGACATAAGATCAAGGCTGGCACATTTATTTGTGTTCACGAACCCGAGAATCGGAGTGGTCCCGCGATTGAACACGTGATTGCTTTGGCAAAGCCTTATAGAATCGAGGGCGGTACGTTCTTTGTAAAGGTTTATTCTTTTACAGAAGTTTATATATTTAATGAATATGCTGTTAATACAACCTTCCCATTCGCAACGTTCTTTTTTATGGACCGGTAGCTTAGTCTGGCAGAGCAGGGGACTCTTAATCCCAAGGTCGAAGGTTCGAATCCTTCTCGGTTCACTTTATAATTTGCCCCCGTAGTCTAACGGATCAGGCCCTTGATTACGAATCAAGTGTTATGTGGGTTCGAATCCCGCCGGGGGTTCTTTTTTGCTTGACAAACCCGTCAGGCTTTGATATAATACATAAGACAGTCAAGAAACATTTAACAAAAGGAAAATAAACAAATGAATGCAGGCGCTCCGGATTATAAATTGACGGACGAATGTTTCTGCGTCAAGGGTGAGGAAATCTTTAAGCCGTAAGGCAAAAGAAAATTCTTGACACGCTTTCATATATATATAATATATATATATGACAGTCGGGTAATACCGGTTGTCAATTGGTGGTACGCCGAAGTTGGAGGGTCGGGGCTGTCTGTAAAACAGTTATTAATTTCTACTAGGTTCGAATCCTAGTACCACCACCATGCCCCCGTAACTCAATTGCGTAGAGAAGCGGCCTTTTAAGCCGAAGGTTTGCAGGTTCGAGTCCTGCCGGGGGTACTTATAGTTAGCTTGTGATCTGACTGCTATCAGATGTACATCGCGTTCGAAGGTCCGATAGCAGTCGGCATCTATCGCGGCAGGTTCATAGCCTGTGTTAGCTTCCAAACACTTTTGCTCAGATAGTATAACTGGCATAATATCCCGGTCTTTCAAATCGGTTCATGCGGGTTCGAATCCCGTTCTGAGTACTTTACATATGAAAATCAAAACAGGCCAAATTTGGCGTATGCCCGGGCAAGCGTTGATGATTCTAGAAGTTACGAGCAATCGTATCAAATATTATGATTTTGAAACTCGCGATTCAAGCACGTTCACTCGTTGCAATGTCGAAGAGGATTTGGAAAATCATGGGAAATTGGTAAAAATAGTTCTTGACAATCAACCATAATTGTGAGATAATGTATACACAATGGAAACTCTAGCAAAACAAATGAAAAATATGGCCAATGAGGCTCTAGAATATAACACAGCCAACTTCATCGAGAAGTTGGAAGAAACTATTTACAATGCGGCCGAAACCGGTTGTAAACACGTATGCACCTCGCGGGTTAAACATGACCACAAAAAAGAACCCGTACGGTCGAGTATTGTGTTTCAATGGTTAGAAGAAAATGGATTCACCATCACAGGTGGCGGTTGTTTTCCAGACACTACGGTGTATTGGTAGAGATAATCACTAATTAAAAGAACATAGCGGGATCGACTAGTCAGGTCCAAGTCACTGGTTTCATACGCCAGCATCGTGGGTTCAAATCCCACTCCCGCAACCTAACGTCGGTTTGTCAGGAGAGCCGTTAGACGTAAGTATGGGGCCGAGGTGCTCCATAGCCCCCGCTGATCACGGGGGTTCGCTTCTGCGAATTTACAGGGCTGTAGCTCAATTTGTAGAGCGCCGGGGTGAACACTCGGAAGATGGAGACTCAAATCCTCTCAACCCTACCTAACACTATAGAATTAAAGGCCAAAATGCCAAATTTGATACGAGCAACAGGCGAGAGGGTTTTTTATTACTACCTCACCGAAGCCGAGTGGGGTGCGATTTTCGAAGCGCTCTCGGTTGCAGATCTTGAACGACGTGACAACGCAAAACACATGCCAGAGTGGGTAGACCTTCGTAACCGTCTATCACTTCTGGTTGATATTGAAAACGAACTATTGGAGAATGAATAAATGTCCGTAATTACAGACCTTTTGAATGAGTTTAATCAGGAGCCCGTTAAATCGAGCGAGCGGCACCGTAAGGCTTTGATTTCACAGCTTAAACCCCTTCTGACCGAGGAGGAACACACTCGGCTGACAAAGGCGCGGGGTGACAGTCTGCGTTACGACGTGGAACAATTGATTATTAAGTACTAAGTATATTTATTGGGGGGGCATGTTCCAAGAGGGCGACAGTGCTTTGCACGCACCGTGTGGTGGGTTTGATTCCCATCCTTTCCACCAAAAGCCTTTGAGCTAATATAGTGATGTGGTTTAACTACTAAACAATAATTGTTAGCGCAGAAGGCTTTTTTTACTTGACAATTACTTCAATACATGAGATAATGGATACATGAAAAATCAAGGTTCGCTTTGGGAAGTTATTTGTTATTCAAATGAGTGTCTGGGTTTTACTATTTATGATCAAAAAGGCTCCAAACCTTTTTGTTGCGGAGTTTGCGGAGAACAGAAAGATATCAGAGTAACTGATATTACTGAGTTTGTGGGTCATTAGCATAACCGGTTAATGCGCGGTCCTGTTAAGTCCGATGATTTGGGTTCAAATCCCAAGTGGCCCTCCAAAATATTGCACGGTGCGCGAGTGGAAAGTGACGCGGCTGTTAACCGTAGGTTCCTGAAAAGGTACGTAGGTTCGAATCCTACCCGTGCAGCCATACGCTGTCCGATCATTGGGTAACGACGTACCCTATAGATTTGAAGTTTACTACGTCAGTAAATGGGGGTTCGACTCCCCCGTCCAGCAGAATTTTTATCCTGATTTGATGTAATGAGAAGCATACTCGTTGATAAATTGAACGCGCCCGATTCTAGATTGACGGTGTAAGTAGATAAGCCATGCGTGCAGTATGGCAGGCGAGAGGTGCCGGGGCAGTTCCGGCATGAGGGGCCAAAACATTTACGAGATAATATGAAAGTAAAAGAACTAATCAAAATTCTAAAGCAATACGAGCCAGAAACAAATGTATATCAAGTTGATGCGTGTGGTGGTTACTACGAAGATTTATATGATTTTTCGATAGTGAAAGAAGCCGAGTTGTTCGATGGTGAAACCCTTGAAGGGTGTATTATCTTAACCGAGTAAATTAAAAGAATTATCTTGACATTTAACCTCACTGTGGTATAATAGTAAGCATGAAGTCAGAATCTAATTGTAGAGGACTAACATGACACAGAAAAAGACAATCACATTTAAGCTGGAAGTACCTGCAGGCGTCCCTGAAGCATGGCTAGAACGCCTTGAGTTGGATGCAGAGGACGCACTCAACGACGCTGCTAAAGAGCTTGCAGAAGGCTACTACGAAGACCACAGCGCCCATCTGAAGGGCAAACAGGGACCACGGGAATACCTAGAACACATCGTTGTTTGGGAGGCTCTAAAAGCCGTTGAGGTGGTCGAAGGCGTGGTAAATTGATGGATAAAATCCTGTCAATGTTTTTACGTGTCGCAGCGGTCGCGGCCATTATATTTTTTGTTGGTGGTTTCGCAATTGAAACCGTGGCAGAATTTATTATGTCCCGCGCGAGAGGTTGCAATGTCGACGTATTTTTTGTACCCTGCGGCATCGTTGCTGTAACACTGTATATTCTTTTCGCCCTCTGGCGAGATTCACGAAATTAAAACACTGGAGAATTAATGAGAAAACTAATTATTATCGTAGCGTTCCTGTTAACTAGCTGCGCACACACCGCCGACGACTCGCCCGCAGCCGAAACACTGCGAAAGAGCGGATACACCGATATTGAGTTGACCGGCTGGTCACCATTCAAATGTGATCAAAAGGACACATTTAGCTCAGGCTTCCGTGCCAAAAATTCTAATGGTGCGACAGTCGAAGGCGTTGTATGCTGTGGACTAGTTTTCAAGGGCTGCACAGTCCGTTTCTAATAGAACACGGGGGTGTATCTCCTCAAGCTTATACCTTGTAGAAAGAGTAAGTGGTTACATGCGGGTTCAAGTCCCTCCACCCCTACCAAACATTTACACCAAATAGTCCTTGACAAAACAGTCAAAATTTGAGATAATAGTAGTATGAAGTGGACAGAATTTAAAAATCGAAAGCTGAGTTATCTGACAAAGATTCAATATGGTATTTTTGCCATGTCTTTGTGGTGTCTGGCCGTAATGCCTTGGTGGCCGATACAAGGCCTGTGGGCCGTGGTGTCTGCAATATCTTGTTATAATGCTATTAGCCAAACGATTGTCGATTTGGTTATTGACTAGTGAAACAGATTTATATGCACGAACCACCTCTTCCAAGGCCCAAACCCCGTGTAAATTATTGTGCCTATTGTGGTAGGAAGGCAGGCAAAAAAGCCTGTGTGGGTTGTGGAGCACCATGCGACAAAACAAATATCTAGACGAGTATAAAAAATATAAAGACGTAGAGTTAGAGGTTGGGAAGATTTATTCACACAAGAATGACCCGGCTCACAAGTTTGTTCTAGAATCATATGATTTTGAAAACAACTCTGCCACCCTCGTTTCAGTAGACGACGATCACCAAAAGACCAAAACGGGTCATTGGGCCAGAAAACATTTGCGATTGGTAAAGGAATAATGACTAGAAAAGATTATGAAATGATTGCGCAAGCCGTCAAGGCCAGCCGATCGGATTTTGTGATGGGTGATGATTATATGGATTGGCATAGCAACAACCTTTTTGATGCATTTGTTCGTAACCTTGCAAAACAATTGAAGAACGATAACCCTCGATTCGACAAAAGCCGATTTATCAATGCCTGCGAATTCAATGGAGGCTGATCTGATCGGCCAGCTTGTTATATATGATAACGAAGCCGCACGTGTCCACCCGGCGCCACGTGTAGTCACTCATGGAATAATTATTGGCGAGTCCGTCGCGGCGCACGCCGTACTGATCAAATGGCATGAATGCGCCTGGCCAGATTGGGTTTCTCTAACTAGTGTGTTTCATGACGGTGACAACAAAGCTTTTAAGCCCGTATATTATTTTTATGAGGATTGGAAAAATCGGTATCGGTAAATTAATTAATTGGTTGGGTGATGAAGAAGATTCCGCCGATATGGGAATTATTATCGCCAGCAATAGTGTTACAAAACGTGTGTTGATTTATTGGATCCGCTCAGGCGACCGAGCGTGGATTGATAAATACCGCCTAACTAAATCTAAGCTTCATCAATTTAGGCCTTGACATAACCCTCAAAATATGAGATACTATAGATGATGGTAAAAGATATCACACTTAAGCTTACAGTTGACGAAGCGATCTTAGTTTTTGCTGCTTTGCAATTGCTGGACAAGCCTGCAACGGCTAGAATGTCTGACAACGTAAAGGATCAAATTCGTGAGAAACTGCTCGTCAATGTGGGGAAGGAATCATAAAGTTATGCTATATACTAGTATGACATATGAGTGACAATATTGCATTATATACGCATATATTGTTTGGTTGCGCCGCGCATTTGTATCCGAGCTAATTATCAATTGATATGAGGCGAAAAGTGGCGGCTAGGCGATGCTGGATGCACGCTGAGTTTATTAATTGTAACAGTCGAGGGCTGCACAGGATGTACCGGAGACTAACATATTATTAGATATTATAGAATTTTAGATGGGGCCTACATACTTATTATCATGCGGGCCTCGTCTTTTTATAGGGGTATAGCTCAGTTTGGCAGAGCGGGAGGCTTTGAACCTCCGTCAGTCGTAGGTTCGAACCCTACTACCCCCACCATTTACTATGAAAGGTAAACTAGTTACATATAAATTTGATGGCCGCTGCGGCGTCGGCTTTATTACCTGTGTTGGTTCGACGGATGCCGTTGTACAATGGGTAATTAATCCCGGTACAAGGAGGGGTCGGAGGAGTTCCTTTCAGTGGGCTGTGAATATTGCTGAGTTAAGAAGACACGGTAAATGGAAACTTTATTCTTGACATTCAAGTCAAATTGTGAGATACTATAGATGATGGAAATATCAATTAGCGCAGGCGATCCAGATATGGTGATTCAACAAGTGTTGACCATGCCTGCCGCTGCCATACAAGAAACACTCAAAGAACAAAAGAAAAAGAAGGCAAAGAAAAATGTGGGATCTCAATAGTCTTTTTTCGCACATCCCCTTTCTGATGGAAAACCGGCATTTGTGCCCATGGGTTACAGGTCAATGGATTAAATCTGATATCACCCTAGCGGATATGGAAACCAGAGCGGCTGCCAATGATGACCAACCGGTCACAGACTAGTGCCTAGTTTTCTCTTATCACATATACACACGTAAAGTAATATCATATGACTATGCAACGTAATCTTTTTAAATCAGGTGAATTAGTGTGGGATGCCGCAACGACCCTGCCTGCAGTAGTTATCGAGGCATATATAATTAAAGGATGCCCGCGATACGATTTATATTATTGGTCACCTCCAGTATATGGTGGTTTGACTCACGCAGAATGCTCGCGCGGTATTGATGAATTCGATTTAGCACCATTAAACACCAACATGATCAAAAAGTTACGAGCAGATGGGCACCTTTCAAATACATGAAGGCCTGAAATTCTTTGACAGCGAAATGGGTCTGCATGGCATAATAGTTTTTGCAGGCGTCGAAACATCGAAAATTTGGTGGGCCGATGGCGACAGACATTCGTGGTGTCTGACTGAAGATCTTGTTGATGATATTAACTCAGGGATAATTAAAACTTTTGAAGAGCCGACCCTTGAAATTAAATAAGCTGACACGTGGACAGTTAATCGGCCATGTCGGCCGTCGCGTTGGCGACCGCCGCGCCGGGTGCTGTGGTATTTATATCGGAGAAACAATTGAAATCACACACGATTTGCTTTACAGCGCGAAAAAAGCTAGCTATAAATGTTTCAATTGTAAACAAACCCACAAGGTCCGATATGGTCGATTAAAAGTTTACGATGTTGATCAAAAGATTTTTGTTGACTTTATAGCCGAAATTTGAGATAATAGTAGTATGGCTAAGAACACTTACATGATTTTATTGAACCGTTGGACTGTCTTGGTAAAAGAAACCGATGATTGGAACACAAGAGTAGAATTTGAAGATGGTCACCTAGAATGGTGGGCCAATAATTATCTTAAACCTTTCCCCGTAAATTAAAAGAAATTCCTTGACAATTTACTCTAAATTTGATACTATATAAGGGTGGGATGAACAACCAAAAGGAACAAAAAAATATGGACCTTGCAGCAATTCTCGCAGACCTTGATCTTAATTTTGAGCAGCTTACGTCGTGGGAACGCAATTTTCTTACCAGTGTAAAGGAACAATATAACCGGCGAGGTCGGTTGAGCACTAAGCAGGTTGATATCCTAAAACGTGTACAGGATAATTACACAGCCGAGGTGCAGCAGGCGCGGGACGCTTGGATCTGCGCGTGGACGCCGGAAAAAGCCGCTGACCTTCGCGTCGTGGCAAAATATTACAAATCTACGTCGTATTTTCAAAACGTTGTAGACCGTATTTTGACCGGCGACAATTATATTCCTAGCGAGAAGCTTTTTGGAAAGATTATTGAAAACAAGTATGCCCAGCGCGTGCTGGCTGCTTACCACGCTGATTCAAAATACGCTGTCGGACAAATGGCTATTGTTAAATCCGCAAATCGTTCGGTTGTACACGATCAACGTGTGTTGGTTGGAAAACCCGTGTTGATCCTAGAAGTTATGGATTACATTGTAAGTGCAGCGAAGGGCTCAAAGCTTTATTTCGTGGCCAACGTTGCGGATCCTCGCCAACGTACACACGTCGAAGAACGGGATTTGAAGAAATTCAAACGCAATAAATAAAATAAACACCTATATTAAGGCTTGACAAATCGGTCAGGCTTTGATATAATGTATATATAGAGTGGAAGTTGGGAACGGGGCGAGCGTCATGCGATTTAGCAACGACCTTTCGTTCGCCACTCTATCATGAAGAGGGTGGTTTTTGTTGGCTTTCCCTGTCTTGATAAACGAAGCTGAAATTATTGCCTAGTGCATCATCACGCAAATAAAAAACCAACCGGGACCAGCAACCGGGAGCTACCGACATCATTCACTTTTTTGGAGAGAACATGAGAACTCTTTTGTATGTTACTGGAATGACAATGCTTTCAGCAATGAATCAATGGACTGCAGCAATGCTTGATATTGCACAGGCTAAAATGCTGCAAAAAGCAGTGAAAGAGAATCCCGAATTGGCTGGAAAGCTGTACGGGCAAAAGACGCCGGTGGGGTTTAGAACGAACGGAAATGAAACGATCCACTAAGAAAAACAAGAATCGGACTGTAAAGTCTCGTAATCACGTCGCTTTCGCGCTCATTATGCGCGGAGGTAAATCCAAGTCACACGGTGACAAGCGTAAGGAACAATCCAAACGTGCCTGCCGAGGTAAAATTCGCATTTAATGTCGGAGAGTTAGCGCATCGGTTGCATTATTATGACCGCGTGTGTGTAATTTTAGAACATCACGCAATAACCAACCCGATGCGCAGCTTGGGGTCGGGGTCAAAAATCCCGGCATATTGGGTGTATTGGCTAACCGAATATGATCGGATCAATCTGCCTCTGCTCGTCCAAGAAAAATATTTAGTACCTCGTAAATAAAATTAAATGTCTTGACAATCGCCTCTATATTTGGTATAATGTAATGGTAGGTTAGAGAAACGGAGAAAGAATATATGTCCCGCACCAGAACAGTCACTTGCAGTTTTTGTTGGAACGAAGGTCACAACCGTCGTGGTTGTCCAGAATTGAAGGCGAAGGCCGCTGCCGAGATTGCAGCCGGGGAACCCGGTTATTACGCCAGAAGTATCGAACGCCAGAAAGCGCGCGAGACTGTGCGTCGTTGCGGCTACTGCAACGAAACGAAACACAACCGGCGAGGCTGTAAGGCTTTGAAGGCTGAAGTTGCAATCACAACCAACGTGATGGTTGGTATGCGTAAAGCCTTTGTGGCTGCGTTGGCAACGATGAATCTCGTAGAAGGCTCGTTCGTCAGTTTCCGTTCGTACAATAATTGGGAAGTCCCAAAGGATCCCGCCACGGCTGGTGAATTCCGCGTCGGAATCGTCAAAAAAATCCTCTGGCAGCGTGTCACGCCGTGGAACCACGAAGAACGTGGAGCGATTTTTAATGTCAATGTACATATGAAAAATCATAGAGGCACACCGATTATTCCCACGGAAATGTGGGAAAGCGTGATGGAACTCGGCGCGAAGGCTATTAAAGCTGAGCCAAAGAACCTTACAGCCAACGGTTATAACAAAACGTTTGGTCTGCAACGCATTGGAAGTACCGTGTACATTCTTGATGAGGTGCCAGAAGGCTTCACAGATCATGACGCTGTACAGAAAACCGTGAAGGAATGGTACAAAAGCCAGACCGTCACGTCCTCGCTGGGCCATGGCGCGCGGAAGTCCTCTGACAATTTCATCACATTTGACACCGTAAAATAAAAGAAAACTCTTGACATTTGCCACAGTTGTGGTATAATGTATATGTAATCAAGTTAAGGAAAGCATCTAAAAATGGCTATCGACTTCAAACGTTTTAATCAGATTTCTCCGTACGTCGTCGCGATTCGCAAGCCCGTGATGATTCGTGGACGGCACGGTATCGGCAAATCCGAGGTTGTTTATCAGCTTGCGCGCACCATCGAGTGGCGCGGCAACGATGCCGGTCACTACATCGGCAACGATGCTTCCGGCATGGAACTTATCGAACGCCGTGTCAGCCAGATGACCGAAGGCGACCTTTGTGGTCTGCCGAGCATCGAAGATGCCCGGACGCGCTGGAACGCTCCTGATTTCCTCAAGGACGCTTGCGAGCGGCCGGTCCTTCTCTTCTTGGACGAAGTTGACCGAGGCATTCCCGAGGTTCGTCAGGGAATCTTTGAGCTTACGGACAGCCGTAAATTCAATGGTTGGGATCTGCACCCCGGTACTGTCATCGTCGCAGCCGTCAACGGTGGCGAGTCTGGCGACCAGTACACCGTGGGCGAAATGGATCCCGCCGAGCTTGATCGCTGGACGGTCTTCGATATCAACCCGACCGTTGAGGATTGGTTGACGTACACCCGCGATATGGTCGCCCAAATCGTTTGGGATTTCATCAACATGAACAACGCGCACCTGTGGCACAATGGGGATTTCGAGCCTAACAAGGTCTATCCTTCGCCGCGATCGTGGGTCCGCGCTGACGAGTGTTTCACTAAGACCGGGTTTCTGGATTTGGACAACCCGAGTGAAGACCAGCTTGACGTGGTGTATCACCTCGCGACCGGCTTCGTCGGTTTTGAGGCTGCGCTGGCTTTCAAGGACTTCGTAAAGAATTACGACCGTCAGCTTTCCATCGCGGATGTTCTGGCTGGTCGTGGTCTGGACAAGGCTGAAAAGTGGGGTATCACCGAGCACACCGCCATGGCGGAAAAGCTCGATGCATCCGGTCGTGTCACCGCCGATGAGTGGACTGACGCTGAATTGCAGAACCTCGCAACTTACCTTGCGATGGTCCCGGCTGAAGTGTTCATGAAATTCTACCAGATTTTCGGTGATGCTCAGGCGTTCGAAACCATCGCGCGCCTGCACGACACCAAACTGCCCAACGGCATGGAAATGCAAGAGCACGTGGTTGGGATTCTCAACCCCGCAACCAAGGTTGCGTAAATTAATCAAGAACCCGGATCGGCGGCGTGTACGTTACACCCACTGTCGGTCCCGGTTCAACCTTCTCATTAAATCTTTTGGAGATCAAACAAATGGAATTGAACGCACCCAATTATAAAGTTGGCCACAAGGTCAAGAGTGTCTCACCCGCTGGTCTGACCGGTACGGTCACAGGCTACGAGCCGCCGCATATGAATGGTTTGGCCCCCGGCCAACTGCTCGTAACCATTACAGAAGTTGAGTCCGATGCAACCCATTGGGATGCTGACGACGTTGGTTTCGAACAACGCTTCGCCATTAACGGTGTAAACTCTTTGGACTGGAAACGTGGGCAGTGGCCCGACGTGGTTGCGGACTAATAAAATGATGCTCGCCAAATATAAAAGAACTCTTGACATTTAGGCTCATTGTGGTATAATGGTTATAGTCAGTGAGAGGAATTATGACCGACGAAAACATTAAATTTAACCTATCCGCCGCTGCGCATCGGCTGCTAGAAAATGAGCCGTTCTACGGCGCGCTTTCGCGGCAGATCAACAAAAGCGCGAGCACCGCCTTGCCGACCATCGGCGTGCGGTTCAACAAGGATCTTGGCGGGTTTGAACTTATGTACAACCCGAAATTCATGGCTAGCCTAGAAGACACTCACGTGTCCGGTGTGCTCAAGCATGAGTTTCTTCACATTCTGTGGCTTCACGTCACGTCGCGTAAGCCGGAAGACGTAAAACCTATCGTCTGGAATTTCGCTGCAGACCTTGCGATTAACTCGCACCTTCAAGGTCAGTTGCCCGAAAACTGTCTCATGCCCGGTGTTGGCAAATTTGAGAAGTATCCGCACGGTCTTAGTGCCGAAGCGTATCTCAAAATGCTACAGGATGACGACCAGTTTCAGGATAACGACGGCGCTGGTGACGGCTCTGACGGCAACGCTGACGGCGAGGGTCAACCCGGCGAAGGTGGAGGCTCTGGCTTCCCGAGCGACGGACAATTCGACGCGCATGAGGGTTGGGGTCAAGAGGGTCAAGAGGACGCTGACGGCGAAGCTGGCGAAGGCGACGACGTTGTGGCTGAGCGAGTGAAACAAATGGTCGGCAACGCTGCCGCAGAGGTTCAGAAGCGCGGATCGTGGGGCTCTGTGCCTGCCGAGTGTAAAAAGCAGATCGATCGCCTGATTCATTCTGCGATTGACTGGAAAAGCACTCTGCGCTATTTCGTCAAGACCAGTCAGCGTGCTGCGAAGCGAAGCTCGATCAAACGGATCAATAAGCGCTTCCCGTACATCCACGCTGGTCGTCGCACTGAGCGAACCGCAAAGATTCTCGTTATGATGGACCAGTCTGGTTCTGTTTCCGACGCGATGATTTCGGCGTTTGCTGCCGAAATGCGAAAGCTTGGGCAGTACGCAGAATTTACACTGGCTAACTTTGATACGGCTGTGGACCTGAATAGCGTCCGTGTCTGGAAAAAAGGTCAGACCTTGAATTTGGAACGCACCCGATGGGGCGGCACCAATTTCGAAGCTCCGACGAAGTATGCCAACGAGCACCGTTTCGATGGTATGATCATCCTCACGGACCTAGAGGCACCCAAGCCCGGTCCTTGCCGCTGCCAGCGGTTATGGATCACCACCGAGTCGTACGCTCGCAACCCGTACTTCCAGACCCGTGAAAAGGTCGTCGGCATCCCCGATAAGGATATGGCGGGGTATTAAAACCTGAGAGGCGGCGGGGTCAGACAAAAGAATGTTTGACCCCGCCTGCTGCGACGGTTTTATTTACTTGACAAACCAAACGAAATTTGAGATAATAATAGAAACAGTGGGAGAGCATATGAATTTTCATGATTTCATCGAGTCGAAGGTTGAGGACGCCGAGGCGCTCTTCGTGAAGCACGCCAAGATCACGGCCGAGGCCAACGCGCTCAGCGTAAAGTTGAAAGTAGCTTTGGGCGCGGGGCCAGTGGACATTTCAACCGGTCGATGGCACGACGACCCGCGCCCTCACCATCGGCGGTACCGGTTTCACCTCACACCCGAGGATCCTGCGCTGGCCATGGTCGAGCGCCCGGACCGGAGTTGGGGCCGCATGGAGGACCACCTGGCTCGGTGGTGGACACTGTTTGTCTATGTCGGTGAGGACAAGATGCTTGTTGACACCTTTACGACGCTCAAGGCGGCAAAGGAAAAGTACGAAACCATGATGGGCATGCCCGAGGACACCGAACATGGTACGACGTACATCAAGAACGGACGGCAGTACAAGATCACCCGTGTTAGCTAGGATGTACAACGTAGGCCAGAAGATGATGGTGCTAGGACAAGGGAATGGATATTACACCGTATATGATTACAAGACCAAGACGGTAGAAACCTATCTCGTATCATATATGAACGGCTCATACCATATATTATACAAGGCTCGCACATCAAATGTTTGACACCGGAGACATAGTAAAAATAAACGAACCGGTAATCATACGAGAGTCACAAAAAAAAATTGAAAGTTGGCGAAGGGGAGCAGAAACACTCCTGATACTCAGCAAAGATAAACGAAGTGAAAGATGGGGGAGATACATCGTATACAATTACCAATCAGGAAAGAGACTAAAAGCCGGAATCAACTATATAAACAAGTTCTATAGAATCATTTACAAGGGGAGAAGGTAAGCTAGTATATATTAAGGTAGAGAACACGTTTCGTATTTTCTTTTACCATTTGATAAGACGTAGCAAGCCCGAGTGACTTAGCACAAATTAACTAGCCTGTCAAGAGAATAAAGTCTACACAGTGTGTAAAGAAACAGCTTGACAAACCATAAGTTCACACCCTGTAGAGAATATACACACCAAAACATGCACACGTGAGCAATAAATACACAGACGTAAAGGCCAGAAAAGCCTTACAAATCGGTGACTTACTGGTTAACTGGGATGCTCACCCCGGAGCAGACGCAGTGTTGATAATTGACACAGTGTGTGATGATGATTACCAGCCAGTGTATAAGTTTTACCGATTCAGTGACGGTATGTGTAGAGAATATTCCCAAGAAGGCATGCGCGATTGGATAAAACGTACACCGGCTGGTAAGAAAAGGCTGACCATCAACGGCAAACCTTTACGCGATAGACAAAAAGATAAAGGTTGACATTTAGCGCCAGTATGGTATAATAAGAGTGTGGACAAGAAAGAAAAGAACCTTCTCAATTCAGACGATCTCGACTGGCTCGTCGTGGCCTTCAACCTCGTATTCGATAGCTGTCATGAGGACGACTTCGATAGCCTCGCCGCCGTAAAGGATAAGGTGTTCGCACTGACCGAGCGGGCGAAGGCCAACAGCAAATGATGTACGACGTACTCCTTGGGATGGCTGCCGGTGCAGGCGCATGGGTTGTGTTGTTGGCTGTACACCTTACAGCCAAGATCTTGAGCGAGCGAAGCGAGCGCTAACCTTTACGCCTTATGTTTTACCAAGTCAAATAAAAAAAGCTAGGTACGTAGGGGGTACCCCCCTCCCCCCCTACCCGGGATGTATGTCCCAGTATAGGCCGCCTTTGAAGCCCGCGCTAAGCGCTCTGTCAAGATACGGCCCCAAAAAATTTTAGGATACAAAGCGATGTTATACCAACCCGGCGATAAAGTCAGATTAGATTTACTAGATTCACATAACTCCGCAGGCCAAGCAGACTGCTGCCCCGAATATGGAATCGTTGTGCATGCATGGATTAATGAATCCGGCGATGAAGACTGCTATGTGGCGTTTATGGGCTGCAAAATCCCAAATAACGAACAACCTATGAAACCCTATATATTACGATATTATGCTGGCAGCTTGCAAAAAGGCTGGACCAGCCTTAAGGCACATCAATGTACAAAAACCCAAAAGTTACAGCCAAGAATACATAGGCCAATTGGTATTCGAATATAGGCCGTATCGAGGGCATGACGCATGGAAGATGTCTGGACATAATATCAAAATTTATTACGGCGTTATCTACGATATAGGCATGCCCAATGGTGGGGGCACTGCTTTTAAAATCTATTGGTACCAAGGCAATCTCAATCTAGGCGCGATATCAAGCACGAACAAGCTCGGCAGGCGCAGCAAAGAAGATATATACTTATATGTCAAAGCTTAAAATTAAAGAAGGCCTTATGGTCGAGCAAAATTCAGATTTCATGCGGCCTCTAAAATATAAGGTTGGCATTGCCATTAAATTCGAACTAATCGGAGGAACCCCCGGGGCATGGGTCTATTGGTATAATGGCCTCCCAGCGATCCCGATGCGCGGTCTGGAGCTTGGGCGGGGCGGCGATGATAAAATATCATGGCAGCCCCTAAATAATATTCAGGCCTTTAAAAACAATTATCCCCAATAAATGAAAACCAGATTTAAAAAAATTTGACATTTTTTACTGTTCTTGGTATAATAAACCATGGGTAAGACTTATAGGCAAAACGTCATCGACTTTGAATCCGAAAAAACTCGGCTTTTGGCCCAATTTCCAATTGGTTGCATGGTTGAAGGCGAGCACCGTACACAAAGAAAAATGGCCCCATGGCTTGAAGGCGCACCAATTAAATTCACAGCCATGGTTATCGAGATTAAATCCAAACCTTTCTTTGCGATGGACCAAATGGGGACCGTACGCATGGCCCAATTAAAGATCTATGATTATTCAGATGGCCAAACCAAATATATAGCCGCCCAAAGGGTTAAACGTGTTATAACAAATGACAAATAAACATTCCAAAATAGCAGCACGAAAACGATATGCCAAAACCTTAAAAATTAAGCAAACCATTGCCAGCCATTATTATGTCGGAGCACTTGTTCAAACCAAGGGAAGACAGGCCTGTCGCATTATATATGAAGAACGCGTTGGAAGAGGTCAAGCAACACCCGACCCGGGGGCACCCGATGGCCATTGGTTTGAATTTCCAATGCCAACCGGCATTATATTAGATGTAGGACTTTGTTGTTCTGATGAAAAAAGGCCGGAAAAGTACTGGCATGATACCGAAGTATACATTCATTGGATTAATCCGCGTCGAGAAGGCCTTGAGAATCAAAGCGTTATCAATTTTGGACCTTATCGAGCCATATAGGAAGGCACAGGCCAAGCCGTGTGGCCCGATCAGCAGCGAAGCTATGTCAGTGTTAGATGGGTTTTACTCGTTGCCTTAAAACGTAGCACAAACGTCCATATGAAAAAAAGTTCTTACAGCAGCAGACTTCTGGCGCAATTCTTCCCGGGTGTCATTGTTCGGTATAACAAAACCATACCAACCGCGCGTTATGGTATATGTGTTGGCTACCCGGAATATATTAATAACGTATACGTCGTTAATGTCTGGTGGTTTAACGGCAAACCAAACGTTATGAACAAAAAAAGAGGTCATATAGGCGTCCTTCGCTTAGAGCCATGGCCTTTCAAATCTTTCTTTTCCAAGCCATCTTCTTAATTTAAATTTTCTAGTCGAATGTACTCTTTATTGCATACTATTTATATGTATAAAATGGAGTAATCATGAATCTAGCTAAATTAAAACAAATTGTCCTAGAAGAAACCGAGGCTGTTCTGGCTCCGGAACCTTCCAAGCCTCAAGAACAAAATCCTATTGTTGCCCATAATTTTAAAAAACTACAACATATGTGGGGGTATGACGATAATATAATTAAAAAAATGATTCAAAATATATCTTCTTTACAACACAACAAAGTATTAGAAAAACTGGGGTCGGGCGCGTTTGGCATTGTATATTCATTAGACAACGATCACGTGATTAAGTTTTTTACTGGCGGTGTTACGTTACCGGGAGGCGGTGACGGTTTTGGTGACGATGATAAAGCCAGTAAAGAAGAAATTAACAAATATAAACTTTTGCAAAAGAAAGCCTTTAGTGGAACGGCTAGTAAAAACGATTTACCGGTATACGATTATGGCGTTTTTGCAAAAAAATCTGACGGTGATCCAATTGGTTATTATGCAGAAATTGGTAAAGTGATACCATTAGAAGATTGGTTTAGGTTTACCGGCAGAAAAAATCGCGTTGAGGACAACAGTTTATGGCAATTTGTTAATTTTAAAGAAAGTTTAATACGAATTACGCGTAATGCAAAAAAGATGGATGATGAAACAAGAAAAAATCTAAAGCAACTTTTTGTTGAATACGCACCAAAATTTCGTGCTGCTGGCTGTACTCAAGAAGAGGTATTGGGGTATTTCCGTGCGGTACTTAATTTGATTAAAAAGTTTGGCGTGCCATACCGGTATGATGTACATCATCAAAACGTTGGTGTTAATATATTTGATCCGTCTGTCATGACAATTTACGATTTTTAGGATGCACATGAATACTAAAGAATTAACTAATCTAATTTTTGAAGAAATAACTTTTTATTTAATTGAAACAGAACAACGATTTCCTGAAAAGGCTGAACCAGAATTTCACCCGATTAAAGGACGGTCCTTAAACAAATACGCCAGTACTATTACGCGCGCTGTTATGAATGTATTAAAATCTAGTTTTCCAAGATTGCAACGAATGTGGATTAACCAGATTTTAGATCAGAAAAACCCGGAACCAATTGGAATTGATACCAAAAGATTCCAAGAAGACTTTAAAGCAGGCTTTCCAGAAATTGCTAAAAATTTTGCATCCAATCAAATTAATAGTGTCTCTATTCAATTTCAGCCCAAGCTACCACAAAAGCCAGAACCGGGTGTATCTTCGACAGTCCAATTAGATGATTTTTATAACGTTGAAATGTCTGGTGGTGTTTTTGGTACTAGTTGGGATAATAAAACTTCTGGCAAAATGAAACAAGCTTTCGATGACGAAGCACCTTATATTACTGATGATTATGGCAATGTTGATCATGGGGCAGAAGAACAATTACAACAAGATATTAGAGATAGTTATTTTGATGAACGTACTGGCGATTTGACTGTAATAATTTTAGTACCAGTATTATTTTTCCCAGAAATGCAGTCACAAGAAATAGCCAATCGAGTTTTGAGATCTTTTAATTATTTTTCTACCCAACTTAATAGTGTTATCCTCCATGAATTAGAACATTCTTCACACGAATCTTCGGTTATTAACGTACCGGATGTAGCCACCGAAGGTGTAGAAGAAATCCGCGCGATGCTGCGAGGTTTACACCCACGTAAAATAAATGATATTGAAGGCTTTATTCGTTTGTTTTTATCTGAAACAGAAATTAAAGCATATGCGGCCGGTTATATGAGAATCGCAAAACACAATAAGGTACCAATCGATCATATTGTAGATGAACGCGTTGAGTTTATGAGCAAACGATTAACCGATGGATTGTTACAAGGTTCAGATCCTAAATTTATGAATCCACTAATGTCTGTTTTAATCGCACTTGAAGGTAGGGATTGGCGATGGACAGAAGAATCTGCGCAGAAGTTTGGTAGAGCGATATTCGAACGCCATGGAGAATTAGTTAAATATTATATTCGCTCGCGGTGGCCAGAGGCAGAATGGCAAGAAGACCTAGATGATTCGGGGGATATTTAAAACCGGCCAACTGGTTTTACCACGTTATCATGGTGCTACGGTAAAAACTTTTGGAATTGTTTTAGATAAAAATTATAGTGGCTCTCCGGAATATTACATTTATTGGTTTGGTCATAATATTTATAACTGGCAGTATAGTAAAGATTTGATAGAAATAAGGAAATGGATAAACCCACATGGAAATGGATAGTAAATTAATCGAACAAATTATTATTGAAGAGACAACCAAACTTATAACAGAAGCGTTCGGCGGCAACGCATTAAATCAAAATGCGACATATATGTCCGATAAATTTATGGCTGATTTAAATGTCTTTTTTACCGGCGAACGACATGAAGCTATGGATGCTAGGAATCAACTTAAATCCGAATTTGGTGTTTTTGGCAATTATGTTTTTACTAATCTTATGCACAAAAGCCAATTAACTGACGGGGGGCAATCTTTAACAGCTTTTTATAATGCAGACGGTCAAGGCCCAATTGGTGATTTTGTGTTTGATGCTTTTAAGAAAGTTTTATCTTTGGTTAGGCCTTTCACTGAATCGAGAATAATCGATATAATCGGAGCACCCGGTTTATATGGTTGGTTGGTTGAGTTAGATACTGGTCACATTCTTAAGTTTTTTCAAAAGGGGGTTGGAGATTATACCGCTGGTGAGGGAGGCGGATCTGGCGAAATAAAATGGTATGCAAACATGAAAGACCGTGCTTTTTCGGGTAAAGGTTCTAGAAGTGAATTAATGATATATGATACCGATGTAATTGAAATTCCCTTTCCTCCCCCAATCGATGGTGTCACACTTAATTATGTTGAAATGAGCAAAGTTTTACCATGGGAAGATTACATTCATTATTTAAGAAAAACTGTTAAGAAAAACTCCCCTCAAGAAATGATTCTCAGAGATTTACGATCGATTAGTTTTTTTTCGATTAATGGTGTGTTGATTCAATTATACAAACTTTTAAAAGACAGCGATTTACCCAATACCCTTAAGGAATATTTAAAGCTTTGCAACATAGCTTCGTATTATTCACCGCGTATGAAACACACACTCAAACTTTCACCTGAATATAAAGATATGTTTCGTTTAGCTGATATTGATTATTATTCTTCAATGTTACGAGATTTAAGAGAGTCATTTACTGGTTTCCATCATAAATTGTTTTTTAGATATATACGTGGTATTTATGAGACTTATGAATCAGGCGCTGTTGGGCGCGATCTTCATGAAGGTAATTTTGGAGTAACATTTGAAAACCCAATGGATCCTCATTTTGTGTTTTTTGATCCCTAGATAATAATTTATTTGACAAACGACAAAAAGTATACTATAATATAAACATGGGGGTGAACCGGTTTCGACCGAGTAAAAGAAGATAAAACGTGCAAGTCTGTATGAGTATACAGTAAAAAACTCAAAACTTTATAATTGGCGACATTTTTGCTGATGATCTAGCCCTTGCGGCTTAATCTGTAGTTTTTAGATACTATATTAACAGATTCTAAACATTTCCAGTTTTAGGAAAAACTGGTGGTAAAACCTTTAAGGATTCAGTTTGTTGGAGTCAAATAACCAACTAAACTTGTGAATGACGATTGTTTTTAGTTATTCGACACGCGGGTTCGACTCCCGCCACCTCCACCACACTAATTAATATATGGTAATCACTAGGCAAACGCTTGAACACATCATCAAAGAAGAATTAGAAAAACCCATACTCTATGAACTACGAATCAAAGAAAATGATCAATTTTTAATTTTAATTCATGGTAGCAAAACTATAGAAGAGTGTTACCGTGTTTCTAAACAACACATTTTGACACGAATCAACGCAGCATATGTTAATGAGCCCCCGTGGGACAAAATTAGTTGGGTAATTTATTCAGTTTTTTGGAATCCCAAAGATAAGAAAATATATAGAAAAATAGAAGCTTCTGATTTAATACAGAATTGGAAGAATAATGAGTAATAACCACCCATATCCAGCCGGATACGGTCTTCATCCAGATCAACGACAATCCTATAAACAATTTAAGCATGGATTGGGTAATTTGGTATTTAACCAAAAATTAAACACCTTTGCTCTTGATTTAAAACAATTGCAAACGTTATCAAATATTATAAACCAACATGCAGCAGAAATTGTTTTAGATATGATTGATGTTTTAGACCAGCGCGATGACAAGATTACAGATGAAATGATTAATATTTTGTTAGACTTTGTTGCAACTGTGACATAACAACTAATTATACGTATGATAGTAAGCGTACACGAAAACCCCGGCTATAGCCAAACCTTTGAAAACAATTGGAAATTACTTTCCGAGAAGGCTTCTGCAACATATGATAAGATGTTTAATGCTTGCGCAGAAGTTTGGGCCGAATTATCAAACGAGGGTGAAGCTCACGCTGAATTTAAATATGCGATGCATAACGCCCTGCCAGTACTAAGCAGATATGACATTATAGAACTAATAGGTGATTCTGTCTCTACTACCGGCCTAATTTTAAGTAACAAACACGTCCTACGTTTTTATTACAACCAACATTTATATAACAGAGAATTAGATTGGTATAAAAATACCGATAATAGTATTTTCACAGACGATCAAACCTCTAATACACCCGAAATATTTGACCATGGGCATATTTTAATTAGCGGTGTTATTTGTGCCGGATGGATGGAAACTTCTCAAATCGTTTCTCTAGAAAGTTTTGTACAATTTATTCACAATGAGCCTTTATCTAACCATGATTTGGTGACGTTTAATGTTATGATTGAGCTTATTTATAAACTCGCTATTCAAATTAAACCAAATTACGAAAAGGGTAGCATAATATTAGTAACTGCAGTAAAAACAGTACTTTCCGGTTTATATAAATATCTTAGAACTGGCGGTCCACCACTGTCACACGGTTCTAGAACGGCTATTTATCATCGCTTTCCTAGACAACTATTAACCCCATTAGCTATTTTGTTGGTTAAATCGATTTCGATTAAACACGAACCAGCATTAACTAATATTGGAATCCATATAAATAATCCTCAAAAGCTATTCTTATTCGTTTGATAAAAACTAATTAGAATATGCGCATCAAAGACTTGGCTTTAGAAGGCCTCAAAAAAACACTTAAAGAATACGATGGTGTAGAACCCGGGTACGGAGCTTTTCCCGGTATGTCTGCCGTTAATAAACGAAACCCGGGTATACCTGAAGCTCAAAAACAACGAGCGATTGAGGCGGCGGCCTTAGCTTTCGCTAATATTATTGGTATTGCAGGCGAAGGTATTGCAGGCGAAGGTAAAGGTTATCAAGATCTAGTAAGAAAGATTCAAAATGCTTTAGATGGCATTGACGTGTTTGCTAGTATGGATTACGATCATCCAAATGGTGACTGGGTTGATAAAGATGATTTTGTTGAGCCAACACCATATGGCATTGGATCCGAAATCAACGATATGTATAGGGAATCAAAGGACAAATAATGAATAAACAACAATTAATTGAAATTATTAGAGAAGAAACACTCAAATATATTTTTGAAGCTTCTGTAACAGCCTTACCCGGTAAATCTGATATCTCAGTATTACCTCATAAGGGTGCTCACGTTTGGCAATCATTTGTCCGTGATATTTTAGAACACGATCCAAGAATTGGTGCAAACTATATGGATTCTAAACATATCAACATTATTAAAGCTGCAGGATATAAACATGTTAAAATTGTTTTATTCCGTGATGACGGATATGCTCAAGCTGTACCAAAATATTATGTTTATTATATCGATCCCAACCATGCTGGTACAAAGATTTTTGAATATATGTCTAGCGGTAACCATTGGCGTGAAATGAAAGTATCCAATCCTACCGAACAATTCTTTATAGAACTACCAGATTCAGCAGATAAAGCGGCGCGGATTCCTAATGCCAAAGCAGAAACCCCACAAGGTACTGGCGGTGCTGGTGAATTCACCCGATATGACGAAGCGGTCGAAGAAGCCTGTGCGCAAGTTGTTGATGATTTAGTTAGTCAACATGGGCTCAATATTAATGAAGCCGAACTCGATCATGAGGTCGAAGATTTAATTGAAGCTTTTAAAATGCACAAACAAGGCAAAGATACAAGAGAAATTGTTGATCAATTTAAGACAGACCCCAGTAAGGGTCACTCACACAACGCTGCGCCAGCCACCGAAGCTGAAATCGATGCATTGGAAACTCAATTTGAAGCAATTAAGGGCAAATTAACTGATGAATTCGGTGAAGACGAAGAAGATGACATAACTTGGTATTTTTCTTCCCCATGAATTTACAAAAAGGCGATAAAAACGACAGAGTAACCGAATTACAACGTAATTTAGAATCATTAGGATATCCATTGGTTAGATGGGGTGCTGATGGCATTATGGGTGAAGAAACTTTAGAGGCTGTAGATGAATGGGGTGAAGACAATAATATTAATGGTGACGTAACGCCTTGTGACTCGGTTTCTGACGTTATTTTTACCAAGATTAATAACGATGTTGTTGCTGCAATGGAAGATGTTCATTCTTTAGTTGTAGATGTTCGCAGAGAAGCTTGGAAAGGCCGAAGAAAAAGAAAGAATAAGACCAGCAAAGTCGACACAATTGTTCTTCACCAAATGGCCGTTAAAGACTCGGACGATGAAGGGTGGATTCGATGGCGAAAATTAGCAATTCATTATGTTGTTACATGTGAAGACGAGGCTAAAGGTTATTGGCTTCATGATGTAGATTATAGAATGCCTCATGCACAAAATTTTAATAGTAGATCAATTGGGATCGAAACGGAAGGCTATTTTGCCGGAATTGAGGGAGATTTAAAGACATTTTGGAAGCCTAAATCTAGACCCAATCGTAAGCCCATGACACCTTCAGATGTACAAATTGAAGCATTAAAAGATGTTATCCGTCATGCCCACCGTGAAGCAACAAAAAAAGGTATGGAAATCAAATATATAGGAGCCCATCGGCAATCTTATGGTGTGAAACTAAGCGACCCGGGCGAGTATATTTGGCGTCATGCAGCCATCCCAATGATGGAAGAATTAGGATTAAAAGAAGCGCCGGTTATCTGGCATCATAAATATCCGGGTAAACCAATCCCAGAAGCTTGGGGTGGTAAAGAAGGAGCACTATACAAATAATGATTATAACTACCAAACAATTGAAGGGGATGATTAAAGAAGGCTTAAGACAGCATTTAGATGATACAGAAATTTCGTTAGATCACCAATGGAATGAAGAGAAAACCGGATATTATGCAGTGATTGATTCTACTACCGGTCCACGTGGATATGAATGGTATATTACCAACAAATCATATGAAACATTTGAAACCGGGGAGAGTCCAACTCTTGATGGCGCGTACGACGAGGAGGGCGGGGATTCATGACTGCGCTGATTCAAGCTACGTTGTTCATGTTCGCGAGTTACGGTCTGTGGGCCGCCATCGCGATGCGGAGGGGAGCGCATCGCGATGCCCTCAGGTACAGGTTCTACGCAGCCCGAGATCGCCTTTACCTCGCGGGCGCCGATGGTTTGCTCCCAGTCGAGTCCAAGGAATTCAAGGACGCGCGAGCACTCATTGAGCCAAATAACTAATTAAAGGAAAATAGAATGATTTTTACAGTTAGACAAATCAAACAGTTAATCAGAGAAAGCCTTAAAGACTTTTTTGATGCGCAGGATTCTGGCGACTGGGGAAAATACGATTCTTCGATAGGCAGAGAAGAAAAGCGCCAGCCGTACGAAAACTATACAAATTATGGAAGATATGAAAATCCATGTACGCGTTTTGTTTATGAATGGCGACGAGTACATCTAGATGATATGGCACTATATCAGCGAGACTTAAAAGAGAGATACAAAGATTTTACAAAATTTGGAGTAGCTGCATACCAATATATTCAGCAAAATACCCATGAGGTTGACGCGGTTTGGAAATCAGTTGGAAAAGCTATTTCTGATATTATTGAACACAAAAATGATTCCGGCGCAAATGCCAACGAACAAGAAAGATTTGAAAAGATGTGGCAAAAAATGAAGCAACATGTTCCACAGCTAGCTTAATTATTATGTGAGTGTGTTTTTAGTTGGCAAATTAGTAAAAATTCAAAGCTTCGTTGGCTTATTCACGTGCAAATTTGTAATATTACCAACAAATTATGATAAAACTTCTTTTTTCAGAACGAACTCTTGCGGAATCATTACACATATGGGGTTACGCACCATTCAAAAGCAAGAACCATTCGATTCTTTATTAACATCTAGTCGATATTATCTCAAAACGGTGCAGCACGAAACCGACGAACACTATGTTGTAGACGATATAGTAATTTATTGGTTTAAAAAAGACTTTACAATCTCGTCAATATCTGATATAACTATACTAGAGCAGTTAACACTCATACAAAAGGACAAATAAATGCCAACAAATGTACAATTAGCCCAACAAGTAGAAGATCTTCAAGGTCGGCTTGGCCGGGTACACGCTTCTAACTCTAGATTGAAAGATGAACTTTATGAAGCCAAAGAAAACACAACAAAATTAGAAAATCGTGTACAACGGTTAGAACAACGCGTACGTGAAGTAGCACAGGCACGATAAAATGCAGCCACAAGTGAATATTGATTTAACACAATGTGACGATATCCGTTGTGCTCACGAATACGAACCCGGAAAGACGTGTGGATCGGCACTTTTTAGTGTTGAATATATTGTCAAACGTATATCTGCGTTAATGTCACCTAATGGAAAAGAAATTTTATATCCACTTCAAGTATATGTGTGCAGTGCATGCAGAAATATTAACACAGAAATGCTACAAGGAATTTATGGATCATAAACAACAAATATATTGTGACATGGATGGAGTTTTATGCAATTTGTATTGGGCTGCTGGCCGACGATTATATCAATATTTTAATTTAACCGGTGAAATCATATCCGAACAAGATTTTTGTTCGTTTTTTGAAGACTTAACTACGGTTTATGGCCGGTCCACTACAAACGAATTCAATTCTAATCTAGCCAAACACTATGGCATTGCCGATCGGAACCTTCTTTTGTTCGCAAAAGTTATTCCAAATGCAATTAGGAGTGTTTTGGGTGATGATGAAGAGTTTTGGGCCATGTTACCATGGATGACTGGCGGGCCTTCATTATGGCAAATTATTAAAGACCAAAATCCTGTCATACTTTCTAGTCCAATATACGATGGTTCCAAACGAGGAAAGCTTCGTTGGGTTAAAAATAACTTAGGACCGGATGTTAAGGTGATTTTAACTTCACAAAAACACAAACATGCACAAGAAGGCGATATTTTAATTGATGATTTCAAAAAATATATGAAAAAATGGACCGCTGCGGGTGGGATTGGAATATTACACAAAGATTCGCGAAGTACAATAGCCCATTTAAATTCTCTCCTTAACCTTTCTTAACTAACTATTTATATGTAAATAGGGATAGTTAGCATGCCTCAAAAACCATCAGATTTATTACCAACTACTCGTCTTAATCGAAAGATTTGGAAGGGTTCTTCAATGTCAGACTCCGTACGGCGACGTTTATTGGCTATAGCGCGCGATTTTGTTGAAGAAGTAGAATTTCTACAGACAGATATTCTTGATATTGTTCTTACCGGTTCAATGGCTAGCTACAATTGGACAAAAAAGTCTGACTTAGACCTCCACATCCTTGTTGATTTTTCCACAATCGATAGAAACACTGAATTGGTTAAGAAATATGTCAATGCTAAAAAGACAGTGTGGAATAATAAACACGAAATACGTATTTTTGGCTTTGAAGTTGAAGTTTATATACAAGATATTAACGAACCACACCATGCAGAAGGAATTTATTCCTTACAATCTAAGAATTGGGTTCAAAAACCAAAGAAAATGAAGGTCGAAATTGATAACAAGGCTGTAAATGCCAAAGTTAACTATTTTACACATGCTGTGGACTATGCATATGAGCTAAATGGTACAAATGATTATAATGAGGCGCATTCACTGGCTCAAAAACTTAAAGATAAGCTTCATAAAATGAGAGAAATTGGTCTTGAGCGTGAGGGAGTTTGGTCAACTGAGAATTTGGCGTTTAAACTTCTCAGAAACAATGGCGTCGTTAAGAAATTACATGATTTAGAAACAAACACATACGATGATTCTTATTCTTATCCACAAAAAGACTATAATGGCAAAATAATCATCAAAATTTTGTCAGAAATGAAAAAAGAACCGTCTGCAGATGTTCTTTCATTAATAGAAAACATGCCAACCGGTTGGAAAATTCATATTGACCATAATGTTACAACAAAATCATATATTTTGCGTGTTTTGAACGAATGTGGAGTACCGGTAACTGTAAAAAACGAAAAAAACCCGCAAATTATACTAAATGCGACACCATATGCAGGTGTTGGAGCATATACTATTACAAATTTTGAATCACTATCAGAATATAGTACATTAATGTATGATATTGCAGTAGAATTGACAGAACAAGGTGGATTGATGCCCGATATTGAGTATTTATCGCCTTCGGCAAGCAAAATTTGGGAATATTACTGTTTTTCTAGGCCTAATGTTGATAAAAAAGAAATAATTCACGAATCTGACCATAATCCCGTATATTATGCAGATACTGGTGTTATTTTGGGTCTTTTACGTGAAAATGATCGATTAACACTAACAAACGATTCAATTGCGCCGCGTGAAGACGAGCAAGAAGAAGAATTGACGGAAATCGAACCTTATCAGCGCGCTGTACAGAAAAAACACTCATATATGAAAAATACCCTAATTAATAAGGGTAATAACATAAAAAAAGAGAAATCACACACAAGAGCGTCTATGAAACGTTCAAAATCAGCCCCACCGGGCGCAGGAGGTGTATAAATGCCGTCAGAGAAGCCAGTATACGAGCAGTTAGGGCTATCTTTACCTCCGTTAGAGTACCTTGAGTGGTTTGAACGGGAAGAACTCAAAAAAAAGGTCGATAAAAAGGCCGAAAACACCGTAATAGAGATAGAATTATAATGTCACAACAAACAATATTTGATGCCTACCGTACCAATTTTCTTGAACTTTTGAATGAAGATAGACCAATTACTACCCGTGATCACTTCGAAAACGTAGCAAAAATCGTTTTTGATAAGTCGTATTCTCTTTATAACGAGCTTTTTAACAAAATTAGAGCAATTGACGGTATTACAATCGTATCTGTACATAAATCAGCTAAAGATTTTGGGCCAGACCGTAAAACGGTGATGCTCAGCATTAAATTCATTCCCGCTAAAAACAACATTCGTTCATATGAAACATTTGTAGCCAATGAAGTCCGACGAATTGATGGAATTCATTCTTGTAACTTTATTGGGCGGGCAAAACGAACACAAACAGATTATCAGAAAAAAGCTGGTATTGATTTAGATGCCGCTCCAATTATAAAAGGAGAACCTGATGTTCAAAAACCTTAAACCAATTATGTTTGAAAATAGTAGAATACCCGGCTGGGTGTCTAAATTCACTCCAATAGACGCTTATGCTATTTCTTTCTTTATTTTTGTTTTTGCAAAAGGTGAACTATCGAGTTTAACCAAACGTCACGAAACAATACACTTTCAACAACAGTTAGAATTATTGTTTGTTGGTCAGTGGTTATTATATGCATATTATTTTGTACGAAATTATATGAAACTCAAAGACGGCAAGATGTCTTATTATTTAAACCCATTTGAACTAGAAGCGTTTGTTGGAGCACCTAATATCAATTATTTAAAAACTAGAAAGCGTTATTCATCATGGTGGGCTTATCGGAAGCAATATAAGTCCGGTGGTCACTCCAAAAAAACAAAAAAATAGCCCTCAATTCTTTTTATTTAGAACAATCGTTTTTTTCTGGTATAGTTATATATAGAGGAAACAATTGCGCCGACTTTTACTTATACTTTTCCTTCTTATTGCTTCTTGCGGTAACGAAGAACCCACACAATCAATCGACAGCGCAATTCCGTATGTACCAATGACGGTTAATATAAACGGAATTCTTCCTATTATAGAGTATATGGCTGCAGAACAATATAAGAAAGATTGTTATGTTGAAGAATATTTTTATTGTCCTCCCCTAAATGAAACTTGGCGTGCAATCGTTACGACCGATAAATGCAAAGACCCAAACGTAGTCGTTAGTATTGGTGAGTGCTACCAAATACTTGAATGTGACCCGCAGCCGGGTGTCGTAGAAATAACTGATTGTACAACTTCAGATGGTATCAAAGGCCAACAAAACGTATATTGTAGTAAAGGTTATTGGGAATATGGGCCTTGTGAGGGTTGTGAAGACGAAATTTGCGATGGTAAAGACAATAACTGCGATGGTTCAACCGACGAGGGCCTTTTTCCGTGTGAAAATGAATGCGGCGCAGGCGATGCCGTTTGTATCGATGGAACATTAACAGATTGTGACGCTCCAGAACCCGGTGAAGAAATCTGCGATGAATTAGACAACGACTGCGACGGTGATATTGACGAAGGCCAATTAAATGCATGTGGATATTGTGGTTTAACCCCGGAAGAAATCTGCGATGGTAAAGACAACGACTGCAATGGTTTGGTTGATGATTTAGATGATAAGTTTTGTACAACCGCGTGTGAAACCAATAAGGAACTGTGTATTAACGGAAAATGGCAATGTACAGCAGGGCAGCCGCAAGAAGAAGTCTGTGATGGTGAAGATAACGATTGCGATGGTTTAATTGACGAAGATTTACAATGCAATTGCCCGTCATTTATGATTGGTATGCTTATGCAGTGTCAAGAGACACCACTTGAATGTGGCGCGGGCCGTAAAACGTGTGAATGTGTCAATGATGATTGCACAGAAACCAAGTTTACTGAATGTTTGGCCGATTGTTATTGGTTTAATCCGACAGACCCAACGTGTGATAAATATAAAGGAAAGGTAATTGATGAACTCTGTAATAACCACGATGATAATTGTAACACTGTTATCGATGAAGGCCTTGTGGAAGTTTGTTATAACGGCCCAGCAGGCACAGAAGACGTGGGTGAGTGTAAACCCGGTGAAATAATTTGTAAGAATGGTCAATGGGGGAATTATCCCGGCGCGGGTGCCCCGGGCCAATTTGTTGTAGATTTGTGTTTGGGTGAAGTACTTCCAGCAATTGTAGATAACTGTAATGGTGTAGATGATAATTGTGATGGGAATATTGACGATGATAAAGAATTAGAAGAAACAGATATTTTGTTTATCGTTGATACATCCGGCTCGATGAGCACAGAAATCCAAGCCGTCGTAACAGCGTTAGCACAATTCTCAGTTTATTTTGCCAATCAAGATAAAGTAAAATGGGGATTAGTGATGGGTCCGAAAACCGCTAATGGTTGGTACGATTATGGTTACTTGGCTATTAACCTAACATCATTTAATAGTTTTCAAACTCAATTAGCCGCAGAAGGCCAGATTATTAATATGTATGGTGGCGCAGAAATGCTTGTAGACCTATTATATTTAAGTCTATGGAATATTGCGAATTGGGTACCGGGTGTTCCAACCGACTATGAGTGGAACTCTTCTATATATGACAGTGACCCGCCCAAAGAACATTGGAAGGTCGATTGGCAAAAAGAAGCCAATAGGGTAGTAATTATATTTTCAGACGAAGACCCACAAAGCTGGCTTCTTCCCAAAATTACATCACCCAATATCAATAAAATGGTTCAAACTATTCTTGATATTAACATGTACGCATTTGCTCCTACATCATGGAAATTTGCTTGGGAACAATATATTAAGGCCACCCCGCTCGGGAAGTGGTTCAAATTGAAGGATAACTCACAAGATATGTACAACGATTTGTTGACCATTCTTGATGAAAACCTTTGCTCCGAAGAATAATAAAATAGATATTGCATTTTGGCACGATTCATGATATAATTTTAGAATGCTTGCTTTTAAAATTATAAGGAGAATTCTAGATGTCAAATAGTATTGTTGCAGACGTGGTGCTCGGGCTCCAACACGGCGACGAAGGAAAAGGAAAAGTTACTCACCACCTTTTAAAATTTGGTGAATACAATTATTGTCTTAGATTCAATGGTGGTGGAAATGCTGGTCATACAATTTATCACAATGGCAAGAAGTACGTTACCCACTATATACCCAGCGGCGTGTTTCATGGTATCAAATCTATTATTGGACCCGGATGTGTTGTAAATCTTGAAAAGCTTGAAAAAGAAATACAAGAGTTAGAGGCTGGTGGTATAGCTGGTATACGGCGATATCTTTTTATCGATAAACGTGCTCACATTACACTAAATGGACATATATCTGAAGATGCAGATGATAGTGACAAAAATTGGGGAAATGCCAGAATTGGTACTACTAAATCAGGCAATGGTCCAACTTATCGTGATAAATACGGCCGTCGCGGGCAGAGATTAATTGATTGGATCAATAACGTTAAAAAACAAATGCCAATTTTCTCAGAAGAAGGACGAAATCAGTTTGCTTTACGCATAGACACATTAGAATCTATGTTAATTGATGTATATGAAGAATTCCATAATGGTAAATTAAATACAATTCTTTGTGAGGGCGCTCAAGGCTTTGAACTCGATATTGATTGGGGCGACTATCCTTATGTAACTTCAAGCCACTGTGGCATCGGCAGTGCCGTCCTGAACGGCATCCCTCCCAAGAGTATCCGTAATGTATACGGTGTGATTAAAGCCTATGAGACATATGTGGGTGCAAAGGCTTTTCAAAACAGCGATTTGTTGTGTGAAAAATTTCAAGAATTTGGAGAAGAAGTCGGTGCTACCACCGGTCGTGTACGACAAACAAATTATCTTCATATGCCACGTTTACAACGTGCTATAAAAATGAACGATATTACAACACTTATTGTAAATAAATGTGATATTTTTGAAAAAGCGTGTTTGTCGACCGGCCCGAATCAATTTCCATGGCGCAATGAACATTATATTAAATATGAATCGTCATTTGAAATGTGGAAAATCAAAATTCAGAATCTAGCATTTGGTTTGGGTGTTCCAAAAGTCTTCTTCTCTTCCTCTCCCCACGAAATTTAATTCTTTTTACATAATGCTTTCATTTCATACTATTTACTAGTATCGAGGTGTTAGTATATGTCCGACGCAAGAGCCACCAAAACTCAGTTAGATAAACTTAGCAGAGATCCAGAAGTACAGCAATTTATAGCTATTAAACAGAAGTCTGACGTTAAAGACATTTACGCAGATCGAAAACTTAAAATGGAAATCGAAGAGTTAATCACAAAAGCTAGAGAAATAGCCAAACGCAAGGGTATGGATGATACTCTAGCCAGAATGACTGAATTAGAAACTAAATTAAATATTGGTCATGTCAAACCTAGAGAAATGCGTCATTTAAAACAAAGACTTCAAAAAGCTGTGGCTACACAAAACGTTGTTGATGCCGGCAAAGCTCCGGAAGAAATGGAGCCCATGACTGAAGGTTTAAGTGTCACCGATAGTGTTGGGTTTCTTTCAATTGACGTGAAACCCCTTTTTGATTCTTTTGTACAATTTTCACAAAAAAATATCGGGTTTAACAGACCTCCAACAATTAATTTTATGCACGACGAACAAAATGCTGGAAATGTTTTAGGTAAAACAGCTTATTATCAACCAGACAGGGAAGCAATTACAGTGTTTACAACCGGTCGTCACCCCAAAGACGTACTTCGTTCTCTTTCTCACGAAATGGTACATCATTTTCAAAATTGTGAAGGACGATTACAAAATATAACCACCGGTGAGGGTTATACACAAAAAGACAGCAATATGCGTGAGCTTGAACGTGAAGCATACGAAAGTGGTAATATAAATTTCCGTGATTGGGAAGATAATTACAAATCAACTATTAAAGAACAAAAAGGAGAAACAAGAATGTCTTTAAATGAATGGATGAATAAAGAACGCGGCATTTTGCTTCGCGAAAAGTTTGGTCTACCTTTGCAAGAAGAACTTGACAACAAAGTAGATTTTAAAGAGAAGGCTACTGCCGAATCTGATGGTAGCGATATGGCTGCAGAAGATGAGGAATTAGATGAAACTTGTGCATTGCCACAAGAGCCGGAAGAGGCGGAAGACGAGGATAATGAACATGATGTTGTATATGAAGAAAAAACTCGTACTTTGGTCGCAGAACTAATCGAAAAAGCCCTACAAAAAATTCAAAGCGAGTAATTAAACCATGGCGACTATCACTGTCGGGACTGGTAAAGATTATGCGTCAATTCATACGGCCCTTTCTAATGCTAGAACTGGGTCAGATAATGATTTTGATATTATTGAAGTATACACCGGTACCTATGTCGAAAGTGTAACTTCAAGTGTGGTGGAAATACCGGGCCAGAAAAGAAGCGTATCTGGCCACACGCGGTAGAAAACAAGAGCCAACGGATATTACGGGAAGTTAATTAATGCCAACATATGTAAAACAAGACGGAACAGCCGATTCAAAAACAATCAACAACGCTTTGATTTTAGCCGCTGCTGATGATAACATCATTATCATTCAAGATAGTGCGACATATGGTACTAGTTCGGGCGGGGAGTCTGATTTTTCTACGGGAATTGGTGATGCAATAACCGGTACAATTAACCACAATTTTCAGTTAAGAGCCGATGTGGGAATGCGCCCAGTATTTGATGGTACCGGGTGTCATGGCACATTAATAAACTTCTCCTACAAAGATGATATAATTTTCCAAGGTATTACTATAAAAGAATTTAGCAACAGCGGCGGCGGCATGATCGGCGCTTACCACTCTGAAAATCTTTTAATTGCCAATTGTACAATTTTTGGCCCCTCCTACAATACAAGGTTACTTCATAGAGCTAATTCTAATAACTCAGCCAAACCCATTACTGTACAACATTGTTATTTTTTTAATGCTGCTACCAACTATTATCAGAGTCTCCCGCATAATGTAATCGTTCAAGATTGTCTTTATGTAAGCACTGGTTCAAGTTATCCCACGCCGATTGTGCGGCTCGAAGGAGAGGGTTGCGGCGCCATTAACGTAACATGTGTTGTAGACAATCAAAGTCATACAATTATGGCGGTTAGTGGTGCGTACAATTGTGTCGCAGTTACAACAAGAGAATTTGGATCTAATTGGGGTAAGGCTTTTGATGTGGATGAAGCTTATAATTGTGTTGCCTTTCATGCTAATACTGAATTTGTTGTAACTGCGGGCGGGGCTAAGGTAGATTGTATAGAAGCATTTGCTAGTGGCTCGACATGGGGAGATATGTTTGTAGATTTTAGTGGCAGTAATTTAACCCCCGCAGATGGTGGATATTTACATGAAACAGGTCTAACCACTGGTTCTGGCACAGATTTGTCTGGTTCTGTACGCGTCGTGCCATATGATATTGGTGCTTATGAGGTTGATGTGTGCGCATTTTGGACCGGGTTTACTGATGATACAGAAGAAAAATTTGCAGAGAATTTTATAATTAATAAAGCAAATAATGGACGACAAGAACTATCTAGACGAGCCGGTTGTACAAATCCTGTTATTAACAGACCACCGGCTGGAGCTACCATACGCGGTAGTTGGAGTCTTAGAAATAGAAAAAAACCTTATTTAGCAACTCAAGGCAGTCAAACGCCTGATGACATAACTAATTAATGATATAATATACTAAGGAGAAAGTAATTATGGCTAGTGTAAAGAAAAGAAAACTACGTAGAGTAAAAGCCCGGGATGAGCGCAACGCGTTGCTGGCGTCTTTGGCGGCAGAAGCTGCTGAAGAAACAGATGAGGCTGTAGAAGAAACAAAAGTAAAAGCTCCAAAAGAAAAGAAAAAGGCAGCCCCGGCTGAAATGCTGACCGAAGACGCGCTCCCAACAAGAGCAACCAAGGGCAGTCGTGTTGGTCGCTTTTTTGGTAAGTCCAAAAACGACGGAGAGTAAACCATGTCTTTTGACTTTAGAAAGACGGCTCGGAGTTGGATTCTAAATGAAGGCCCGGAAGATTCTTTAAATGATGAGGCACAACTGCGCCGATTAATTGATTTAATTGAAAATATGCATGTTGTACGGAAAATCGACAAAAGCAGAAAAGCTAGCGCGCTTCAATTAATAAAGAATTTTCATCAAACCTTAAGCAATTTAACCGAGCAAAAACAAGTTCTAGAAAAACAAATTCAGATATTAGAAGAGAGAGAATAATATGGGTGGATTATATGGTCACTTAAGCCATTTATATGATTTTAATATAGATGTGCCAGCGTTACGTTTTAGAGAATTGGCTGAGATTTTTCAACTTGCAGCCGGTGGAAAACTAATCGGAACCGAAAAGATTGACGGGCAAGCGATGTATATTACATATGTCACAAACGATATTGATGACTCGTTTAGCGGTGTAGTTATGGGTCGTAACAAGACTGATGTACGTACTGCCGGAAGAATGCTTGATAGCCCGGGCGCTGCTAGCGGCAGTTTAATCAACACGTTTAAAAAGTTCGAATTCCGAAACCCGGAATTACGTAATGCATTTGTAGATTCTTTGCGAGCATTCGAACGTGGAATCAAAAACTTAGATCATAGAACCCAAAAAGAAATATTCGGACCAGATGAGGACGGCAACTATAACTGGTATATGTTTGAGATTCTCGACCCCGAAAATCCAAATGTAATCAACTACGATAAATATGGTTCGGTTTTAGTTTTGCATGCTGCAGGCCATGGCAAATTTGATGGTGTTACGGCGAATAAACTAGAAGATTTGGCCAATGTAGACACAGATACTGGGTTGGCTTCGTTAGTAGATTCCGATCCTTTACGAATTCTGAAATCTCTTATTGAAGATATCAATAATCATCTACAACAAAACAACGAACGTTTTCGTATTATTCAAAATGAACTTCGTAGTTTGGTCAAACCATTCGATCCTTCTCCATATATTCAACGATTAAACGCCGAAAGGAATTCTACTAGTCTTAATGAAGAAGACACAACAGAAGAATATGTAACCATGCGTATTTTAAGTTTGGCCTCGGAGGCGATTTTAGATGCCTTTGCGGCTGGCCCGCCGCCAGAAGCGGCAGAAGAAGAAATCGATGTGGTTACGGAAAGCCAAGTGGGCGAAAGAACAGAGGACTTTTTTGAAACTAGAAATAAAGACGTATATCTGAAATATTCAGAAAACATTCGTATGCTTGTACAAAGCTTGGTTGATCAAAGAGGCCGTAAGAAGCTTATTTTTAAAGGCCTTGATCCATACCAACGTGACGCTGTAAATCAGATTATTGCCAAAGCTGCTGTAATACGGAATGACGCGTTGAAACCAATAGAAATTATTATTCATGATTTTGCCGTAAGATTATTAGATCGATTCGAAAGTGCATATATTGTTAATAATGATGCTACAGCACAGGAATTCCGTGATGATGTACTAAACAAAATTCAAATAATCGACCGTCATTTTCAAGACGAAGGTGGGGAATTATATGGCGATCAAAGAAAACGAGCAATGTTTGACAAAAATATTGAAAAGCTCCACACCATTACAACCGCCGCTGAAGGTTTTACTTTCACGTATAACGGACGTTTATATAAATTCACAGGTAACTTCGCGCCGTTAAATCAGTTACTTGGTATGGAACCGGGTAAATTTGCTAGAGAGAATCTAGATTTAGAATTACAGCATAATTTTGATTTATTGAAAGAAGGTTTAGAAGCCAGAACTCAGGTTTCAATGTTTATTCCCGGTGGATTTAAACCACCTACAGTGGGCCATTATTCTGTATTTGAACAAGCCGCGCTAACTTTTCCAACTTCGAATATTCATATATTAATTGGAGGAAAACCCCGCGATGGTATTACTCCCCAAATGTCACAACGCGCGTGGGAACTGATAATTGCAGATTCTAAATTAAAAATGCCAACCTTCGTTGTTATGGGAGAAAACAGTACCGATCCATACGGTATAATGGATAGTAATTCTCCGGTAAGATATATCTATGCATATGCTAGTGATGTTGCTAAAAATGGAGAAGTTGTTATTCCTGTGTTTTCTGCTGATCGAGAAGTAGGGGATACCAGATTTGCTAGACTAGAAGATTTTGCAGCAGAAGGTGTCAAAGTACAAGTCTTTAGTGCAAAAGAAATGGAGGGTGTGTCGGGTACCCGGGCTAGACAAGCGTTACAAGCTAACGATCGCACTAGTTGGGAATTACTTATGCCTAAACATGTTAAGTTCGATACTAAAGAACAATTGTGGGAATTGTTTGCTGGCCCGGGCGAGGACAACAAACAATTTGATTTAGAAAAAACGATTGCTGAAGAATTAGACAAGTTTGATGAAATATCAGCCATGGCTGCCGGTTCTATTGAGGGTCACAACGGAAATCCTGACGATGAAGAGGATGAAGAAAAAGAAACTCTAATTCGTGAGGTTATGAACTATTTACTTGCGTAATATATTGGAGAATTGCCATGATCACTAAGAAATATAATAAAAACAGACCAATAATTGACAGAGATACGTTTGCCGAACAGTTCAAAGCAGATCGTAAAATGCGTAATTTTGTTAAGAAATCTATTCGATTAATGGAAACCAAGTGCAATTTAAACAAAATTCAAGCCAATCTAAATGAATATAAACTGCGAAGTGTTATTCGTAATATTTTACGAGAAGCCAGTTCAACAAGCGTGCCGGATAGAGTACCACACGAAAGTACTGGAATTAATGTATTAGAAGATCTTCTTAAGAAAATCATTCCGGTATTAGAAAAAGACTTTAAGTCATTAACTACAGATTTCTCTCAGAGAAAATCGTTCCGTGCACATATTCTACATGCCGTTATTAATTCTTTGTCCCCCGATGATGCTAATAGAATGATTGATATCAAGGAAGAAATTGATATTAATGTGGACGATCCAAAAGATGATCCTGATTTTATTGATATTGAAGATGGTGAAGGCCAAGAAGTAGACGATCCTGAAGAAAAGTTTGGTGTTGATGGTGAAGACGAAACCGGTAGGAATTTTGCTTATCAATCTTGGAATAAAGTAGAGGTTTCTGTTTTAGATGCATACGAGACATTAAGCGAAGAAGCAGATCGTCAAACCTTCTTCGATTATTTGCTGACAAATTTGAAGTTATATTTTGATAAGTTTGAAGACGAGCTGCAAATTAATCTTGAAGAGCCCACAACAGATGAATACGAACAAGAAAAAGAAGAAAAGCTTAATTACGAAACTGGCGAGGATGATATGGATATGGGAGAGCCCTCTGGTTCGCCAGCGCTAGACTTTGGGACCGACGAAGATGAACTAGGCGAGTTACCGCCCGAAGAAGAAGACGAAAACGTAGTAACCGAGATTTAATAGATCTATCCCCTTCCATCATATACATCTAAGTAGCTCTCTTTGGTAGATCGAAAAGATCAATATAAAATAAATTGTAAGGTATGGTATACTAATTGGTAGTACTACTGACTTGGTTTAGCTTTAAGACTTCTGTAAAGCCTTAACTGCTTAAGCTAGTCTGATTATATCATATATGAAAAAACAAGTTAAGTCTGAGAAAAAGAAAACAACTGGGATTTATAAAAACATATCCCTCAGTAAGATCCTGAAGGATGAAGGTAGATCCTCAGTAGACTTTGAATTAATGTTAAGCCGCCTCTCTTTAGAGGAATTAATAGGGCTTAAATTAGAAGTTTCCGCCCGCCCCCTCAATGGCAAATTGTTTGGCATGCCTATATGGTATCGCTTGAAAAATATCGTTCAAGATGGTATACTAAGGTATGTCGTGTCTGCCGCAGCTACTAAAAAGGAAGCAGCTAGAATGATAGGTTTGCACCCACACGTCTTCCGAGCGTTGGTGCGCAAATATAAAATCGAAGAAAGTTTAAAAATAACTGGAGATAATGATGACGAAAACAATACAAGAAACAGAGGTTCCGACTAAAACATGGCAAATTGTAGCACAATTTGATAATTATGATTCCGCCATGGATCATGCCCGTACAAAATTGGATACCAATTTCATAAAAGGAATTGACTATAAAGTTAAAAGAAGCCGAAAGACCGGTCGTTTTAGCGTACGTACAATCAAGCCCATAGTAATCAAAACCAAAAAGGGCAAAAACAAAAAACAAGCAAAAGATTAGGCCTTCGCCATTATGCGTAAATTTGGATTTACAAACAGTGAGTGGACTGACACCGACGACAAACCATGGTGGATGTATGCTATAAACGCAACATTAAGGCCTCCGTGTGAAATCGCCTTGGGTGGCCTTAACATGAAAGCTTTATTTGAAAAGAGCGTCCGCTTTGAATATGAATTTGATGGAAAACTTTCTGCAGATCAGGAATTATCTGAAATAAAAGATCATTTGGTTACAGATTTTAAGGGCCAGCTTTTTTCCGAATCTGAAACTAGCTCAGACGTGTATTTTGACAATGAATATTTAGAGCAAATTTCATCCCGAAGTTTTACTATTTTTTGGGGTGATGCTGCGTTGACTGTTAGTTCGTTTAAAAAAGATAAATATACTGCATGTCAAATACAATTATATTATCTTGACACCTTTGACTTTAAAAACCTACAAATCTATATCAAAGAAAAGGTTAAAAAGATTGAAGAGTCTAAACTTCACACTATTATGTTGCGGAATAAACGATTAGTTTGCGAACAATTAGATATTATTGTAGAAGAATATAAATCGGCAAACTACGCCATTGACGTACAAAAGAAGTATTCTAAAATCAAAAATACCCTGCTAGCACATAATGAGTTTGGGAATCTAATGATTTTTGAAGGCCCACCCGGCACCGGGAAAACATTTTTGGTTAAGAACTTAATAACCGAATTGGGTGATAAATATTGCCACGTTTTGGTACCATCTAGTATGGTTGCCAAACTAGGGAACCCAGAGTTTATTCACGTATTACACAGTTTACACCAAGAAGTAAAGAAACCAATATTGTTGATAATTGAAGACGCCGATAAAATTTTACAAACAAGAAGAGATTCGAATTTGGAAGATATATCATTAGCATTAAATTTGAGTGATGGCATTTTGGGGTCGTTACTTAAAATTAAGATCATTTGTACTACAAACGTACCTATGACAGATATCGATGAAGCTGTTACACGTAATGGCCGTCTTCTAAAACATATTCATATTAGTTATTTAGATTTGGAAAGTATTACTACTATTTTGAAAAGAGAACTAAATACTGATTATACGGACGATATGTTAGAACCTTTTAAAAATACAAAATCTGTTCTTGCAGACGTATATAAAGTTATAAGCGAGTTTAAAAATGAACAACAAAACTAAGAGATTTACACACGACGTTTTTAACCACAAAGTTAGCCAAGGTGACATGGTTATATATAAACATGAAAAATATACACTAGAAGATTTTTATTATTACACAGTACCGCTTAAGGCTGCAGAGGGTACATATTTGATTCTAAAATCAGTTGCTAATCCTAATAAAATTGTGGAATTTGTGAAGCCTAACGAGGTATCGAAAGTTTTGGATCGCGGAGTGTACCTTTCTGAATAACACGCGCGATTAGTTTAATCATTTTTGTTTGATCTTGTTTTTTTATTGATTCATAAATAAATTTGTTGGTTTCTTTAAAACTAGTGCCAAGTGTCAATTGGTTCATACCCACGTGGGTTGCAAACAATACACCAATTAATTCGCCGTCACTATTCAAAATCATTGAACCAGATGACCCACCAGCAGCCGGAAGAGAGTACAGCGCGCCGCCGTCCTTTCTATCACCAATGTATACACCGGTCATTATCGGTACGACGTTTGTTTCAAAAACACCTAAAGGTGCGGCAATATTAATGATTTTATCACCCGGCTTTGGTTGATCGCTGGCCCTAGGAATCGGCGGCATATGATTAAGGCCGGGAACAAAAAGAGTGCATATATCAACCGTGTGGTTTAGACTAACAACTTCAACCTTATATGTACGGCCCGTTAATGTTGTTACTTTGTGCGTAGAATTTAGTTTACCACCCATAAGCATAACTTGTGATTCTAAAGCTGGCGAGCCGCAAACATGTGCTGCTGTAAGAATATAAGAAGATTTGTATGAGCGTTTGAATATAACCCCACTCGCGGAGCCTTTAAAATCTTGACTAATGCATTGATCTTTTTCACAAACAGTCATTGTGTGTTTTATTGAGATATATACGAAAGATTCGCGTGGATCTATGTTATACTTTTTAGAGAATATAGTATGATTTCCTGCGCTGCAACTTAAGATAGCAAACATCAATGGAATTATTAATAAAAGCTTTTTCATACTCAGTAGTAACTATGAGCCAGAAATTAAAAAAAACATTTGTTCTAATTCGAAAGAACTATTTATATAAAGGACAACCATGGCCCACAAAATTTATGTCTTAGATACTAGCGTATATCTAACTGATATTAGCGCAGTTTCACACTATCACAACCACGAAATATTAATTCCATTTAAAGTTTTGGAAGAGTTAGATAAACATAAAAAAAGACAAGATACGGTCGGATTTTGTGCTAGAAGCACCATTCGAATGTTTGATGATCTCCGCGAATTCGGGAGTTTATATGATGGTGTACCCCTAAAAGAAGGCGACGGCACAATCAGAGTTGTTCAACCCATCGAACCAGACGACATGCCTGCCGGTCACGATCCTACAGATTCAGACAATCAAATTATTGCTACCGCCCTCGATGCCCGTGAAAAATGCTTTATTGCAGATCCCGGTGGAGATTGGGAAGTAATTTTAGTTTCCCGTGATGTTAACATGCGTGTAAAAGCTGATGGTTTGGGTCTTCAAACAGAAGATTTCGAAACCGAAAGATTAGTTTCAGATACAAGCCAATTATACACCGGTATGGCAGAATTGAATATATCTGATAAAATGATAGAAGAGTTCTATGATGATGATTTATATTTAGAAGACTTAGATGTTGAAGACCCGGTATACACAAACCAATATTTTCTATTGCAAGGTAAATCTAAATCCGGAATTGGTCGTTATGTTGGTGACAAAGAGCCTTTAGCTAGAGTTACTAACGCCAAAAAGAAACCTATCTTTAAAATTCGATCAAGAAATAAAGAACAAACATTTGCCCTCGACGCGCTTACCAATCCAAATATCAAATTGGTTTCATTAGTAGGCCCAGCAGGCTGCGGAAAAACATTGTTAGCAATCGCAGCAGGGCTAGACCAAGTATTACACTCGGGAGAATACAAACGAATGGTTGTTTCTAGGCCAATTCAACCATTGGGTAAAGATATCGGTTTTCTGCCGGGTACATTAGAAGAAAAAATGATGCCTTGGATTGCCCCAATTTATGATAACCTTCAAAATTTACTTGGTGATCGATATGAAATGAAAAACCATTTTGATCAAGGTATCATCGAAATTGAAGCTTTGACATATATTCGCGGGCGCTCTATTTCTGACGCCTTTATAGTAATTGACGAGGCGCAAAACTTGTCTAGTCACGAATTAAAGACAATTATTACTAGAGTTGGTGAAAACACAAAATTGGTATTAACCGGTGATATTGAACAAATTGATAATGTATATTTAGACGAGTATACAAACGGACTTACTGTTGCTGTTGAAAAGTTTAAAACTCACAGCCTTTCGGCTCACGTTACACTGACCAGAGGGGAGCGTTCAGAATTAGCAACATTGGCATCCAAGATTCTATAGGAGAGAAAATGAATCAAGAAATTTTAGATAAATTACAAAAAGAAAGTCTAGACACTAAAGTATCGAGTTTTGGTCAAGGTGTAACAGATCTGCAATCATATATTGTAAATCATGTTGGCACCAAACTTACACCCAAAGATAACAATGTTACAGTTGATATGATTGTACAAGTTTTAGCAGAAGAATTCCCCGTGCTTGTGTTTGCAATCGCTGAAGAAAATTATCTCAAAGGGTTTGAAGAAGGCCTTAATGCTGATGAACTTTATGAAGAAGACCCGCGAGCACAACAAGTTTTAGATGATTTAAAAGATAATGAATAGAGATTATATCACAGAAGCAGCTCCCGGCGCGAAAAAACAACGTAGAATACATAAAATTCACAACACGTATATAACCCTACTTAACCCATTACCAAAACATATTGATATCGAAGCTTCAATTGCTGGTTTGAAAGCCTTGCCATCATGGATGTTCGATTTGATTGATGGTATTTATATCGGGAAAGCTCAATTTTTTGATGATAAACATGTTGAAGCGACGTATATTGACGGGTCGATATATGTTACATCAGAATTAGAACACGTATTTGATTTAGCTAATAACATATTGCATGAGCTAGCACACGCTGCCGAAGCTAGATATAGAAACGAATTGTATTCAGATGGTAGTATAGAAGAAGAGTTCCTCAAAAAAAGAAAACACGTGTTTCAACTGTTAAACGACTATAATATTGAAACAATGAGTTTTGATTTTTGGAACAATACAGAATATAACGAAAAGTTTGATAATCATTTAATGAACGAATTAACTTATGAGAGAATCGACAGTATTGCTGAAGGTGTGTTATCTTATCCTTATGCGATTACAGATATTCATGAGTATTTTGCTACAGCATTTGAAATATGGTTTAACGAGTCACCCAAAAAAGCTAGCCAATTCCACCCAGTCGTAGCTAAAAAAATAGAAGAACTATTTATAATGAAAGGAGAAAATCATAATGTTAGTTAATATTGAATTAGATAAAAAGAATAATAGAATTTGTGTTACAGCTTCTGTTACCAAACGCGCGAATCGCTCGCGTACATTAGAATACTTAGATGTAAAGGGTGTAATTGCCGAAATCAAAGAACAAAAGGGTTTGGTTGTAACTCGTAAAGATTTACTTAGTTCCACCGGCAACGTACAAAACAATCGGGATAATCAATTAACCGGCGAGTGGACTTTCAAATATGTTTTTACCAAACCAAAACCATCAAAGCGTGTTAGTTTACCAGTCAAAAAACCAGCGGTGTTGAACAAAACTGAAGCAGACGGTGAAACAGCATTAAAAGAATTCCGCCCTAAAAGAATCAGAAAAACCCGAACTAAAAAAGAAGTACTTGACACTCCTTCTGATTAGTGCTATACTATAACTGTATAAGTTATAGGAAAATCATGAGCATTAAACAGTATATTTCGTTTTCACAGTTAAAAACCTACAATGAATGTCCCGCAAGATACAAAATTAAATATATTCAAGGCCTTAAAGGCGACGGATCCATTCATACCGCATTTGGAAGCGCTGTGCATACTGCTTGCGAGTTTTTGCTAGCAGGTATACCCGCCGATGGTGTTTCGTCTAATTTTAGAAAAATCTTCAACAAAGAGCTTGACGAGCTTACTCAAGAATATAGAGCCGAAGAACTCCCCAAATGGTTCGCCAAACAAAAACCGTCGATGGACTACGATGAAGGCATTGAATGGTTTTATGACCAAGGGATACGTTTAATTCCGGAAATTATGCCATTCATGCGAAAGACGTTTGGGAATTTTGAGGTTCTCCATATTGAAGAAGAATTAATGGAGTCTGTAACTGAGCTACCACTTTCGAATCGCCCGTTTCGAGGTTTTATTGACGCAGTAATCAAAACAGAAGACGGCAAAGTACACGTTATAGATTGGAAGACTTGTAGTTGGGGTTGGACCTCGGCCAAGAAAGGAAACACCCTTAATTCCTATCAGCTTACACTTTATAAGAAGTTTCTGGCAGAAAAACACGGTTTAGATGTAAAAAATATTGAAACTTATTTTTGTTTGCTTAAAAGAACTGCAAAAAAGGATATAATAGAACTGGTACGTATTACTAGTGGCAATTTGAAAACCACAAATGCCGTAAGCTTGTTAACACAAACGATATACAATATTGATGATAGAGGCTTCTTCATGAAAAATCTATCAGCCTGTAAATGGTGCCAATTCGAAAATAAGGAATGTGACCGCCCGTGGAGAAACCGCTCAAAAAAATCCTAACACTTTCAGACCACCCGTTGAGTCCGTCTGGTGTTGGTATTCAAACCCGTAATTTTATCAAAGCATTGCTTGATACTGGCCGATATGAAGTTATCAGTCTAGGTGCTGCTTTGAAACACCAAAAATACAATATGCAAATTGTTGAAGAGTATGAGGGACGCTGGCGTATTCTTCCGACAAACAACTTTGGTACACAAGAACAAATTCGTTTTGTTTTACATAATGAAAAACCAGATTTACTTTGGTTTATGACAGACCCGCGTTATTTCTATTGGTTGTGGGAAATGGAACACGAAATTCGTCCGAATGTTCCAATGATGTATTATCATGTGTGGGACAATAAACCAGCGCCGCTTTATAATAAACCATATTATGATTCGAACGACAAAATCGTAACAATTTCTAAATTAACAGACGAAGTTGTTCGTGAAATTGCACCCAACACCGAATGTCAGTATCACCCGCATGCTGTAGACCCCAAAGTTTTCAAAGTACTTGACCAAGAATTAAAAGACAAATTCTTAGCCGACAACACATTTTTAGATCCCAATAAGTTTACTATATTTTGGAACAACAGAAATGGCAGAAGAAAACATCCGGCAACACTCATTGAATGGTTCTCAGCATTTTTAGATAAGGTTGGTCACGATAAGGCGCAGCTTTTAATGCACACAAATCCAATTGATTCACAAGGTACAAATTTGCATGCAATGGTCACCAAACTAGGTTTGACAAACGAACAGATAATCTTCTCTTCAAAACACATTAATGAAGAAGTATTAAACATTTTTTATAATGTTGCCGACGTAACAGTCAACATTTCTGATGCTGAAGGTTTTGGTTTGGGTACATTAGAATCACTGTCTGCTGGCACACCTATTATTGTGAATATGACCGGTGGGCTTCAAGAACAAGTGACTGATGGAGAAAACTATTTTGGTGTTGGTATCGAACCATCTTCAAAAATGATTATTGGTTCTTTACCAACACCATATGTATATGAAGACCGAATCAATAAACAAGATTTTCTTGATGCTTTAGAAAAATTAATGAACATGACAACAGAAGAACGTGATGCCCTAGGTTTAGCTGGCCAGCAACATGTTTTTAAGAATTATAATTACGAAAATTATAAAACCAAGTGGGTGGAAATTGTTGATGATTTTACTGAGAGACAAGGCGCATGGAAAGACAGAAAGAACCACATCCACTGGTCAATTAAGGAGTTTTAATTAATGTATAAAGTTTTGATAAAAGGGCCGGTTCTAACCAGATCTGGATATGGCGAACAAACAAGATTCGCTCTAAGAGCGTTATCTTCTTACCCGGAAAAATATGAGGTCTTTTTAGAGCCAATTCCGTGGGGTAAAACTGGTTGGATTCATGGAGAAACAGAAGAACGTGTATGGATAGACGCATTGATTAAAAAGACATTTGCGTTCGCAAAATCCGGTGGTCAATTTGACGCAAGTTTACAGGTTACAATTCCTAATGAGTTTAAAAAATTAGCTCCCATTAATGTTGGTTATACAGCCGGTATGGAAACTACAAAGGTTGCACCAATATGGCTACAAAACTGTAACAATATGGATAAGATTTTGGTTGTATCTGATCACTCAAAAGATGTTTTTGAGAATACTAGTTATACCGGTAAACTTCCGGATGGCCGACCAGCGTTATTAAAACTAGACAAACCGGTTGAAACCGTACATTTTCCAGTTAAAGATTTACGTGGAACAGAATTGAAAGATTTTGATGTACCCACCGATTTCAACTTTTTTGCTGTGGCCCAATGGTCCCCAAGAAAGAACATGACAGCCATGATTAAATGGTTTGTGAAAGAATTCCATGATGAAGAGGTCGGCCTTATTGTAAAAACAAGTAAAACTGGAAACAGCATTATAGACCGCACAGGAATGGAAAGAGAATTCGAAGTATTAATGCGAGCCTTTCCGGAAAAGAAATGTTCTGTTTACTTGCTTCACGGAGACTTAGAAGACTCAGAATTACAATGGCTATACTCACACGAAAAAATTAAGGCTGTGGTAACCACATCACACGGTGAAGGTTTTGGTCTTCCACTATTCGAAGCCGCATATACAGGTGTTCCTGTTATTGCGCCGTATTGGAGTGGTCAGTGTGACTTCTTGTATATGCCGGTCGAGAAGAAAGGAAAAACAAGGTTACGCCCGATGTTCGCCAAGGTTGATTATGAATTAAGGCCCGTTAAGCCTGAAGCGGTTTGGAAAGATGTTATTATGGCAGAATCAATGTGGTGTTATCCTCACGAAGCTTCGTTTAAAAGCCGGATGCGTGAGGTTTATAAAGATTATGGCCGATTCGCCTCTCAAGCCAAGAAACTACAAGTATATCTACGAGAAGAATTCTCGGCAACCAAAAAGGCAGCAGAATTTGAAGAAGAGTTTAGTACTGTCTTTGGAACAGAAGAACCTGAATCGTTTGGTGTGGTAATTTAATGAGTCGTATGGCATATATGATAACGTTGTCTGTTAACAATAAGTTTAAATTTAGTAAAAAAATGAAATCTAAATTTGGTGATTATGATGGTTTAACTCATGAAATCAACGAAATTGATTGGGAACAATATGCAAAATGGATGGAAGAACACTATGGTGGGCGTGATAATATGATCGAAGAATGGTTACAAGCTGTAGCTGAGAGTTTTAAATGAAATTAGTTTATTGTGCGCAGTTTAGAGATACCAGCGGCTATGCAAATGCTGCCCGTGGATATATCCGCGCGATTAACGAGTATCTTAAAACTCATAAACTCAGCTTTGATTTAAAGCTTCATGATATATCGATTGAAAACAAAAGCGTGCTTAATCAAGAAGACAAAGACCTTATTAACAAATATGAATTTATTTCAGAGAACGAAATTAACGAGTTTATAAAAGAAGACTATATCTTTTTATGGCATCAACCTGCCCCAATGGCACGTTGGGGTGAAAGCCCACAACTACAAAACCAACCAAAATGGCGACTCTATAAACAATTTATGGATACGTCAACAATTAATGTTAATTTAACCACATGGGAAGCCGACCGCGTACCCAAATGGTGGTTAGACACATGGAAGGATTATAAGACTGAGGCATTAATTTGTCCTTCGTATTATAACAAAAACGCGTCTTTTACCAAATTTGAAGGTCCAATCCACGTCGTCCCTCACGTTGTAGAATATTCAGATATTACACCCGAACCTATTAAATTGGCTATGGATATATCTGATAAATTCGTGGTGTTTTCAATGTCACAATGGAATTCTAGAAAGGGTTTTGATAAATTAATCCAAGCGTTTTCAATGGAGTTTGGTAGAAATGACGATGCTGTACTCTTAATTAAGACCAATGGCAATATGATGGGTTCAGCCGAACAAACCAAAAAAGAGAATCAAGTATTAGCTCAACAAATCCAACAACTCAGAGCTACAGTATATATGGATGATGGTAAACCATCAACAGCGCAAATTCTATTGGTACCAGATATTATTCCATATAAAAATATTCTATGGCTTCACGACCAAGCTGATGTGTTCGCTTTACCAACCCGGGGTGAAGGCTTTGGTTTAACAATTGCAGAAGCGTGTATGCGTGGTAAACCGGTAATTGTATCTGATTACGGTGGTCATATAGATTTTGTAGACCACACATCTTCGTTTTTGATTCATGGTTTATTAGAACCATATACTGCCAAACCGGAATATACATGTAATATGAATTGGTTCGAACCTAGTTTGGCTTCAACACGCCACTGTTTAGCTGGAGCCTACAAACGCCGTGCTGCCTTACCTGCGATGGGTGCAAACGCCCAAAAGCGAATGGAAAAGACCGGTTTAGACAGATTCAACGTCGGTCAAAAACTTTATAGTGTATTATCTCTTTTGGCAATTGAGAATGGTATCACAACCAGAATTCGCGAAGGCGGCGAAGATTTAAAGCGTATAGCTAGTAAAAAATCTGTAGAAATTATAAAGAAGAGAAAAGAACTAAAACAAAACATAAAAGAAACCGGGTTCAGTAATAAACACGCAATGACGTTATTAAAAGACAGTTTCAAAGATGAAACATGTTATATTATGTCATGTGGTCCGTCACTAAAAAAAGTAACAAATAAAGAATTACGTAGTAAATTAGAAAAAGGTGTGGTAATTTCTGTTAAACAATCGATTAACGAAGCTCCGGATTTGGTAGACTTTCACATGTTTAATTGTTCGAACCTTCCAAACGCAAAAGCAGATGGCCATTATATATACGATTGTTACCCAAAACCAATCGTTATAGCTAGTTCCAATTATGATCGTGGTATGCGTTGGCATATTCCACAGGAAGTTGACTTGTTTTTCAAGATTCCAATTAGAACGGAAGTAAACAACGAATTTTTATGCTTAACTAAAGAATTTGAAAGGTTTGCGTTCGATAATAGCTTGACAAGACCGTGCGGACCGGGTATAATGTTAGAGACAGTCATACCTATGGCTGTACATTTAGGCTGTAAAGAAATTGTGGTTATCGGGTGGGATTTGAGCGCCAAACAAGTCAGTGATAAAAACATCGAAGAGTATGAGCATTTCTTTGGTTCGACAAAAGATTTGGTCAATCGCGGTGATATTCTTGATTGGGAAGTTGAAGCAAATATCAATGCCAGTAAAGAACTAAATGAATGGTTACAATCGCGCGGAGTAACCCTTAAATTGTGGTCAAACCAAAGCGCGTTGCACGAAAATATAGAGAGAATATAAATGAGATTTTTTAAAAGTAAAAAGAATAAAAATCAATATCGTTGGATATTACACGTGTTTGACGACCAAAACATACACATTTTTCCTCCATATATTGTAAAGAATGTCAGATTTCACCCGGCCAGAAACAATGTTGATTATACTTTGTATGTGCCAAACGAAGTATCATTAAATGATATTTATAAACATCATAGCAAAAGTTACCGCCATGAGGTTGAGTTTTTGGACACAAATGGTAACACTATCGATACCGTAATCATACATGCAAAAATAAAACTGTGTGATGTAAACTTAGACTACGAGAAAGACGGACTACTAATGATTGGAGTTTCTTCCGTAAGACCACCTTTAAAAGCACAGCTTGACGATGAAGACTATTTTGTTCCGCATCCGCATAGATAAAGGGAAAAGGATATAAATGAGCATCCCCAAAACATATATAATTGCTGAAATTGGCATCAATCATAATGGTGATTTAGAAACAGCCAAACGATTAATTGACGTAGCCGTTATGAGTGGGTGTGACGCCGTTAAATTTCAGAAACGTAATCCAGATGTGTGCGTACCTGAACACCAAAAAGATGTGATACGAGAAACACCATGGGGTACAATGACCTATATAAACTACAAATATCGTATGGAGTTTGGTGAAGCGGAATATGATGAAATTGATGATTATTGTGCAGATAAAGGTATTGAATGGTCGGCTAGTCCGTGGGACTTAGATAGCCTTGAATTCCTTATGGATTATGACATACCGTGGATTAAAATTCCAAGTGCGATGTTAACCAATCATATACTTTTGAAAAAAGCCGCGCAAACTGGCAAGAAAATAATTCTATCAACCGGCATGAGTTCAGAAGAAGAAGTTGACACCGCAGCCGGTATGCTAGATACATATGCTTCTGGTGGTTATGCCTTATTGCATTGTAATTCTTCCTACCCGGCAAAATTGGAAGAGCTTAATTTGGCTACAATTTGTACGTTGGCCGACAAATACCCTAATGCCCAAGTCGGTTATAGCGGCCACGAATTCAGAATTGGTACAACCGTGGCCACAGTATATCTTGGCGCGCAAGTTTTAGAACGTCATATTACACTTGATCGCACCATGTGGGGTTCAGACCACTTGGCTTCTGTCGAGCCACAGGGCTTGATTAAATTAGTAAAAGGTGTTAGAGAACTAGAAACCGCGCTGGGTCGCGGTGAAATTGAAATAACCCCGGGTGAAATAGCTCCTAGGAAAAAACTAAGAGGCGATGAATGAAAAAAATCTTGATTACAGGCGGCACCGGTTCGTTAGGCCGCGCGCTAGTAGCTCGTCTAGAAACCGATGCGTCGATAACAGGCATATGTGTGTTTAGTCGTGACGAAGGAAAACACGCTCTATATTACGGACAAAACAACCGTGTATTCAATTATATTGGTGATGTACGTGATAAAGAATCTATTCGAAAGGCCTTCCGACGCTTTAAACCAACACATGTCATTCATGCTGCAGCATTAAAACGTATTGATGACATGGAGCACTACCCGGATGAATGCATTAAAACAAATATCTTGGGTACCCAAAACGTAGCCGATGTTTGTGCGGAGTTTGAAGTCGAAAGATGCATTCTGATTTCTACAGATAAGGCATGTATGCCCATCAATGTGTACGGCGCTAGTAAGTTTACTGCAGAACGACTGATGACCCACATGAATTATATTACTGATAAAACAGTATTCTCTTCAGTGCGATACGGCAACGTGATCGCTTCGCGCGGTTCTTTTATTCCGTTGTGGATTAAAAAGATGAAAAACGGTGAACGTCTGCCTATCACTGATTATAATTGTACTCGATATTTATTTAAATTGAGCAGCGCAGTTAATACGGTGTTAACGGCCATGGATATAGCACAGGGCGGTGAGGTGTTTGTTCCGCATATGCGTTCGTACAGCATCGAAACCGTACTTGAAGCAATCGCATGTATTACAGATGTTAAAATCGATTCTTATCTAATAGGCCTTCGCCCGGGCGAGAAAATCCATGAAGATATGCTTTCAGAAAACGAGTTGGTACATTCGATTATAATTTTACCGGTTCTTGAAAAAGATATTGCATTGTATGCTATTTTACCACAATATTATGACCATGTATGGTCAGATAAAAAAGTGCCTTCTTTTAAATTGAATTCTAGTCTAGATGTTGAAGAAGATTATTTAGAACTTAAACAAATAATTGAAGAAGGGATACAAGAGGGCATTGAAAAATGAAAAAACTTCTGATTTTAGGTGGTGGTTCTGGAATAGAAAGATATAAAGAACATATTCAAAGAGCCAATGAACGCGAAGATGTTGAAATTCTAACCTATGGGTTAAGTTTTATGTACTGTGTAAACGAACTTGGTTTCCAACCGGATTATCATTGTTTTGTTGACCCGGTACCATTTCTACCGGTTTATGATTATATAGAAAGAAACATATATGTAACCGATATTAAAACTAAATTTGTGTTGTTAGACCCGCTTCACACAAAATCATATCAAGATTTTCAAAACTTCTACGGTACCACTCCGCTTGGACGTGGTATCTGCCCATGGCCTAGACGTACGAGTGGCCATATGAATCCGGACACAGCTTGGCAATGGTTTTCAGATGCAATTAATAATGTTGCTATACACCCGAAATTAAACAGCATCATGATTCCTTGCACCAGTATTAAACATGTTGATAACAACCCTTCTTTATATCCTGAGTTTGAAGATTTAGATTTAACAGATAAAGATTTTGCTGTAAGATTTCAGGGTGATAAAATGATTATGAAAAGCCAACGAAATCCAACAGTTAATGAGGATAAATTAACCGGCGTGGTACTACCCATAGCCCAGTGGTTATTCAAAGATTCACCTTCCACCAAAGAAGTCGGGATTATTGGGTTTGAGTTAAAGGGTGGAAGATATATGTGGAATTCCGATCGCCGTCCACGTTTTACTAACTTTTTTCAAAAACTCGGCCACGACGGCGTATGCAATGGAATTCCCGCTCTTGCTTTTAACTATGAGAACAACCTTGGTCTTGGTGATGCAGAATATACCACCAAAACATATATGAGGTTGTGGAACGAACACGCAGAATTGACAAAATTAGATTTACATAGTCTAGTTGAGCCAGAATACAGCATATTAAACAAATATGTGAAGTATAAGTCAATTGAGGATTACTAAAAATGGTTAACACACCATATTTCTATCAAAGATTTGATGATAACGGTCGTTGTATCACACCAGATCTGCCTAAAATAACAACTGAAGAATCTAGTCATCAATTTAAAACTAGAAAAACCGGTTTAAAGGTTTTACTTATTAACCCACCCATTAGAGAGTGGTCATATCCAAACATTATTCCAATTGGTCATGCTTATATTGCTTCGGTAGCTTTGATGGACGGCCATGAAGTAGATGTTTTAGACCTTAATCAAGAGCGAAAAGAACCGGTTGAAAACATGGATTCTTTTAATCAATGGGTAGACCAACGAATCCTTGAAAAACTAAAAGAATCAAAACCAGACGTAATTGGAATTGGTGGTATTATCACACAATATTCACGGATTCAAAATATATTGAATATGTGTCAAGAACATTATCCCGAAACATTTAGAGTTATGGGTGGTGGTATTGCTAGTTGCCTACCAGAATTTATGATGAAGATGTTAAACGCAGATGCTATAGTTACAGAAGAAGGCGAGGCAACGTTTTCAGAGGTATTACATCGATTAGAATTGGGTGAAACCTTAAATGGTGTAAAAGGTACATGGTTCAAAGACGAAAATGGCGAAATAACTTCCAACGGAAAACGCGCCTCTATTTTGCCCGGTGAAAAAGGCCTTGATTGTCTCCCATGGCCAGCTAGATTCCTATACGATATCGAAGGTGTTTATAAACTTAACCCAGTGGGCCATTTAAATTGGGTATCTAAATGGGAAGGTGGTAAACCACAAGAAAAAGGTAAGTATTGTTTGTCTATGTTGGGTAGCCGAGGCTGTCCTTACTCTTGTGACTATTGTTATAAAACCTATTTAGGTGATTTATACAGATTAAGAAGCCCGAAAGACATTGTAGACGAAATGGAATACTTGACCAATAGATACGAGTTGGTGTATATTCACTTTTTGGATGATTTGTTTTTGACTAATTGGAAATGGGCTTTTAAATTCTTCGAAGAATTACAGAATCGCAAAGAACAAAACAATTTTGAAATCGAGTGGGGTTCTACATGTCGTACAAATATTATTGCCGATGATGTTAAACGAGCCAAAAAAACCGGCCGGAAGCACATGATTGAAGCCGCATACGAAGTAGGGATGAGACAGGTCGGAGTCGGCATTGAAAGCGCGAGTCCGACTATTCTTAAGAACATCGACAAAAGCGGCCAGACTCCGGAAAAAATTCGAGTTGCTTCCGAAGAAACAAAAAGAATAATGGGGTATTTAAATCCATCATTTATGGTTGGCTCCCCCGGCGAAACCGAAGAGACTATTAAAGAAACAGTTGCTTTCTGTCAAAAGCACAACATCGATGTGGAAACCATCTTTTATACAACAGCGTTCCCGGGAACACCTTTTTGGAATCTTGCACTTGAAAAGAAATTGATTGGCAAAGCAGTTACTGGTGAAAAGTGTGATGCCGACGACGCTATTATAGAACAATACTTTAAAAAATTAGGTGAAAATTCTGAGGAAGTAAGAACAAATTTTTCTGATGAGCTAACCGATGAAAGATTAATCGAACTTGGAGTATGGGCAACCGAAACATTGGGTTCAAAAAACCGAAGACACCCACACACCGGCGAAAGACAAATGAAACCCGTTGGGGCTGCAAAAGCGGATATTTAAATGAAAGTTTGTAATGAAACAAAAACTGTAGTAATATTAGGCTCATCAGCCGGAATAAATGAGTTGGATAAGACTGATTTTGATAAATTAAAAGAAAAACAAAAAGAAGGGGTTAAAGTGTTATGTTATTCAACATCAATGTCATATGCAATGAATCATGATTTCACGCCAGATTATTTTATGTTTGTTGATCCACAAACAATTCACGGCGGTGCCGTTGGTCAAGGTTTCCCATTAACTAAGGAATTAATAAACAAGAAAGGTTTGAATTTATCCGCGCGGAGCGCTGAAATAAACTCTACATTGTTGTGTTGGGACTGTGTATATTCTGGTGAAAACAGTTTTAGGGCACAAGGATTTTCATCTTCACGTGCAAATTGGGTGATGACAAAAAACTTTTTAAATGGTCTAGACAAAAGAGGGTTGGTAGAGATTCTGCCAATAAAAAATATCTTTTATTGTAATTATTTTAATAAAAATGATTCTTTAGACATATGGTTAAATTCCTACGAAAAACATAACAGTGTTGTAGTAGGATATCCGGTCGGAATGGGCAGACGCCCGAAAGGTTCAAAGGCTAGCCGCTCGACCGGATCCGATGACAAGTTGACTAGTTCTGTGCTGCCAGTTGTTCTACAAAAATTTCCTTCCGTTACACGTGTTGTGATACTGGGTTTTGGCGACCCAGATTCTTATCGTTGGTATTCCCCAGCACCCGGAAAACAAAGTATTTCAAAATACACCGGTAAAGTTTTGGGCCAACAAAAAACAGCCATGGCTGCGTACAAAGAATATTTTGATGCAAATGAAATAATGTGTGCCACCTTGAGCAAAAACCCCAACAACAATCTTCATGAATTCTGTAAAACGATAGAACTAGATGACATTTAAATTATCTTTATTTAAACATCATTATGATGAAACTAGTATATCACAGTCTCTTTCTTATATGAGAAACGGTGATTGTGGATATGGTCTTGCTGTACAATCCTTTGAAAACGTTTTTAAGAAAGTCTCTCAAAAAACACATAATGTTGGAACAAATTCAGCAACCTCGGCCGCCTTTATAACATTTGCATATTTGAAAGATACATATGGGGTTTGTGATATATATACGCCATCGCTTACTTTTACATCGCCGGTCTGGGCAGCCAAACACCATGGTCACAACATATACTTTGTCGATATTGAAAAAGAAACTGCAGTAATGTCTTTTTCTTCTTATAAACGAATCAGAGTCGCCTCCGACAACAAAGTTGTTGTGATGCCGATGTTATATGGTGGAGCAACAAAATTGGATGTTTCCCAATTGACAGGCGATGAATTTATAGTAATAGATTCAGCCCACAGTGTACAACACAATCTTAAATCAGATATAACCTTTTATGCGTTTCATTACCAAAAACCAATTCCAATGGGCCATGGTGGTATGCTGTCGACAGACCATAAATATATTGCAGATTATGCTAAAAAATATCGTAACTTTGGTCGCCAGAATAAAGGAAATTCTTATACAATCGATCATCCCGGGTTCAGAGGATATATGGATAACATCAATGCATCTTTAGGTCATACATATGTGGATTCTGGGCAGTATCTTGAAGATATTAAAGACAGAAAAACGAATTTCTTATATATACAAAATGCACTCAAAAACATATGTACGTTTTTATCACATGATGAACAGTCAAGTTTTTATATCGCAGTTTTGAAAACAAATCGAAGAACAGAATTGCAAAACAAATTGGCTGTAGTTGGGATTCAAACTGCAATACATTATCCTCCATTACATAAAAGTGACTTTTATAAAAGTCGCAAAAACATTAAGTTGTTAAATACTGATGAGTTATCTGATACAATGTTAAGTATACCGATCCACCACAACCTCACACAAGGGGATTGTAGGTATATTTGTCGACACGTTACGGAAATACTAAAATGACACACACATATATTATTGCTGAAGCAGGCGCAAACCATAATCGCGATTTACTCAAAGCTTTGCAATTAATAGAATATGCCGCCGTAGCTGGGGCCGATGCAGTTAAATTCCAATTTTATACAGAAGAATTATATTCTAAACAAACAAAAGATGGAATTCGTGAGCTAATTGAGTCTGTACAAACACCATACGAATGGATTCCGGAACTAAAAAACATATGTGATGGTTTTGATATTGAGTTTTTAGCTACACCATTTGATCAAACATCGCTTGATTTGTACGTAGCAGCCGGTGCTAACAAAATTAAGGTAGCAGGGTTTGAATCCTCAGACCCCCGTTTTCTCAAAATGATTGCAGCAAAACAATTACCAATGATTATTTCATTAGGAATTACAACCGAGATTGGTAAAAGTTTGTTTGAACGCGCTTCGGCCAGTTACGATATCATACGTACTGTATATCCAAATCCGGACATTACATTTTTACATTGTAACAATGGGTATCCCACTCCACTGGATGAAGTTAATTTATTAGAATTGAAAGACATTAGAAATTTAAGGACTAAGGTTGGTTTGTCGGATCACACCGAAAGTACCTTAACACCAGCTTTAGCTGTAACGCTTGGGGCAACTTGTATAGAAAAACACTTTACTTTGGATAAAAACTTACCCGGACCAGATCATCCTTTTGCTTTAAATATAAAAGAATTAACAGAAATGATACAAAACGTTCGTGATGCCGAGAAGATGTTGACTCATCGCCCACTAAATTTAACAGCTAGTGAAAAACGTCATGAATTTGCCATGCGTTCTGTCATAGCCAGCCAAAATATTAAAAATGGTGAAAAACTAACAGAAGAAAACACTACAACACAACGGCCTTTTTATGAAGGGAATACCCCAGCTAGACGATATTACGAGATTTTAGGTGAAGAAGCCACACAAGATTTTAAAAAGGGAGATTTTGTTGTATTTAATTGAGACTAGAGAATAATGTTAAATTGTTGTTTACTTGCCGCAGATGATTATGCGTCTAAGAAATTGTTTGAAGGTTTAACTGCTGAACTTCCCGATAATATTTGGACCTATATTCATTCTAAAGAAAACATCGATGAATATGGATTCGAACAATTTGACTATGTGTTTGTACTCCGTTGGCCATTTATAATCTCAAAAGAAGTGTTATCACAATCAAACTTTATTGGATTTCATACGTCTAATTTACCACACGGCCGTGGTGGTTCTCCTTTACAAAACCAGATTATGTGTGGCATATTAGAAACACGCGTTAACGCGCTACAATTAGTTTCTGGTATTGATACGGGGCCAGTATATGACTCACAAAACATTACGATACAGGGTAGTATTAACGACGTGTGGTTAACAATTGCGAGAATTGCTAAAACGATGATTATAAAAATTCTTGATAATGAAATAACGCCCATAAAACAAACGGAGTTAGATTTGCCGATATATAAACGGAGAAAGGATAATTCTATTAATAACAATAAATTCGAAATAAAGAGTTTGCTAGATTTACATCGTTTTATTCAAATGCTTGATGGGGATGGATATCCATCTGCATTTCTAAAAATTGCTAATTTTAAAATAGAGTTGACCCGTTCTGCGTTCAATGGCGAACATATATTATGCGACGCCAAAATTATTATGGGAAAAAAATAATGAATGTTTTAGTCTTAGCGGCACATCCGGACGATGAAGCCTTGGGTTGTGGAGGCACGATAAACAAGTTTAGTAAAGCAGGCGCAGATGTACGTGTTATAACTTTTACTGACGGGATATCCGCACGCCTAGGCCAAGGCCACCAAAATAAAGACCGCCGCTCAGATCTAAAAATATCATCCAAAATTTTAGGTTTTTCTATTTTAGATAACTTTGATTTTCCAGATAATAAAATGGATTCAATTCCCTTATTAACTATAAACCAAGCAATTGAAAAAACACTTGAAACCAATGCGTATATACCAGATATTATTCTCGTTCATAATCCATGGTGTCTAAATATAGATCACCAAAAAGTATTTGAGAGCGCACAAACCATAAGTAGGCTAATTAGTTGCAAATTAATGTGCTTTGAAACACCATCATCTTCAGAATGGAATTTTATTAGTGAATTCCGTGGCAATTGTTATGTTAAATTAGGGCAGTCCGAAGTTGATGCTAAATTGTTAGCTTTAGAAAAGGCGTATTATGATGAAATGCGTGACCCACCGCACCCTCGTTCATACGAAAACGTAAAACGACAAATGAGTAGTAATGGTTCTGTTATTAATGAAAACTTTGCTGAAAAATTTATGATTATTAAGGAGATCTTATGATCAAAGGCGAGAAAGTATATTTAACCGCAATTAATGAAGATTCTTTGGAACAATTAAGAGAATGGCGAAATAGTCCTAAATTAAAACAATATTTCCGAGAATATCGGGAAATATCTGATGTGTCACAAAAACGATGGTATGAAAATTATGTGTTAAACGACTGCCAACAAATACATTTTGAAATTCATGTTAATCGAACAAAAAAAATGGTTGGTTATTGTTGTTTAACCGGCATTAATTGGATTAATAAAACGGCAGAATTTTCAATTTATTTAGGGGATTCGACAAGTTATGGCCATGGTTATGGTATTGATGCACTTAACTTACTATTAAACCACGCATTTAATGATGTTAATTTAAATAAAATATGGGGCGAAGTATTTGTGAATAATCCCGCGATTAACCTTTTTAAAAAAATAGGATTTCTAGAAGAAGGTTTATTAAAACAACATCATTATAAGAATGGAGAATTTCGTGATTCTCATATTATAGGTTTGTTGGCTTGTGATTGGCAACATTCGCGATATAACGATGAAAACACTATTTTTGGGGTATAAAGATTGTTTTTTACACAGTTTTTTAAAAGATAATTGTGATGTTGTAGACCAGTCCGAGGACAAATTATACAAACGAGAACATAATATAAAAAAATATGATTTAATTGTATCTTTTGGATATTGTCATATAATCCGCCCATGGTTTATTAAACTATATAAAGATCGTATAATTAATTTACACATTAGTTATTTACCACACGGCCGTGGTCGGCATCCGATTTTTTGGGCTGCAAAAAACGGGCACCCACAAGGTATAACAATTCATCTAATTGATTCTGGTATTGATACTGGCGAAATTTTGTATCAAGAAAAGATAGTTTTAAACCAAAACACGACATTTAAACAGGCCCATGGTTTTTTACTAGAAAAAATCCAACACCTTTTTATAAAAAATTGGGTAGAACTTTCTAATGCATTAGGAACATTACGTGTGTTGACCACCCCACAATCGGTTGGAAACTATAAAACTCATAAAGTTAATGATTTAGAATTATATAAACATATGTTAAAATATGGTTGGGAGACAAAAATGGCAGACATAGTTAATAGCAAAAAAAGAACAGACGATGAGATTATCGACCAACTTGAGCTAGTGCGCCGAGGAAATAATGTTAACTGGATGAATTTGGTACGATTAGCTTTTAGAGAAAACCCGCAAGAAGCTAGGCAGGTATTTGCAACTATTAATAAATTAGATAACGAAATTGCTAATTTATTGAAAGAATTGGCAGATAACGATTAATGCGAGATTTTGTTGATGATTGTTATATCGTAGATGTTGAAGAACCGGGAGAAGACGAGGTACGGGCTTTACGACTATATGTAAACGAAATCTGCGGTATACCAAGTGATAAAACATGGTTTGACAATTATACACAAAAATGTTTCGGTAACGAACAAACATGGCATAATACCCCGGGAAAGGAATCATTTTTGGCCTTAAAGGACGACTTTCTTGATGATCCACGCTGGGGCGCGCAATACGTATCTAAATATTTTGGTATATTAAATTCGGAAATACATATGTCAAATGAATTATGCTGCACACAAAATTCGGATTTACAAAATAAGTTATACGGCTCAAAAATTCTTATAGTCGGCGGCGGCCCAAGCACTAATTCGGCCGATTGGAATCATAATGATTATGATTATATTCTTACATGCAACCACTTTTTTTTGAATAAAAAACTTGCCGCCTCTGACAACATCTTGTTGGCTTTTATTGGTGATGAAATTGATACGAATTCAAAAGAATTTGAAAACTATTTTATCAATAACGACACTTTCATATGTTTTGAAAACGTAACCAAAAATCCACAAGAAATGCTCGCCGCCAAAGAAAAATATAAAAACGTTGTCTTTGCACACACCAGATACCGTTCTAAAATCGGCTCAACACCTAGATTGTTAGTATATGCTAGTTTGTTTGGGCCAAGGGAAATACATATTGTCGGCATGGATGGCCGTGCACGCGGGGCCAAATTAGGTGAAGTTCATGGCCACGCTTTCGAACCAGCTAAAGTTAACCAAGGCACGTATAATTATGATTTATACCGCCATCAGTATATACTTTTATGGGATTATGTGTTGGGTTTGGCTAAAAATACAAAATTCGTTAATTTAGGTGACGGTCACGAAATGAATATGTCAACACCAATAACAAGGAAGTGGCTAGATGAAAAATAGAAAAGATGTTTGTATACTTGTGCAAGCGAGATTGGGATCCCAGCGTGTTCCTAGAAAAATGATTCGCGAATTTGATAATGGCCAAACCTTAATGACGCGTGTTATGGAGACATTAGACGATATATCTTCTGATATACCGGTTTATTTTTCGTTATATGAAACCGAGCTAATCGAACATGTCCGTGAACAAATGAGTTACAATTGGTTGCCTTCAATTGCAGATAAACACGGACGACGCGGCCATTTTAATTTATTTGAGCGTTCTTACGCCTCGGCCAATTCTGAAGGTACCCCAATGACAGAAATATATGATTGGTGGGACAAACTACCCTATAAATATGTTGTATTAATTAACGCTTGTTTACCGTTTTTAAAACGAGAAACCATAGAAAACTTTATCGATGAATATTGCGCGTCGGATTCTAATGGAGCTTTTGCTGTTATAGAAAAACAGAACTATTTATGGAATTCGGATGGTGAATTTTTAACGCCGTTAACGGAAGGCGTAATGAATACAAAGACCGCTGGTACTATTTCTGAAGCTGCCCATGCGTTATACGCGGGTAAACTAGAGGATATTGGAAAAGGTATTTGGATGGGCGATTTTAATAAACCCGGAGATATCCAGTTAATCCCAATCCACGAATCAGAAATCTTTGATATCGATTATGAGTGGCAGTGGGAAATGGCGAATAAGATGGTTAGTTATTAAATCATGAATTGGTATACCGGCAATGATGTTAAATTTTATTATAACGAACAAGTAACCGCACGACGGAAACAATATCCGGTTTTGCAAAACAAGAATGAATACAAAGACGAACTGCAAGCTTTATTAACTCATGGATATGTAAAGTTTGAGGATTTTTTTAATTAAGGAATAGAATGATATACGATATACAACAACAAGATATAGAAGTTTATAATTCTTGTTTATTATGTGATAAGAACAGAATGGAATTATTAAGTGACGTATGTAACCATAACGATGTTGTATTTTTAGGCACTTCTTATTGTATGCTGTGTGGTTTCGTGTTTCGTTCTACGCGCCCAACAATGCACTGGTTTTCTGATGCGTGGAAAAAACGACAGTTATATGAACATAAAAACATACAATTGCAACTCACAGCTAATGAAAAAACCGAACAACTTCGTTACGAACGGTATACTAATTTAGAACAAGTGTTAACGGTTATATCAATAAACGAAAAATTGCATAAACGCGTTTTAGATATTGGATGCGGCCCCGGCGCAGGCCTGCGAGCTTTTGTTGATAATGCATGGGAAGTTGTTGGATTGGAACCAGATCCTTTACGCGCAGAATATGGTCAAAATGAATATAATTTAGACATTAAACCAACTTATATTGAAAATTTTAAATCTCAAAAATTATTTAATTTTGTTACAATTATTCAAGTATTAGAACATATCCACAAACCTAAAGAATTTTTATTTTCTGCAGTAGAAAACCTGGCTATTAATGGTTTTCTTTACGTTGAAGTACCAGATTTATTAAGCAATTTTGTGGATATAAAAGATTCGTGGTATTTAGAACATATGAACAATTTTACAATAAAAACATTAACCGAAATAGGAATATCTGCTGGTTTAACACCAAGAATGTTTTTTCATACAAAAACTTCGCCATTAAGTTCACAACATATAGCAATATTGTTTGAAAAGTGCGATAAAGATGATGAAATTGACTCAAACATGTATATGAATCTTTTTAATTTAAAAGAAAACTGTGATGGTCAATTTGTATATTCGTTTAAACCAAATATGACAGAATTTTCACTAACACCATCTTTTGTGAAAACTGTGCGTTCACAGTATAGAAGAATAAATACAGATTTTATTAAACATGAAGCTGTTTTACATTTTCGCGTAAATGGTATATCAAACATTACAAATGTTTGTGAAGTAGACAATATTAACATTAAAGATAATATTTTTAATTTAACAAATGATTTAAGCAATTAATGTTAGAAAACAATTATAAGAGAGTTTAAATGATTATTTTTGTAGACATAGACAAAACCATTTGTACAGACGTAGAAGAATTGGTTCATATGGAAACAGATATGGGTCATTTACGAGAAACAAAAGATTACAGTAAAGCTCAACCAATACAAGCGAGAATCGATCATATTAACAAGCTTTATGACGCTGGGAACATTATTGTATATTGGACAGCCCGAGGTTCAAAAACTCTTATTGAATGGAAGTATATCACAAGAGCACAACTTGATAGTTGGGGCGCTAAATATACAGAACTCAGATTAGGAAAACCACACTACGATCTTTTTATCGATGATAAAAACATAGAATCAGACACATATTTTGAAGGAAATTTATAATGGAACAAAAACAAACAATTAAAATGAGCAGCCATGACATGAGCCTGAGTGATCAGGCTGTAGGATGTGTAATGATGGCTCTCACAAAGGGTATGGCAGAACAATGCGATATCACAGATGTATTAAGAGGCTTAAAAATGCGTATGACAGAAGAAGGCCTTTTTGTACTAAATCCACCGCTACTCAAAGTTAAATTTGATGACATGGCGAACATAACACCGGGTTTAGTACTAGATGAAGAATAAATGGCCTTATATTACTATATATGTAAGGCCTGCGGAGAGACTAGCAAATTTATGCATAGTTCGACAGAAACGAAGACCGATTGTAAAGTCTGCCATTCTCCCGCACTAGAACGCGATCTTTCCACCTTCCTGTTTAATAAACCAGATCAATCAAATGTAGATGAAGTCACAAAACGTGAACGACGTATACGTAATAAAATTGATATGCACAAGGAAGAACTGGAAAGTTTTAAAGCGGAAGAAAGGAAAACAAAATGACAATTTTACTAACGGTTTCTGCAGTATTTAATGTGATATTTTTATGGTATATCTATAGATTTACATCATGGCATCATAACTTTTTTGATGATACTGCGGTCTTGTTTACAAATTTGGAGAACTATCGGAACCACGTGGATAGTTTGTTTGAAATGCAAGTCTATCATGGCGAGCCCACGATTCAATCTCTGCTAGAACATTCAGCAGATGTTACAGACGAAGTTGATGCATACATAACAGACAACAACACGATATTTGGTTATATTTCAGATGAAGAATTAGACGAACTAGAAGCTCAAAGAGCAGCTAGTAAGGAAAAACGTACCGAATCGTTAGGCCTATTAAGAAATAACGGAGTAAGTACACATGGCCAAAAAACGTAAATGGAAAAAGAATTACTATTTCACTCAAGTTCATGAAGACGCTATTGTAGAGTGGTGTAAATCTTCTGATCAGAAAGAAAAAGATAAGATATACAAAAATATTATTGACCCGGTATTGAATGAATTAATTGAAAAGATTATTTTCACTTATAAATTCACTTCTTTACCCAATGTCGATATTTTAAGAGAAGACTGCAAAGCTTATACAACAACGGTATTAACCAAATTTAACCCAGACAAGGGTTCAAAAGCGTTTACTTATTTTAGTGTTGTGGTAAAAAACTGGTTTATTCACCAAATTAAAAAGACACGAACGCGCTTTGATCGAGAATTAAGTCTAGAGGGGATCGCACAAGTTAAAAAGGACGCCCTTAAGATAACTGTACACAACAATTATCACGAACGTCGAGAACAAGCAGAGTTTTGGCAAGCGCTTCAAAAAGAAATCGATGGATGGTCCCAACTAAAACTCAGAGACAACGAAAAAAAGGTTGTAGAGACAATAAGAGTACTCATTGAGAACGTTGATGACATTGAAATTTTCAACAAGAAGGCTATTTATTTATATATGAGAGAAATTTCTGGTTTGAATACAAAGCAGATTGTGAATAGCTTAACAAAAATCCGCGCAAGGTATCGAGATTTCAAAAAGGGTTGGGTAGAAAATGGATAATATAGAAGATCTGATAGACGAAGCTCTTAAAAACATCCGTGCAGACCGAGGTAACGCAAATGTTGCTTTGGTTGACATAATGAAATATCTGATGAAAACAGAACATAGTCACAGAGACTTGGGCCAACAATTTACAAAGTATACTGAAATTTCTCAAAAATCAAACGATCAATTAATTAAAGTTTTAGCCATTATGAAAAAGGGCGATAAAGAATTTGATGGTTTTGATGACGACGAAAAAGAGGCTATGTTTGAAGAAATTCAAGAGATAGTCACTTCAAGCGAGGAATCTCAAGACGATGCCGAAACCGATTGATAAAGAATATTCTTTTGGACAGTTAAACAACCCCCACGGTGCTGAAGACTTCCCGACATACGATAGCTCTAGAACAATCCCTCTAGCTCGATTACGCCGATATGTGTTCGGTCGTAATAAAAAGAAGGTCGACTTTGCCGATAGGGATAAATTCCGAGCGCAAGTATTAAGGGTTGATATGCTGGAAAATGATGATAAAACAAATATAGGTTTTTTTGATCAACGTTCTCTCATTAACGCCAATTTGGGCGAAAAGGTGAAAAACGGCGCGACATTCGGCATTTACGCTAGAGTATATTTGTTTCATTCAACGCCTTTCCCAATAACACTTGATGCTCTCAATAACGAAGTGTTCGGGGATTCGGAGTCACAAAAATTAATAGAGCAACACGTGTTTTTCACCGCGCTGAACGCCCACGCGCAACCGCCAGCCCCGGGTGATATTGTCTGGGTCAATTGGCTAGCGAAATCCGGTACACTCGATCAATGGAGAGAACCGGTATATCTCGGTAAACTCGATGAAGCCACCGGCGCAGGGACTTCGGCTT